>Ga0194113_10006590_pt1 | contig 14734 bp, 11 predicted proteins | sample TA2MahC200mmetaG_FD_146193 | JGI IMG/M metagenome (GOLD analysis project Ga0194113, IMG submission 146193) | Freshwater microbial communities from Lake Tanganyika, Tanzania - TA2015017 Mahale Deep Cast 200m | ecosystem: Environmental > Aquatic > Freshwater > Lake | place: Tanzania: Lake... | reverse complement strand
GTGGGCGCCCCCGCCGCACAGGATCATCTCGTCCGGCAATCGCGGCAGGAAGCGCTGATAGGCCAGGGCAATGCTCGCGGCGGTGAACGCCGTCGCGGTCGCAACCATGTCCTCGGGTAGTAGTCCCTCCCGGCGGGCCCGGCCGTACAGCCATTCGCAGTACTGCTGTCCGAACTCCTCCCGCCCGGTGGACTTGGGCGGCCGCCGCCGAAAGAATGGATGCCGCAGCATCTCCTTCAGGAGTCTTTCATGCACATCCCCCCGGCCCGCCAGCATCCCGCCGCGATCGTACTGGCGCTGCTCCTTCGTGACCAGGCGCATCATCCCGTCGATCACCATGTTGCCCGGCCCCGTATCGAACGCCAGGACCTCGTTCGTAGTGTGCTCGTCAGAGCATATCTTGGTATCGCGGGCATCCTGCCCGCGCTTCGAGGGCGGGCCGCCCTCGGCACGGAAACGCCTCGCGGCGTCACTACCAACGGGCAGGAACGTCAGGTTGGCGATGCCGCCGATGTTCTGCACGGTCCGGCACAACCGCTCGTCGCGATAGAGCACGCTATCGGCATAAGGGACCAGAGGCGCCCCCTCGCCGCCGGCGGCCATGTCGCGCGGCCGGAAATCCGCCACGGTCGTAATCCCCGTCCGCTGGGCGATCCGGGACGGCTCGCCGATCTGCAGGGTCGAGCCGAGGGCCCGCCCGCCGTGGCGGCCGCCTTTGGGATAGTGGTAGATCGTCTGCCCGTGCGAACCGATGAGGTCGATCGAGCCCAGCGGAATGCCGCTGCGCTCGCAGAGCTTGACGACCGCCTCGCCAAAGACCTCGCCCAGGACGTGATTGTAATGGCAGATCGCATCGAGTCGCGCCGTCTCCGGCCAGCAGAGGCTCAGGATCTCCCGGCGCAGGGCCGAGCCATACGCAAACGTCTCGAACGCGCGCACGAGAATCTGCACCGGGGGGGCGGTTCCAGAGGATGGAGAACGGAGGACGGACGACGGCGCTGTCCGCTGTCTTCTGTCTTCAGTTCTCGGTCTTGCACCGCGCGTCCCGCGGGCCGCAGACACGTGAATGTCCACGATCGCCACATCGACGCCATCCGCGGATGTGCCGGACATCAGGCCCGCCACGCGCCATTTGTCTTTGCCCGCGAGTTTCGCGATCACGTTGCTCATCGGCCCCACCACGCCGGACCCTGTTCCAACCCCGGGGGCGCGCGACGCACGACCCGCCCACCGGCGGGCGGCGACATCCGGTCCGCACCCCGTACCGATACTGCCGGTTCGGACAGGAGATTATAGCAACCCTAGGGCAGGCGGGAAATCGGATTCGCCAGGGCAATTGCATGTGAGCATGAACTTCACCGTTTGGAGTTCCGCCTTCAGACGGGTCGGAGAGTGTTCCGGCGCAGCCGGCTCCAGCTCCCAGGAACACGGAAGAAGAGGAAGGTCGGACTGTTGGACCCGCCTAATGAGTTTTGACGAACAAAACCGGTAATCCCAGATCACCCATTGCCGGCTGCCATGTCTACGCCTCGTAGACATGCTCGACTCGATCCGCAGAACATGCCTGCGCAAAGCCGCAGGCATGGCACGGGGCCCCCAAACACGATGAATCGCGTTTGGGGGCCCCACCCTACACATTACCGAACGTGCTTGTCAGAACTCATAAGGCGGCCTTGCCCCGGATCGCGGCCAGCAGATCCGCCGAGGACGCGGTTTTGAGCACGTAGCTCTCGGCGCCGGCCCGGTGCGTCCGCTCGATCGTCTCGGGCTCAGCGTGCATGGACAGCGCCACCTCCCGGGTTTTCGGCAGGTGTCTCTTGATCTGCCGGGTGGCGTCATCGCCGTCGATCAGCGGCATGGAGACATCCATGATGACCATGTCCGGCTGCAACCGGCCGGCCAGGTCCACCGCCTCGCGGCCGTTGGTCGCCTCGCCGATGACCTCGACCGCCTGCTCTTCGCTCAGCAGGGAGATCAGGCCCTCGCGGACGATCTCGTGGTCGTCCGCCACCAGCACCCGCAGTACGGAAGACGGAGGGCGGAGGACAGAGGACGGCGTTCCCATATCGGGCTGTTCTCCGTTCTCCCTCCTCAGTCGTCTGTCCGCCGGCGTTTCGCCGTCCGGGACGACGACGAACGTGCTGTCCTGGCCTCTGACGCTCTTGATCTTCATGCGGCCGCCGAGCAGCTCGATGCGCTCGCGGAGGCTCAACAGGCCGAAGCCGGCGGCCTCCCTAAGGGCTTGGACATCGAAGCCGCGGCCGCGGTCGGAAACCGACAAACCGATGTATCGGCCGAGCCGCCGGACCTGGACGCGGGCCTCCGGGACCCGGGCGTGCTTGACCACGTTGAACAGCAACTCCTGGGCCGCCCGGTACAAGAAGCCCTTGAGCGCATCCGAGTGCAGTATCACTTGGCCGTACGCCTGTACGTGAACGACCAGGCCGTACTTGGCCTGTACCTGGTTGGCCAGCCACCCCAGCATCTCGGCCCAGTCGCTGTAATGCAGCACGGCCGGACTGAGCTCGTGGGACAGGCTGCGCGACTTCTCAATCGCGTCCTTGAGCATGTCGTCGATCTGGAGGGCGGTCGCCCGCAGCGACGGATCGTACTGGAGCCGATGCTTCATCAGGTTCAAATGGAACTTCGCCGCCGCCAGCACCTGCTGCAGGTCGTCGTGCAGAATCTCCGCCACGCGCCGGCGCTCCCGGTCTTCCGCCTCCGACAGCTCCAGCGCCAGCTTCTGGAGCAGCCGGGCCCGGTGCTCCAACTCCGCCGTGCGCTCGGCCACCTTGTTCTCCAGGGTCGCCGTCAACTCGCGCAGGGTCTGTTCCGCCCGCTTGACCTCGTCGATGTCCGTGGCGGTGCCGAACCATTTGACGATCCGGCCCTCCCGGTCGCGCACGGGCGTCCCGCGACTGAGATACCAGTGAAAGCTGCCGTCGGCCGTCGGCGCGATGCCTCGGAACTCCTTGTAGCGCTCGTTGTAGTAGTCCACCCGTCCATCCGGATCGGCCGTCCATACCAATTGCGGCATCGCGTCCGCCAGGTGCCGGAACCGCGCCTCGCTCTCGCGCTGCTTCTCCTCGGCCTGCTTGCGTTTGGTGATGTCCAGAAAGGTGCCCAGGTACTGGCGCACCGAGCCATCGCGCGCGCGGGCGAAGACCGTCTCGCGCGACAGACACCAGATCCAGCGGCCGTCCGAAACCCGGAAGCGGTATTCGATCTCGCGCATCTGGTGTTCCCCGGCGGCACGGAAGGCGCCGATATGGGCGGCGACCCGGTCCCGATCGTCCGGGTGGAACAACTCCAGCATCCGCGGCCCGGTGAAGGAGCGGAGGTCTTCCAGGCGATACCCGGTCAAGTGGGTGTACGCCGGACTGATGAAGGTGATCCCCCGCTCCTCCATGTCATAAATGTACAGGCCGTTGATCGAGGAATCCAACACTTTGCGCGTGAACGCCTCGCTCTGGCGCAGGGCCTGCTGGGCCCGGCTGCGCTCGACCGCATAGCGAATCGTTCGTCCGATCACACCGCCGTAACTCTGCCCTTTGACCAAGTAGTCCTGGACCCCCACGCGCAGGGCCTCGGCCGCGATCTTCTCATCGTCGGCTCCGGTCAGCACGATCACCGGCGCCTGCCCCGCCGCGCGGGCCATGCGCTCGCAAGTCTCCAGGCCACTGCTGTCGGGCAGGTTCAGGTCCAGCAGGACGACATCGAACGGCTTCCGGGCCAGCAAGGCCAAGGCCTCGTCCAGCCGCTCGGCCCGCTCGAGCGCGAACGTCTGCAACGGGTAATCGCGGAGCGATTCGCTCAGCAGTTGGGCATCGCTGGGACTGTCTTCCACCAGGAGGATCTCAATCGGTCTTTGTCTCACAGGATTGCTCATGTCTTGCTCCTGCATCGGGTAAGGTGAAATAGAACGTCGATCCCCGGCCCGGCTGGGATTCGACCCAGATCTGGCCCCCGTGGCGCTCGACGATCCGTTTGCAGATCGCCAGGCCGATGCCGGTGCCGGGGTACTTGGTGCGGGTATGAAGGCGCTGAAAGATCAGGAAGATGCGCTCGCCATACTGCGGCTCGATCCCGATCCCGTTATCGCGCACCCAGAACTGCCAGCAATGGTCTTCCTGCCGGGCGCCGATCCGGATCTCCAACGGGCGCTCGGAACGGAACCTGATGGCATTGCCGATCAGGTTCTGGAACACGTGAACAAGCTGGGCCGTGTCCGCCCGAACGGTGGGCAAAGAGTCGGACGTGACGGTCGCGCCGGACTCCTGAATCGATGCCTGGAGATTCTCCAGAGCGTTGCGCAATGCCTCTTCGGCCTTGGTGGGCACCGGCGGGTTGCCCCGGGTACCCACACGGGAATACTCCAGTAGACCGTTAATCAGCCCCTGCATACGCGCGGCGCCGTCCACGGCGGCGGCGATGAAGCTGTCGGCCCGTTCATCGAGCCGGCCCCGGTAATGTTGCTGCAGCAGGGTCACGAATCCGCCCACGGCCCGTAGCGGCTCCTGGAGGTCATGCGAAGCGATGTAGGCGAATTGCTCCAGATCGCGGTTGGAGCGCCGCAAGTCGGCGTTGGTCTGCTCCAGGTTGACCCGGGCCGCCGCCAACTGCTCGGACATCCGATTGAGGGCCCCGGCCAACTCCTCCAATTCGACCAGGCCGTGGACCCTGGCGCGATGATCCAGGCGGCCTTCTCCGATCGCGTGGGCATGACGGCGCAGAGCATCCAAAGGGAGGCTGATCCGCCGGCCGATCAGAACGGCGAGCGTAAGACACAGCGCCGCCACCGCCACAATGAGCACCGAGATCCAAGCCACGCTGCGCAGCAGGGGGGAAGCCATGGTCGCCAGGGAAACCCCGGCCCCCGTGACCCAGCCGGTGGAGCGCACGGGCACCCGCGCAGCCAGGCGGCGCGCGCCGGTGTCGGGCGAGATGACGGTGCCGTCGGCCTCCCGGCCCGCCAGGGCCTCGTACAAAGCCGCATCCTGCGCGTGAGAGAAGGTCAGGCCCATCCAACGCGGATTGTTGGAGAAGACCACGGTCCCGGTGGAATCGAACACGACCAGGAAGTCCGAAGGGGCCACCCGGATGTTCATCACAGTGCGGCTCAGGGCCTCCGGATAGACGATCGTCAGCACCGCGCCCCCGAACCGCCCATCGGCCTCCGGCATCCGCTCGCCCACCACGAAGACCGGCTCTCCCGTGACCGGACTGGTCAGCAGGTCGCTGATCACACGCTCCTGCCCGCTCTGGAGCACCTGGAAGGATTCGCGTTCCGCGAGGTTCAATCCCTTGGTGGCAGGATCGCTCGAAGCGACAATAATGCCCTTGGCATCGACCCAATGGATGGCCCGGACCGATTCATACTGTTCCCGGCTGGCTTCCAGCAGCTCGTCGGGATGCGCCCCGGGATGATCCGCCAGATCGCGCAACGCCGCGGCCAGCGTGTGCTGCTGTCGGAACAGGTCCTGGAGATACGAGTCCAGTGCGGTCGCGATCGCCCGCGACACCTCCAGATTCGTTTGTCGGGCCTGGTCCAGGTGATTGCGGTACCAGAACCAATCGACGGCCGCCAGCAGCAGCAGCGTCGGCACCAAAGTGATCAGAACGAGAAAGGCCAGGGCGCCGCGCACCGTACGGGGCGTAAGCCGGGAGAGGAACGGCCCGTCCTGGATGTTGTCCGGCGCTGACGTCGTGGAAGTCATGCTGCTGCGCCCCGTTGGGAAATTCGGTGGGCGCGATCTCTCGAGATGGCCGCCGCGGCCCTGCGCCCGCCTATCTCTATGGTATACCACGACTTGGGGCCTCATTTGTTCACGCGAAATCGTGTTTTCTCACGCTCCCGGACGAACCCGCCGCCGTATAAAGGAGTAGCGTACAGACTGAAGACGATGAGCTTCAATGAGGTCCCCCGGCGCAGGTCTCTGCCTGGGGGTGAGACCCCCTTACAGATATTGCACGGGAGTGTTCCGCATGGCGATCCGGATCATTGTAGCCGACGATCATACCCTTATTCGCGAGACATTGAGCGACTTCCTGCAGGAGCAGGAAGATAGGGAAGTGGTCGGTCGGGCCGCCAACGGGGATGCGGTCATGGAGTTGACGACGAAGCTCCAGCCGGACGTGGTGGTCATGGATATCAGTATGCCGCCGGTCCTGAGCGGCCTGGAGGCGACGCGGTGGATTTGCGGCACCTGGCCCCAGGTGAAGGTTATCGCCCTGTCAGTGTACGCCCACAAACGGTACGTGGCCGAGATGCTCAAGGCCGGGGCCAGCGGGTATCTGCTCAAAGACGCCGAGTTCGACGAGTTGCTGATCGCCATCCGCGCGGTCGTCGAAGGCAGAACCTACATCGGCGCCGGCGTGGACATCAGCGCCCTGAACAATCACATCCACAGCCGGTAATCCCGCCGATCCGCCTGTGTTTGAAAACGGCGTGCGCCGGTACTGTGTTTCATAAGTTCCGAGACGATGGGGATAGATTGCCGCGCTCGGCCAGCCTCGCTCGCAATGACATACAGCCACCAGCTATGTCATTGCGAGTCGCGAAGCCGCTGCACGGCGGATAGGAGAAAGAAACCCACTGGATCCAGGGTGGGGTCCCCAAGCGCGATGCATCGCGACGGGTGGCAGCGGCAAGGCCGTAGGCTTTGCGCAGGCCTTGCCGATGGCGGATGGACTAAACCATCGCCAAGCTCCGAAGACTCCGCTTGACGCTGCCACCCAGATTACGAAATTCTCAAGCGGAATCGATGTTAGCCCTTGCCGAAGCGGACGCTGCGCGTGTCCTTCTCCAAGCCCGTCGGGATCGTCAAGGCCTGGTACAACTCCGGCCGGCGCGTCTTGATCCAGCGTACACCGGTGCAATTCTCGCGCAGGGCCGGGTCCAGGTCGGCGATGACCATGTCGTCCTCCGCCTTCCAGGTCTCCGCGAGGATGCGGCCGTACGGGTCGAGGATCATGGCGTTGCCGGTGCGGACTTCACCGCCGTCGAGTCCGACGCCGTTGCTGAAGACCAGGAACAGGCCGTTGTCGTGCGCGCGGGCGGGCAACCAGGTCATGAGCCATTGTCTGCCCTTGGGGCCCTTGAATTCTGCCTCGATAGCTTCAGGGTTCTCCCGGCGCCGGTCCCACAGGGCCCGATCGATCAGACCCATGCAGCATGGACTGGGTGTCTTGCAGCCACCGGTCTGGTGCGGCGCCAGAAGAATCTCGGCCCCCTGCAAGGCGACGAGGCGGACATTCTCCACGAGGTTGTTGTCGTAGCACGTCAGGACCGCGACGCGACAGCCGAGAGGCGTATCGAAGACCGTGAACTCCGAGCCGCAGGACAGGTGCCGGTTGACGAAGGCGTGAATCTTGCGGTGGCGGCGAAACTCCCCGTTCGGCATGGCGACCACATAGGCGTTGTACAGACTTTCCCCGTCGCTCTCGATAAGACCCGCCCCAATGGTCATGTGGTGCTGCCTCGCCAAGCTCATGAGAGCCTGGGCGGAAGGCCCGTCAAAGAGCGGCTCGGCGAGGGCCTGCAAGTCCGCGCGGGACAGGTCGCGCAGAAACCAGTACCCGGTGATGCAGCACTCGGGGAATACGATCAACTCCACACCCTGCGCCGCGGCCTGCTTCACGAAGCCTTCGATCTTGGCGAGATTCGCCTCCTTGTCGCCCACGGCATGCTCAAACTGGACGGACGCGGCACGGATCCGCTTCATGGCTGTACCTCCGGCTTCTCGATCGTTGGACATCATCGCGTAGTGCTCCACAGCATTCTGCCCGCGTCGGAACGAACAACTCCCTTTCGAGTCGGTTCCAGACCCGGTGCGTCATTCGCCCGATCATGGTACTGCCATTTCTTGAAATGCCAAGTCGCTGTGGTAAAATCACACCAGTTTGCCGTGTGCTCGTCAGAGCATAAGATAACGCCTGACGGCGGCACTACAAACGGGTGGAAACAGTGAACAGGGCCGTGGCGATGGTCCGGATCAACGCAATAGGAGCAGAGCCATGAAACGACGGGATTTCGTAGCCGGCGCCGCGCTCGGACTGGCGACACTGACCGCGGGCCGGCCGGCGGGCGCGGCCGGACGGGACCAGAAGTACCGCGTGGCGGTCATCGGCAGGACCGGCAAGGGCAACTACGGCCATGGTCTGGACGTCGTGTGGAACGACATCGAGCAGGCCCAGGTCGTGGCCGTGGCGGACGCGGACCCGAAGGGACTGGCCGCCGCGGCCCAGCGGCTCAAGGCACCGCGAACGTATGCGGACTACCGGCAGATGCTCGACAAGGAACGACCGCAGATCGTGAGCGTGGCCCCGCGCTGGCTGGATTGTCATCGCGAGATGGTGCTGGCCTGTGCGGAGCATGGCTGCCATGTCTTTCTCGAAAAACCGATGTGCCCGGACCTCGAGCAGGCGGACGAGATGGTCGCCGCGTTCGAGAAACGGAACCTGAAGCTGGCCATCGCCCATCAGACGCGCTACAGCCCGGCGCTGGCGCACGCGAAGAAGGCGCTCGCGGACGGCCTGCTGGGGGACCTCCTCGAGCTGCGCGGCCGGGGCAAAGAGGACGCCCGGGCCGGCGGGGAAGACCTCATGGTCCTCGGCACGCACATCATGGACCTGATGCGGTTCTTCGCGGGCGATCCGCAGTGGTGCGCCGCCCAGGTGCGGGCCAACGGACGCCCGGTCACCAAAGCCGACGTGCGCGAGGGCGCCGAGGGCATCGGCCCCCTGGCGGGCGATGAGATCCACGCCATGTACCGGTTCGGCGGGATCACGATGGGCTATTTCTCCACCCATCACGCGCGACACGGCGCCGCGGCACGCTACGGCCTGGAGATCCGCGGCAGCAAGGGCCTCCTCACGACCACAACAGGGGCGTTTCCGGAGGTGTGGTTCGTGGAGGACCCCTCCTGGCAGCCCGGCCGGAGCAAAGCGCCCTGGAAACGGATCACGAGCCAGGGGATCGACCGGCCCGAGCCCATCGCCGACCCCAACCATCACCACGGCAATCGCCTGCTCGCCCTGGACCTGATCCAGGCCATCGAGACCGGCCGCCAACCCCAGGGCAGCATGTACGACGGCCGGGCGGCCCTGGAGATGATCCTGGCCGTCTACGAGTCGCACCGGCAAAACGCCCCGGTCCCCCTGCCGCTGCCCCACCGCAAACACCCCTTGACCCTGTTCTCATGACGAACAAGGTCGGTAATCCAGTCCGGCGCTGGGCGTTGGCCTGCTGCGGAGTTCCGCCCTTGGTACACCGCCCCAGAAGTTGGGGGGCCAAAAGAGTCTTTGTCAGGCGGCTGGGCCGCCTCCCCTGCCAACGTTCTCCGGAGGCGGTTCATGGGCTGAAGCCCCGGGGAAGAAGGACGGAATGATGGAATGATGGGGAAAGAGGGCGCCTCGCGCCACCCAGTATTCCAACTGGAGTTCTGCAAGATGGGGGGTTGGGCCTACTTGAGAAAGAAGGAAATCGGGAAGCGGGCCGGGGCCCGTTTGCGGCCGCCCGCGCCGGCGGGGCCGGCGGCGGATTTCTGCGGCAAGACCCTCTTACAAGCTTCGCTTTCCTGGTTCCGGCTTCGACCGCTTGTGCCCGGTCGCTCTTCTTTCCGGGCACGTGAGGGCCTCCCGAAGATCTTACTCCCGCACACACCGACGCGTCCCCGCGAAGCAGCTCTCTCTGCACGCCAACGAACCACAACACCCCTCCCCTGAACCGCCTCTTTGAAACTCTTTGAAAGGGACCGGCATTTCGGGCTTCGCCTTCCGGAATCTTCGAACGCCAGAAAGCGCCGGCAGCAGGCCCCGCACACACGTTACCGAACCTGCTCGTCAAAAGTCATCAGGCTCGTGAAGCGGTTGGGCCTGGTTCCGTTCCGGCCGAGTTGTGGTGGCGCGCGTCCGGAACATCTCCGCGTAGGGCGAGCGTGGGCCGCCAAACGCGATTCATCGCGTTTGGGGACCCCGTCGCCGCGTGCCGAAAGTCGGGCGAGGACGCCCAACCTACGAAGAGACGCCTCTCGGCGTCAGCACAAGCACGCCCACGGTCGTATGGGGACTACCCGGCCGATCGTACAAGGGGTTACCCGATTCTGAACCATGCCAGCGGTGGCGGTGACGTCTCGCACGCATGAGGCTCTTTCCGCCTTGACGCCGGCGGCGGTCGCGAGTAGTGTCATATTGGCACAGGCAACCATCCAAAGCTCTCTGTTGGTGCTGGAGATGAGAAGGCTCATAAAGGCCATTCTGTTCCTCGTCGTCGTTCTGGTCGTGCTGGCGGTCGTCGGCATTGTGGGAGCAGTTCTGTTCGCCGATCGCGTGGTGCGGACCGCGGTAGAGACGGCCGGGACGAGGACCCTCAACGTCCGCGTGGACGTCGGGCGGGCGAATGCCTCCTTGCTGTCCGGAACGGTCGGCCTGCACGAGATCACGGTCGCCAATCCCGCAGGCTACCAGGGGGCGGCACTGCTGACCCTGCAGCAGGTGAATCTCCAAGCCGATGCCGGGTCGCTCCTGGGCAATCAAGTGCTCATCCGCGACATACAGTTGGACACCATGGAGGTCTTCATCGAGCAAAAGGGGCTGCAGAACAACCTCTACCAGGTCATCCGGCCCCTGCGCGAGCCGCGCCGGCCCACGGGCAAGAGCCTGGTCATCGACAACCTCGAGATCACCAACATAACGGTCCACGTCAGCCTGACCACGATCCCCGGACAGGCGAAGACGGTGGACCTGAAACTCGCTCCCATCCGCATGGTCGACTTGGGCCGTGATGAGAGGATGGACACCGCCGTGCTGACCGGCAAGATCGTCCTGGCCGTGGCCAAAGGCATCGCGGAGCAGAGCGGCGGCATCCTGCCCAAGGAAACGATCGGCGACCTCGGCGCTATCCTCGACAAGGCTATCGATATCGGCAAGATCATCCTCGGCCCCGGCGGCAGGACCCCCGACGGCGGGCAAAGGGACAGTCTCGGCCAGAGCGTTACCGAAGGCATCAAGGACCTCTTCGGCGGCCCGAAGAAGCAGTAGCCGCCGCGGCGGTTCCTGGCCATCGAGTTTCCTCAGATCCGTGCGAATCGCGTATCCTTGACCACGTTCGCTTGCTATAATGGATGCATGCACAGGGGATCTGTTCGAGGGCATCCGATATGATTGAAGAAGCAGATTGGCATGGCGCAGCGGACCGACGGCTTCTGGCCGAATGCAAAGCCGCCATTCGAGAGGTGGCGCCCGAAGCCGATCTGATCCTCTATGGGTCCCGGGCGCGAGGCGATGCCCGGGAGGACTCCGACTACGATCTGTTGGTCTTGGTGGATCGCGAGGTCGATATGGACCTCGAACGGGCCGTGGTGGATCGACTGGTTCCGTTGGAGGTCCGCACGGGTCAGATCCTGACCGTGCTGATCTACAGCCGGACTCGGTGGAATTCGGCCCAATATCGCGCCATGCCATTCCACCGGAATGTGACACGCGAGGGTGTGCCGGTATGATGCCGGAAGAACAAGCGCTGGTGCAATACCGGTTGGAGCGTGCCCACGAGGCTCTCGCGGAGGCCAAGCTCTTGTTCGAAGCCGGTCATCTGCACACCTATGTCAACCGCCTCTATTATGCGTGCTTCTATGCAATGTCGGCTCTGCTGCTGACCAGAGGCTTATCCGCAAGCAAGCACACCCAGGTGCGGGCTCTGCTCCATCGAGAGTTTATCCGGCCTGGAACCATTCCTTTGAAGTATGGCCAGATCTTCGATCTCCTGTTCAACAACCGTCAGAAAGGAGACTATTCCGATCTGGTTGAGTTCCGAGCCGAGCAGATCAAGGACTGGCTCCCCCAGGCGCGCGAATTCGTCGAGTACGCTGCCGGGATGGCAACACAGGAATCCCCGTGACCAGCTCTTGGGGCGGGTTTCCGTACCCGCTGTGGCTGGAAAGCCGTGGCGGACCCGATGCCCGATCCGGAATCGTCAATCTCCTCAGGACTGCTGGGTGAGGGCGTCGCGGATGATCTTGGCGCGGAGGGCGTCGCGGTGCGTGGCGTCGAGCGACTTGCCGTAGTTGACTTGCAGGTGCGCCGGCAGCGTCAGCATGAACAGGCGGTTGATCGCGCGGATCGTCAGTTTGGGGTCCCCGGTGCATCCCGGCGCGGCGGCGGTCCCCTTGGCCGGGGTGCTGGTGCCGGCCCGCAGGGCGCAGAGCCGCTCGATCGCCGGCGTCGAGGCGCCCATGTGCTCGTGCATGTTCAGCCCCAGCCGCAGATGGCTCAGCAGGAACAGCGCCTCCTGCGAGCTGATCAGGTGGGCGTTCTGCAGCAGGGCCATCGCCCGCGCGATCTTGTCGTCGAGCGTGTCCAGGTCCTTGGTCAGCAGTTGCCGGCGGGCGGCCTTCTCGTACTCGACGATCTCGGGAATGATGACGCTTTCGAACTCCGAGACGATGTGCCGCTCGCTGACGCCGAGGCTGACCTGGTTGGAGATCTGGTAGAGGTCGCTGGCGGCCTCGCTGCCCTCGCCGAACAGCCCGCGGACCGCGAGGTTCATGTCCTTGGCGGCGTTCATGAATTTATCGATCTGATTGGTCAGCTTCAGGGCCGGCATGTGCAGCATGACGGAGACGCGGATGCCGGTGCCCAGATTCGTCGGGCAGGCGGTCAGGTAGCCGAAGCGGGGACTGAAGGCGTACTCGACGCGGGCCTCGATCTCCGTGTCGATCCGGTCGATCTGCTCGGCGCAGGCGCGGAGCTGGCAGCCGGCCTTGAGGACCTGGAGGCGCAGGTGGTCCTCCTCGTTGATCATGGCGGTGAAGGACTCGCGCCGGGCGATCACCACGCCGCGCGGACCGCTCGCCAGCGCGTGGTGGCGGCTGATCAGGTGCCGCTCGACCAGGAAATTGCGGGTCAGCTCCGGCTCCTGGTCCACGCTGATGTAGAAGACCTCGTCGCCGAGGTCGAGGGCCATCAGGACGGACTTGAGCTTCTCGAGGATCTCGGCCTTCTCCTCGACGGAGCAGCTATTGAGGAAGCGGTGGCCGGCGAGATTGCGGGCCAGGCGAATCCGCGACGAGACCACCACGTCCGCCAGGGGGCCGGTGCCGTTAAACCATTCGTCTGTATCGTGGCTCAGCTCGGTCAGTTCCATAAGGTCCATCCAGGGCAAAAGGCAAAAAGAGCCCGGGCAAAAAGGCCGGAAAGGCCGCCTCTCCGGCACGATCTTACTTTTACCTTTTCCCTTTTTACTTTTTACCTTTTGTTCTCCTCGTGCTACTCGAGTCGTTTCAGTTGGTCCCGCAGCTTGGCGGCGCGCTCGTAGTCCTCGTCGCGCACGGCCTCTTCCAACTGCCGGCGCAGTTGCGCGAGCTCGACGAACCGCCTGGTGTCCGAAGGCAGCCGGGAGGGGACCTTGCCGCAATGGCTGGTCTTGCCGCCGTGGGCCCGCTCGATCAGGGACAGCAGGGCCTTCTCGAACACCTCGTAGTCCGCGGGGCAGCCCAGGGTCCCTTCTTTGCGCAGACGGTCCAGCGTGAAGCCGCAGGTCGGGCAGACCTGCTCCCGCTCCGCCGGGCCGAACATCTCCTCATCCGACGGCTGCACCGCCAGCAGGTGGCTCAGCAACTCGTTGATCGACATCTGGCTGTGCGTCGCGATCCCCTGCTCGGAGGCACAATGCTCGCAAATGTGCAACTCCGTCCGGTTTCCGTTCTGGATCTCGGTCAGATGAATCGTCGCGGTTCGCTTACTGCAAATCTGGCACTGCATGCTTGGTTTTCAATCCACGCCCGCCCGAGGCGGGTCCCTTGGTACCCTCGAAGCCTTGCCCATTCTATCGGCACAACAACGGCCCGCCAACAGTTATTGGGTACGTTGCGGGTCCCCCGCTTGTTCCCCGGCCCGCACCGCTCTTCACGTCGGGGCCGCCCGCAATCGGCTGAACCGGCCCTCCAGGCGCTGGTGCACGTTCTCGGGGATCAGGTTCGACAGGTCGCCGCCCAGCGAGGCCACCTCCCGGATCAGGGTCGAGCTGGTGAAGCCGTACTGCTCGCTGGTCATGATGAACACCGTCTCGATCCCCGCCACCGCCCGGTTCGTCATCGCCAACTGAAACTCGTACTGCACGTCCGTCAGGCTGCGCAGCCCGCGCAGGATCACGTCGGCCTGTCGCTTCGCCGCATACTGGACCGTCAGCCCTTCGAAACTCTCCACCAGCACCCCCGGCAGATCCCGGATCAGCTCGGAGATCATCTCGACTCGCTCCTCGGGCGTGAAAAGCTGGTTCTTGACCGGACTGCGCCCGACCGCGACGATCAGCTCGTCGAACAGCCGCATCCCCCGCTTGATCACGTCCAGATGCCCATTCGTGATCGGATCGAACGACCCCGGGAAGATCGCCCGCACGAATTTATTGCCCATACGAACCCTTCCTAAGCCAAACGCGGGCCATTATACCGCCCCGCCCCAGCGGCCACAATCCCCCCTCCCGCCGGACAAAGCCCGGCCCCGCCCACGATGGGAGTGCGGGAACGATACACTACGGACACCATGGGGTTTCCCATCCTGCGGCTGAGTAGAAAGTGTAAAGTGTGAAGTTTGAAGTCTGACTTGAGACTCCCCTTCAGTCGAGTAGGCGAGGGGGTTGGCCCCAGGGCGATTGCGCGATACTGGGTAACTTGGCATAATTGGGCAATTACGCTTCCCGCCGCTTGCTGAGGGACAGCAAGGGTAGAGGGAATCGTGT
>Ga0194113_10006579_pt1 | contig 14753 bp, 14 predicted proteins | sample TA2MahC200mmetaG_FD_146193 | JGI IMG/M metagenome (GOLD analysis project Ga0194113, IMG submission 146193) | Freshwater microbial communities from Lake Tanganyika, Tanzania - TA2015017 Mahale Deep Cast 200m | ecosystem: Environmental > Aquatic > Freshwater > Lake | place: Tanzania: Lake... | reverse complement strand
ATAACGTGGCACTACATTTTGGGGGTATTTTCAAATTCCGTTTTCGTAGAATGGCTTAAATACTGGGTTTTACTTTTCTTATGAGGCGTTTTTAGCCCTTAACTGTTGAAGATGGGTCAGAGCAACTCTTTGAATTCATCGGGCTCCAGCCCCATATCTTTGATGATACTGGATAATGTCTTCGGCTTTATGTCTTTTCCATAATGGATAGGGATAACGACTCTGCGCTTATCCGATTCCCTATAATAAACAGCATGGCTGCCGGATTGCCTGTCGAACTTAAAGCCGAGTTTTTCGGCAACCCGCATCAAATCCTTTGACTTAACCTGAGGAAGGAGAGGACTCATACCGCAACTTTGAGCGGCTTAATAGCAATGTCCTCTATCGGTATCTTTTCTCCATGAGATATCAGGCTTTCGATATAAACTCTAATTGCATCCTTGATATTTTCAATCGCCTCATCATATGTATCGCCCTGTGTATGACAGCCAGGAAGCGCAGGGCAAAATGCATGATAGCCGCCGTCTTCTTCCCTATCGAGCACGATTGTATAAGTATACTCTTTCATCTGAAACCTCCTTGCCTTATTATACTATGAGGATATTAATAAATGTTCGGGCAGATTATCAGATGCAAAAATAACTACACCTTCGAAAATGTTCTATTCAGAAGCCGAAGGGCCTTTTTGATGAGTTGGAGGTCTTGCGGAGAGAATTTTGATAAAGGACTTTTCTCTTTTATTAAAATTTTTTGTACTGGTATCTTTTCTTTAAAAAACAAATCACCTATCTTTACTCCTAATGCGTCAGCAATTCTCGCAATAGAATCAACGCTCACATTAACCTGTCCCCTTTCCAGTTCGCCTATAAATTTGTAACTCAGTTCTGACTTTTCTCCTAATTCTTCTTGTGTAATACCTGCGATTTTCCTTAACTCCCTTATACGTTCCCCTAATTCCTTTCTGATATTGTTCATCATACCTCTCATGGCTGAATTATATGAAGTCTTTTAGATGCAATAAACCATACATATGTATTGCAATTATTTTCTTGACATTGACCATATATATGTGCTATAGATTTACCAATCTATGTAGGAAGTTTAGCTGGTAAGAAGACATACATTGAACCTATTAAAAGATGCCGAGGGGAAAAATAACCTTATGGATTCAAGATATTTCTTGAAAATGTTGAGTTTATGTAGGCGGTTTTTTATAAATTACCCTTTTTGTTTTAAAAGGGTATAAATTATTAATTTGTGTTTCATGAGGTATAAGTGATGCTTGAAGATAAATTTAAACTATCTGGAGTTAACATGAAAACAAGATACTTAATAATGAGGAAATTGGCTTTAGTTTCTATAGTTATGTTTATTGCTTTTATTTATGGCTGTTCAGCAGCTTCTAAGGCGGTAAAACAGGGCGATGAATTACTCGCTATGAAAAATTATTATGGTGCTACTCAGGAATATCTTAATGCTTTGAAACTCGAACCTGACCATCAAGATGCGAAAATGAAACTATGCCAGACATCAAATCTGGCATATGAGCAAAAACTTGCAATGGCCGAGAATTTTGAGAAATCTTCTGATTTCGAATCAGCTTTGAAGCACTATAGAGAACTTTCAACATTTATCGATAAGTTAAGTTCTTATAATTGTTTAAATTTTCCCGCAATTAATACAAAACAAAAAATTGAGGAAATGCAATCATCAGCTTCTGAAAAATATTATAGAGAGGCTGAGAGTCTATTCGCTAGCGAAAATTATAACAGTGCTATTCCTAAATACACGGAGGCATTAAAACATAACAAACCGTATAAGGATTGCACAGAAAAGATTGCCGAATCCTACTATAGAATTGCTTCAAAATTAGAGAATCAAAATAGTTTTCGTGATGCAGCAAAAAATTATATGAATGCTAACACTACAGTAGAAGGATATAAAGATGCTGCTTCCAAAGCAACCAATCTTTATTATTCGTTGGGAGAGTATTTCCTTTCAAAGGAGTTGTGTAGGAATGCGTGGAATGACTTTAATGAAGCGTCTAAAATAAACCCAGGGTTCAAAGATGTATCCGAGAAGATGAGTAAGGCTGATGCATGTGCTGTTACTAAGATCGCCTTTGTTAGGTTTGACAACCCTACGGGAAGAAACATCGCAGGCATGTCAATGGGAGATTTTATCTTTGATGACATCAAATCCCAACTACAGAAAAAGGCAAGCAGATTTATACGTATCTTGGATCGTGATGAATTAGAAACGATTTTTAGTGAACAGAAACTGGGCATTTCTGGCATCACTGACGAATATGCAACATTCAAACGACTTAAGGGAGTTCATTACTTGATTTTTGGAAAGTTATCACAGGTTAATTCTGTCCACCAAAGTCCCAAAGAAGAAAATATGAAGACTACCGGAACACGATACTACGATTGTATAAAGACGGATAGAAAAGGCAAGCAATACAATAGCACGTGTAGTACTGAAATACCTGTGAATTTTACAAAAATATCAGATAAAATTTCGGTTTCTTTATCTGGTTCAATTAAGGTTGTTGGTGTTGCAACAGGGGAACAACTTATTTTTCATAATATCAGTGCTAACAGGAGTGATAGTATTGAATACGCTAATATTACATCAGATGTTTCTTCTGTCGAAATTCCTTCATTCCTTAAAGACTTGGTGAATGCACGAAAAGAATTAAAGGATGAGGATAGTCTTGCAAAAGAGATGGTTTTTGGAATTGCAAGTGAGATGGTACGGAAGATACTTGACAAAATTGATCGTGCACAAGCTGTAACAGACCCTGTTGAGATGAAAGTTTTCAAGTAAAAAAGGTAGTGAGATTTTTTAATCTACATCGGAATAAGGGGGGTCCATTGGAACAAGGGGTCTGCCCTTGACAATTGGCAATAATTATTTGATGGCATGATTTCCTTAATTTTTCAATTTTGACATAAACTACCATTTGCCCTGATTCCTTATTAGCCTCAGCAAGTTCAATATCTTTCTCTACAAGTTTCCTATCATAATCAGGGAGCAATATTGTCATGTTACTCTTTTTGCACCAACTGGAGTCTGGACATCGCAGAGAATATTCCAGAATCTTCTTAAGCTTTTCAGCTTTGGTCATCAATTCGCCACATTTAATTGGTAGTAGGGACACATCCCATATTTCTTTGTCTTTCTTTTTGAAGAGGGTCTTCTCTTGTCAAAGAAACATAGGATATGTCCCTTAACCAACTCTTATTGTTTCGGAAATAGTAGTAAACCGGTGGCGCATTATTCGTGACAGTAACCTGAGACCAATTGCAGCAGCACTCAGAGAACTTATTCGTACAAGTGAACCCCAAAGAGTTGCCTAAGACAAATTGCAAACTTAACCGGGCTGTCTATCTGGGTTCTGACCTTCAAACTTCACTTAAGAATTTTAAGTTAGATGACTGTAGTACAATGCACTTCAAAATAATCTGCTTTCCCTTCAGACTATAGGGATTAGCTTACATCTCTATACAAATTCTTGTAGAAACCGCAACTGTTCTATTAAATCTTTACTTTCGGTTTTGCCTAACAACTTTAGGCAATGGTGAATTAATTTAGAAATTCTTATTTCTGGAGAAACAATTATTCCAAAATGTCTCTTTCCTTCCTTAAGCCATGTTTGATGTAATAAAACAAAGTCTTTAATATTGAAAGTTATAATTGTTCTACTATCTGATACAGCAAAGGCGAGTTGGTTCTCGTCACTTTTACTAAGCATATCGGCATCTTTAGCAGCAAGCACATCATAACCATACTGACGTAATACAACTGCCAAACTTACAGGAACCATTTCATCAAGATAAAGTCTGATAGGGTGAGTAACTTCCGTTACTCCCACTCTTCAGGAAGGGTCTCCCATGTATACGCCTTTCCTTTTTCTTCTTCTGAAAGGGATTCAAATTCCTTCTCTGCTACAATTCGCCCTACACCAGGAATCCCAGTATGTGGAATTAGTCTCAAATTGTATTTTCTTAAGATATTCTTGATCTTATTATCCTCAATGTCTTGCTCGATTTCTTCCCTATGGTCAAAGTAGTAGCTAATTGCATCATGAATCTGTGCGAGAGAAAGATGTGGATAAGAAGCAAGGATTTCTTCGGCTGTTGAGCCTGTTTTCACAAATTGTGCAATCAGCCTAACAGTAATTCTTGTTCCCTCGATAACTGGAGAACCGCCACATACTCCTGATTTTCTAACAATGTAGGGATGCTCTGTCTTAACGAGTGTTTCCATTTCGTATGCCTTTAATATAAGTTTATTGTAGTTTAGCAAAAATTCATAACTTATTGAAAGATAATGCTTTAATGTCAGGCGAGACGCCTGACCTACTACTTTAAAAACTAATACTTTCAAAGAGTTATATCAGTAGGACAGGCGTCCTCGCCTGTCCAAAGGTAAAATTTGCTAAACTACAGTGAGTTTAATTAAAAATATCATTGTAATGAAACAAAAGTCAAACTTTACATCTGCATAACCTAATTTCTGAAAGCATGAGATAGCAACATGAATAGCAACATGTGGGTCAGAGGAACAAAAACCTTAATTTAACTACAGAACACAGAGGACACAGAGAAAAAAATAAAAATAATTTATAAGTTTTTTAAAATTTATGTTCTTAAATCTCTGTGTCTCAGTGCCTCTGTGGTTTATAATTTCCTATATATGAACGAAGGTACAGCTTTTTGATGAGGCAATTTGGCTAATTTCAGATATAATAGGTTAGATGAATACTGTTATGATAGTGACTGGCGAAAGCTCAGGTGAATTATATGGTTCACTCCTCGCAAAAGAACTGAAAAGCAAATGGCCTGGTGTGCATATAATGGGTGTTGGTGGTGAGAGGATGAGTAAGGCAGGAGTTGAGATCATCTCGAGGTTTTCATCAGCATTTGGCCTCATAGAGGCATTTTCAGCATACAGAGAAGTGAAGGATACATTCAAAAAGACTGCTGATGCTATTAAAAAGTTCAGGCCTGATGTCCTTGTACTCATTGACTATCCTGATTTCAACCTGAAGGTTGCAAAGATAGCCAAGTCACTGGGAATAAACATCTTATATTATGTAAGCCCCCAAGTATGGGCATGGCGTAAAGGCAGGGTGAAGAAGATTGCAGGTCTCATTGACAGGATGGCTGTTATCCTTCCATTCGAAGAAGAGATATACAAAAAAGCCGGTGTTACATGTGAGTTTGTTGGTCATCCAATAATAGAAGAAACAGAAGCCATATTGCAAACAACAAATCCCCACTTACCCCCCGATAATCCCCCCATCCCCCCTTTAGAAAAGGGGGACAAGGGGGGATTTGAAAAAGGGGGGATTAAGTCCGCCCTCGGTCTTAATCCGGATAAGCCCCTCCTCTCCCTACTTCCCGGAAGCAGGCCAAGTGAACTAAAGAGATTACTTCCTTTAATGACAGATGTTGTCAGAGTATTCAAAAACGATCCTGAGATAGCCTTTACAGGTGATTATCAGTTTTGTATTCCACTTGCTCCCAATATAGATGAAAGGGAGTATAAACATTACCTTGAATTCCTTAGAAAGGAAGGTGTTCATATAAAAAAAGGTGAATCTGTCCGGGTTCTTGCTGCATCTGATATGGCTGTTGTTGCCTCAGGGACAGTTACACTGCAGGCTGCATACCTCAATGTGCCCATGGTTGTGGTATACAAACTTTCTCCCCTGACTTTTAATCTCGGGAAAATCATTGTGGATGTCAAATACATATCACTGGTCAATATCCTTTCAGGAAGAGAGGTTGTTGTTGAGCTCTTACAGGATAGGGCTAATGCCCGGGATATAATAAGAGAGATTAAAAGGATTATTTTTGATATTGAATATAAAAATAAAATGCTTGATTATTATAGAGTATTAAAAGAGCCTTTTTCAGGGAAAAATCCTTCAAAAAGGGGTGCTGAAATAATCGGAGAGATGGCAGGGTGGAAGCAATAAAAAAGATAATTCTGCTCCTGAAACCTTACTGGGGAAGGATTGTGCTTGCAGGGATAGCAAGTCTGATTGTCTCCGGTATAAATGGTGCACTTGCATGGCTTGTAAAGCCTGCTATGGATGGCATTTTTCTTGAAAAGAATAATACCCTGCTAACTGTTCTGCCCATTGCAATACTTCTGCTCTTTTCCCTGAAAGGACTATTTTCTTTTGCACAGACCTTTTTAATGAAATCAACAGGTGCAAAGATTGTCAGGGATATGAGGAACAGGCTCTTTGGACATCTGATGTACCTTCCTGTAGGGCATTATACCAGGGAATCAATGGGGTCAATGCTTTCCCGCACAATAAATGACATAGGTATGTTACAGGAACTCCTTTCATATTCAATCCGGAATCTCTTTGTTCAGGGAATGACAGTTATTGCACTTCTTATCGTTGCCTTTTACAGAAGATGGGATCTTGCACTGATAGCGGTTACTGTCCTTCCTGCAGCATTCTATGGAGTGAACAGACTCGGTAAAAGACTGAAGAATGTAAGCAAAATCGCACAGCAGAAGATATCAGTGATAACCGAGCATCTTACAGAGGGATTCAGCGGCATTAAGATGATAAAGGTCTTTGGCCGTGAGGCTGATACAATTAATAAATTTAAGGAAAAAAATCAGGATTATTACAGAGAGGTCTTGAGGTCTACAAGGCTTATGGAATTTTCTACTTTGCTCATGGAGGCTGTTGGAGGCCTCGGGATTGCATTTGTGCTCTGGTACGGAGGAAGACTTGTCATAACAGGGATAATAACACCAGGTGAATTTTTCTCTTTTCTTGCAGCAATTTTCATGGTCTATACACCGGCAAAGAGGCTCGCAGAGGTCAACAATGGAATACAACAGGCAAGGGCATCACTTGAAAGGATAGCCGAGATTGAGATCAAGGAACATGAAAAAGATGGAACTATGACTCTTCCACCTCTTAAGGAAAATATAGAATTCAGAAATGTCTCTTTTATCTATCCAGATGTAAAGGATGAAGCGCTGAAAGACATTAGTTTGAAGATTAAAAAAGGAGAGATAATCGCAATAGTTGGGAGGAGCGGGGTTGGAAAGACAACCCTTGTTGATCTCATCCCAAGGTTCAACGATCCATCAGAAGGAGTTATTTTTATAGATGCTGTTGATATATCAAAGGCAAGGCTCAGATCACTGAGAGAGCAGATAGGTGTTGTAAGCCAGGATGTTATCCTCTTTAATGATACTGTTAAGAATAATATAGCATTTGGTAAGCCAGGTGCTGGCGATGATGAGATTATAAATGCTGCAAAGTCTGCCTTTGCACATGAATTTATCATGGAGCTTACCCGGAAATATGAAACAGTAATCGGTGAGCGGGGGGTGAGACTATCAGGAGGTCAGAGACAGAGACTTTCCATAGCGAGAGCAATCCTGAAAAATCCTCCCATATTAATACTCGATGAGGCAACTTCTTCACTGGATACCGAGTCTGAGATAATGGTTCAGAAGGCACTCGAAAACCTCATGCAAAACAGGACTACCTTTGTAATTGCCCACAGACTCTCTACAATCAGGCGTGCAACGAGGATTATTGTTCTTGATAAAGGAAGGATTGTTGAGTCAGGGACACATGAAGCGCTTATAGAAAGGGATGGTATCTATAAAAGGCTTTATGATCTGCAGTTCAGCGCCCAGGATGTGGAAACTATTGCATGAAATGTATTTACTTTACAGTCTCATATACATTATTGTTTTGTTCTTCTTATTTCCATTTGAATATCTCAAAAGACCAAAGGAATTAAGGAAACGATGGCTCAGAGAAAAATTCGGTATTCTTAATTCATCCTTCAGCACTTTTAAATCCCCCCTCCCCCCCTTTAAAATCCCCCTCAGCCCCCCTTTTCCAAAGGGGGGTGTGGGGGGATTTGGGGGGATTATCTGGGTTCATGCAGTATCTGTTGGCGAGGTTATGGCAGCACTGCCACTGCTTAAAAGGCTGCGGGAGCGGTTTCCTTCAACGAATATCATCCTATCAACAATCACTGATACCGGACAGAAGGTCGCAAAGGAAAGGACACCCGAAGGCACAACTGTTGTCTATCTCCCATTTGATATTCCCCTCATCCTGAATGCAGTCGTGAAAAAGGTGAGACCAGAGATTTTAATAACCATTGAGACCGAGCTATGGCCAAATATGTTCAGGATATTTAAAACAAATAACATTCCTGTCATCCTGCTCAATGGAAGGATTTCCGGGAAGTCATTTCAAGGATATAAGAAAATCTCCTTTTTTATGAAGAAGGTCCTCTCATATGTGGATACATTTGGGATGCAGGCCGAGTCAGATGCTGAGAGGATAAGGAGCCTCGGCGTGGATGAAAGCAGGGTAATGATTATAGGTAATTTCAAATTTGATACACGCCCACCTTCGCAGGTTCCTGAATGGACTGAAAAAATGAAAGGGCCTGTTATCATCGCGGGAAGCACTCATGAAGGAGAAGAGGAATTTTTTACATCTATATACAGCAAACTGAAAGAAGATTTTCCTGACCTTAATCTTATCATTGCCCCGCGACATCCTGAGAGATTTCAAGAGGTTGAAGATATGCTTAAATCAAAAGGATTTTCATTTATAAAGCGCTCAGTCCTCAGCACTCAGTCCTTAGCACTCATCCTTCATCCCTCATCCTTCATCCCTTTGGAGGGCGTTGTTCTTTTGTTAGACACTGTTGGTGAATTATCTGCAATTTACGGTATCTCAGACATAGCAATCATCGGGAAGAGTTTTAAGGGATATGGAGGCCAGAATCCCCTTGAACCTGCATACTGGGGAAAACCGGTAGTATGCGGACCACATATGGAGAATTTCCCTGTTATAAAGGATTTCTACAATGCGGGTGCGGCTCTTGAGGTTAACGAGGAAGAACTCTATTCGAAATTAAGAGACCTCCTCCTTTCTCCTGAAAAGGCAAAAGAGATTGGCTTAAAGGCGCAGCAATTATACAGAAAAAATGCAGGGGCTGTCGAAAGGGCAATGGAGATTATTGAACGGTATATATCTTAATCCGGAAAAATACATTCATGAGCAAAATGCTCACAAAGAAACATGGAAAATGTCTCAAACAATATCTGCACATTCTCAACAACTGTCATTCCCGCTTGTCAGGAATCTTTCTTCAGAAGGATTCTCGATGCGAGTCTTCGCTGAGAGTCGCTACGACTGGACAAGCCAGAATGACATTTTCGGAGCAAACTACACTTGAAAAAACACAGAGGTCACAGAGACGACAGTTAGAAAGGATGAGGGATGAAGGATGAGGGATTATTCGCAAAGTATGCCTCTTCAATGACCTCGATGAGATGTAATACCGGCATGTCTTTTGCTCCATGACTTAACTGCATAATGCATCCAGGACATGATGTTATAATGGCATTGGCACCTGTTTTCCTATAGGCATCAACCCGTTTTTGAAGCAGCCTTTGAGAGATGTCTTTATAAGACAAACTGAATATACCTCCAAACCCGCAGCAGCCCTCTCCTCCTGCCTCGATTAATTCAATACCGATTTTTTTTATGATCTTCCTCGGCTCTTTTTTAATCCCCAATCCGTACTTGAGATGGCATGGGTCATGATAGGTTATTCTCATGAAGTTAGAAGTTGAAGGTGAGAGGTGAGAAGTATCTAATCTTTCAATAAAAAAACTCGATATATCCATTGCATTATCTAACCCTTCTCCGATGAGCTTTGGGTACTGTTCTTTCAGAGTAAGTGTACATGTCGGGCAGAGGCTCAGTATCGCCTCGACATTTAATCGGCTGAATATCCTCACATTCTTTTTTGCAAGTTTAATAGCCTCTTCTTCAAGGCCGATGGTTCTTAGAGGAACACCACAACAAACCTCGCTACTTGGGAGGATGACTTCATAGCCAAGTCCCTGAAGAACATTGATCAGAGACACTCCTAAGTGGGGATAGAGGAAATTGACCATGCACCCTGTAAAAATAGCAACTCTGCCTTTTTTTTTCGGAACACTATATACCTGATGTCCATCGTTGAGAGGGCTTTCTGGCAGCTCGGGTTCAAACAGTAAAGTCCCCTTTTTCAATAGATATGGAAATAAAAAATATTGAACCATACTTAAGAGCCTGAAACTCAGTTGAGGGTTTTTTAGAGAAAATTTTACAAGGAGACGTAAGTATTGTCTTTTTTTATCTGAACTTCTCAGAAGGCTTCTGCCATGGTATATAGCCTCTTCAATATCAACCCCAAGCGGACATAATCCTGAGCATGAACCGCATAATATACAGCTAAATACGCGATCAATTAAGAGTGGCGTTGGCTTGAGCTCGCCGGTAGAGAGTCCATAGAGAAGTCTAAGCCTTCCCCGTGCACCCATTGCCTCTGTGGAATCTTCATCATAAGTCGGGCATAATGCCTTGCAACTGCCGCACCTGACGCACTTCAAGAGGTCATCAAGATATTGTGAGTTATCCATTAAAAATTATAACTGTGTGTGGAAGGGATTAACAAGCAGAGAGCAAGAGAAGGGGGATGCGGCTTACAGCCGCATCCCCCTTCTAAATTTCAACCAATTTGCTTCTAAACTATTTTCTAAACCTCTTCCTTAAAATCCCAATTCCAACAAGCCCTGCTCCGACAAGAAGGAAGGTGGAGGGTTCTGGGACAGGGGTGTAGCTCATATCAAGTATTACAACACCTCCCTTATTCCCTTTAACGCCTGGCAAAACACCTGAATTGCCTGGGTCAAATAATGCATGTCCAATATTTGATGCTAAGATGTTCAAAGTATACCATTCGGGTTCATTTGGACCACCAAATTGGGGGGTACTCCATGTACCAATTGGATTGCCGGTTCCAAAATCATATAGAGTCACTGCAAAAGCATCCAAATCGCCTGCTCCATCACCTGCGGTAAAGCTAATTTCATTGATAGCTACTGAAAAATCAATGTAAGTATCAGCTGCACCACCCCAGACATACCCGGTCCCAATACCTCCTCCGTAACCTGAATAATATCGTAGGTCGCCAGTTTCAGAAGTAAATGTGCTAAAATCTAAGACCATGCCTTCAAGAATTTGTCCATTTGAAAACCCCATCGCACTAAAATCATAGCTGTACAAAGTAGCACTTGCATTTCCTATCACACCAAGAACCAAAAATACAGTACATAATGACACTATAACTTTATTCATCTCTTTTCACCTCCTTTCATAACTCATTTCAAGAGTTTCTAAATATTTATTCGCCAGGTATTTCAAAAGGCAAAGCCTTATTTTGAACGGGATTTGAAAAAACAGCGATGTTTCCATAAATATGGAAACTAATCTTTTCATAATACTGAAAAACAAGCAAATGTTATGCCAAAATTATAACTATATGAATATAAAGGATTTTATGCGTGAAATATTTCAGGAAATGGTTTATTGTGTAAAGAATTCCGACAGGCAGGTGTAAAAAAACTTTACAAATCAATTGTCCTGTTCATACTTCCGCTTCTGTAACCTTCGAGGTCAAGGGATACGAATGTATAGCCGAGTGCTTTCAATGTCATATAAATCATTTTCCTCATTGCAACATTCAGCACCAGATCAATTTCATCTTCTCCAACCTCAATCCTTGCAATTCCCCCTTGATCTCTTACCCGTACCTTATGAAATCCGAAGTCCCTCAGGAATTCTTCTGCACTCTCGACCCTTTTTAATGCCTCTCTGGTTATCCTTTGTCCATATGGAAACCTCGTGGCAAGGCAGGAAGAAGATGGCCGGTCCCAGAATGGGATGCCAAGTTGTCTCGAAAGTTCTCGTACTTCTTTTTTTGAAAACTCTGCCTCTATTAACGGGCCTCGCACATTGTACTTTTTTGCAGCTTCTTTGCCAGGCCTATAGTCTGAGGTATCATCTAATTGACTGCCATCAAGGATAAACGCATATCCCTCGGATAAGGCTACATCTGTGAGGTTTTTGAAAAGCGCATCCTTACAGTAAAAACATCTCTCAGGGGTATTCCTAACAAACTCCTCGCTTGAAAGTTCGTCTGTTTCTATAATCCTGTGTTCTATCTCAAACTCTTTTGCCATCCTCTTTGCGGTTTGCAAATCATTATGGGGAGTTATTTCTGAAACTGCAGTTACAGCGAGTGCCCTTATGCCTGAAAGCTTTAGTGCCTTCAGGAGGAATGTGCTGTCAACACCTCCGGAGTAGGCAAGCACAGCACTTTTCAGATTTTTGAGGATTTCTAAAAGATTGGTCAATTTACTTTCAAATTCAGACATATGTTTATCATTTACATTACTAAGAAGTGCATAAGTAAGGCATCATTATTGAAAAATCTCCCCTTGCCCCTCTTTGCCAAAGAGGGGTACATTGCCTCCCTTTAGCAAAGGGAGGTGAGGAGGGATTTTATAATCAATGTCTTCATACTTATGACCGTATTAGTAACTATGAACTCGTCACTGCCTTTAGAGCACTGCCACATCGTAATTTTCCTGATGGAGATTGCTGTTATCCTTTACAGTCACCTTGACATTATAGTGGGTCTCAATCTCTTCAAGACTTAGACGTTCTTCATCAGAGAGGAGCTCTGCCACAGAAGGATGGGCAGTAACAATAATCCTCTCTCCCCCGTGTTTCACAAGCTTTTTTATCTTCCTGAATATCTCATAACACAGGCTTCGGGGTGACTTAACAAAGCCTTTCCCCTCACAGTAGGGACAGGGTTCACAGAGGACTCTGCCGAGGCTTTCTCTGACACGTTTCCGTGTCATTTGTATAAGCCCCAGCTCTGATATATGGGATATGGTATTTTTTGCCTTATCACGTTTCATTGCCTCGACAAATGCATTAAACACCCTATCCCTGTTTTCATATCTTTCCATGTCTATGAAATCTATCACGATGATCCCGCCCAGGTTTCTGAGGCGTATCTGGTATGCTATCTCCTTTACCGCCTCGAGATTCGTCTTGAGTATTGTGTCTTCAAGCTCCTCTTTTCCAACGAACTTGCCTGTATTGACATCTATGACGGTCATTGCCTCTGTCTGGTCAATAACGATATATCCACCAGATTTTAACCAGACCTTTCTTCCGAGTGCCCTCGAAATATCTAGCTCGATTCCAAAGGTATCAAATATCGGCTCTGTTCCTTCATACAGTTCTATCTTGTCCAGAAGCTTCTCAAAATACATCTTTACAAAGTCCTTGATCCTTTCATACTCTTCCTCAGAATCTATGACCAGTCTTGTGACATTCTGGCTCATGAGGTCACGCACACTCCTGGAGACAAGGTCGAGGTCACTGTAAAGCAAAGAAGGTGCTGATACCCTGTCCTTTTTCTTCTGGATATTTTCCCATAATAAAATAAGGAACTCAAGGTCTTTCTTAATGTCTTCCTCATCAGAACCCTCACTTGCAGTTCTAATAATGAGTCCATACCCTCTTGGCTTTATATTTTCTACAATTGTTTTGAGCCGTGTCCGCTCTGCCTCATCTAAAATCCTCCTCGATATGCCTATGTGTTCTACCCCCGGCATTAGGACAAGGTATCTCCCTGGCATGGTTATGTACGAAGTGAGGCGGGCTCCCTTACTGCCAAGCGGATCCTTTGATACCTGAACAAGGATTTCCTGTCCTTCCTGGATGATGTCCTCTATGGTAATATCTGGTTTCCCCCTTCTGGAAACGAGTTGAAGGGAATTGTCTTTTTCTTCCTCGTCAATAAAGGGTGCGTATTCCTCAATCCCGGTGTGGATGTCAGTAACGTAGAGAAAAGCTGACTTTTCAAGCCCGATATCAACAAAGGCTGACTGCATCCCGGGAAGGATTTTTACAACCTTGCCTTTGTAGATATTACCCACAAGACTTGCATCTCGCTTCCTCTCAACATAGAACTCTACAACCTGGCCTCCTTCAAGGAGGCCAACCCTGGTTTCCTCAAGCGATACATTAATCAGGATTTCGCTATCCATTGCGAGCTCCGCTCTGAAAATCCCCCCTTCCCCCCTTTAGTAAAGGGGGGTGAGGGGGGATTAAGGGTTTTACCCAACAACCATCCCATCCATAAAGTGCCACCCTTGTTACGTCAAGTTCTTCTAAGGGGACTTGAAAGACCCTGTGAAGAAGCTCACCGAGTCTCACCTTTATATCCCCCTGATCAGCAACGATGCAACGTATTGTATCTTTATCTATCTGCCTCGTCTCTTCAAGCATCGTCCTTAGGTTTACAATATGTTTCTCCCTCTGGACAGGTATCTCTTTTGCTGATAAAAACTCTTGAATGTGCGAAAGCTCTCCCCCTTTGATTTCATACTCGTATCGTGTAATAAAGCTATTGAGTGATTGCGTCTTTGCCGGTATAGCCGCCATATCCTTCACATGGATTCCTTCAGGCAGTATCATGTTCAATCTCCGTCTGTTCATAACTATATCAAAAGGCAGGACTATTTTCATATCAAAATATTCACACAGCCCTGCAATTCCGACCCCGAGCGGAGGACCAAAGGATATCTCCGGAGATGGATGAAAGCCCTTTGAGTACTCGATTGGAAACATAGCCCTCCTTATTGCCCGCTGAATAAGCGTTACAAGTTCAAGATGTGAAAGGTATCTCAATCTCCCTGTCTTTGAAAATTTGACCCTGATGCGTACGGGCTTAAAACGACGTATATCTGTAGTTAGTGATAGGTTACGAGTAATCCCCCCTTGCCCCCCTTTTTCAAATCCCCCCTTGCCCCCA
>Ga0194113_10006577_pt1 | contig 14756 bp, 10 predicted proteins | sample TA2MahC200mmetaG_FD_146193 | JGI IMG/M metagenome (GOLD analysis project Ga0194113, IMG submission 146193) | Freshwater microbial communities from Lake Tanganyika, Tanzania - TA2015017 Mahale Deep Cast 200m | ecosystem: Environmental > Aquatic > Freshwater > Lake | place: Tanzania: Lake... | reverse complement strand
TTCATATTCATAGACATCTCCATCATAATTTCCAGCTAAAACATCCTTAGTGCGCCTCACTATAGCCCTAAAACCGCGAACAATAGGCTTGTCATCCTTTCCCACCTGAGTCCTAAAGCCCAGTTTTACTAAGGGTGTAGACCCCGGCATAAAAAATTCATGAAAGAGCTTAATATTAGCAGCACCAATACCTGCGTTGATTATCTTGGCTACCACTACTGCCTCCGAACCTCGTTCTCTTAGGGAGTGCGTCCCGTATTTTACCCTCAGGGCTTTGGCTAACTCATCTAAACCCATAGAACTTATATCTATCCCTTCCCTTAGCAAACCAAGCTCCTGGGCTTTTAGGCAACCCTCTCTCATTGCCTCAAGGATTAATAATTGCACAGCGGCATTTACCTCACCGTATCTGTGAGTAACAAGAATATCTATATCTGTCCCGCTAAAATCCCTTACATCTGCGCTTAATATTCTTCCTTCTTTTATGTCTTTCTTTAATTTCTTCTTGATTGCATTTAATACTACATTGGGAACCTTCTCAAGGGGTTCCTTTAGTAAACTTGTTAGCACATATCCGTGATAGTCATTAGTGAAAAAATCTTTTGGCTGGCCCTCAGGCACTGTTAGTGCTGTCCTTATTCTGCCGATTTCAACCGGAGTTCCAGCGGGTAAACCGGCGATAGCTTGTGTTGCTTGATTTCCTGCAGGTAAACCGGCGATAGCATCTTTTCTTGCAGGCGATACTTGTCTTCCTGTTACAAGCGGTGGGGCGAGTTTTGATTTCTCTAACCCTGTGGTAGCGCCTGCATCTGCCCTATCAAAAAAAGTGGGTGAAATCACTAAATTAAAAGACACCAAAACCGTAACCAGGATGCGCCAGAATTTTTTATACCCCTTACCCATTTCAAAACCCTCCTTATTTTTAATGGTTTTTACTCTTAAGTTAAAAATAAATCTGTCCTTTTTTCCTGCCTTCTTAACTTGTATGCCTTATAATCCATAATTTACTTAATTTCTATTTTCCATAGTTTACTCTTGACTTGTGACTTATGCTTTTTTCCTTCTGACTTTGATTTATACAATATCAGTTTGACATTCATCGGTTTTTTCCTTATAATAAAACTGTGAAAGAGCCGAATACAAGGGGGAGGAAATAAATATGAAAACTAATAAAATTAGTCTGGAGTTGGACACTTCTACAATTGAACAACTGGTAGAAAAAATGCCTATGGCTGTTAAGATTCGCTTGGTTCGCAAGCTTGAGAAAGAAACCTTGGCTAAAAGAATAGATGAACTTCTTAACAAAATAGAGCAGCGTGGTAAAAAATACCCCATTTCTCAAACTAAAATTCTTGAAGAAATACAAATTGTAAGAAGACAAATTTATGGTAGTAAAGGCGGTAGTTGATACAAATGTGATTGTCTCTGGCTTGCTTTGCAAAGGTAATCCACGTAGGATATGGAAAGCACTTAGGGATGAAAAGTTTACTCTCGTTTTATCTCCTTTAATGTTTGAGGAGATAGCAATGGTTTTGTCAAGACCAAAATTCCATAATCTTATTAGCGACGAGGAGCGCAAGGAAGTAACCATATTCTTGGAATCATCCGCTGAATTTATCATTCCTAAAAAATCTATATCTATCTGCCGCGACCCTGAGGATAACCAAATCCTCGCCTGTGCCCTAGAAGGAGGAGCAAACTTTATTATAACTGGAGATAAGGACCTACTAAGCCTCAATCCTTTTAAAAACATTTCTATTATCTCTCCCAAGGATTTTATAAACTACTTAGGAAAAAAATAAATCTGTCCCCTTTTTTCCTTTTTTTCACCATTTCCCAATTACTAATTCCTGTTTTTAACACCTTTGCCTTCTGACTTTTCACTTCTAACTTTTACCTTCGCCTTTTTCTCTTTCCCAATTCCTCAATTCCTGCATCCATATCTATATCTTGTATCCATATCTTGCTTCCCTTTTCCCTTTGCCTTTAGTTTGAAACTTGAAATCTCTTTTTACTTAGCCCAGAGGGTATATTGCTTGAACTCCAGATTTTTAACATCTCATCTACTGAAGCACTCAAGAGATGTATCGCCTCTTCATCCCTTTTTGATAGGGCCTGCATAACTATCTCTCTGGGTTTAATCTGGGGTTTTTTACTCTGCATTTGTGTTTTCCTTCTTTAAACTAAATGACCAAAATAAAAAACTATCCCGTCCCGCCTACGGGGCGTAATATGTCTCAGTTTGAAATCTGAGATTTCTTTTTAGTCGGCTTCGGAGGCAATGTGCTAAAATTCCAGAGTTTCACCATTTCATCTATTGATTTGGTAAGAAGATGGACCGCCTCTTCATTTTTTTTAGTCAATTCTAATAATTTGGTTATGTCCTTAGCCTCGGGCTTTTTAGTCTCCATTTTTTATCCCCTTAGAAATAGAAGGCGCTGAAACGACTTTTTGAGATACCGCTTGCCCATTCTTATTTTTAAGTATTTTTCTGAAAAAAGTTTATTTTCAACATATACCATTCCCTAATTGACAAAGCCTTGTTTGTTTGTTATATTGCACCTATGCAGAAAATGATTAAGCCTATTAGGCTCAGTTCTCATGCTCAGGAGCAAATATCCTATCGTGGTGCAAGCAAAGAAGAAATTTATGATGTTATCAGAACTTCTGTATGGGAAGAAGCTGAAATGGGACGTAAAGAATGCCACAAGGATTTTGAATTTAATAAGATATGGAATAATAAAGCCTATAAGACAAAACAAGTAAGACCGATATTTGTTGAGACAGAGAAAGAGATTATTGTGGTAACGGTTTACGTTTATTATCGTTAAGGAGGGAATATGCGAATTACCTATGACCCAGAAGTAGATGCACTTTATATAAGATTTGAAGAGGGCAATGTTATTACAAAACACCTTGCTGAAGGAATTACTGCTGACTACGATGCCGAAGGCCATCTTGCAGGCATAGAAATCCTTGATGCAGTCAAGCGTTTTGGAGATGCCAATACATTCAAAAAGATTATGCTTGAAGAAATTGGTCTGTGTCGCTAATTTTCTCATATCCATAATATCCTCTCTATGTTAGCGCTACCTTTTTTAGCCAAATAAAAAAAGCCTAAACTTAGACTAAAATAAAAAGTTATCTTTAAAATATAAAGTTTGTTTCCTAATTTTTTCCATGTTTAACCACACCTTAGCGATATCCTCCGTCCTCCGCCAAGATTTGTGGCAGATGAAGGCAGATAAAAGATTTTGTGTCTTTCCAATATAATCCACTATTTCGCCCCTAACTGTGCCTTCCAGCCAGCCAGCTGCTCAGAATAGGCCCTTGTAACAGCTGTTGGGGTTAGTGTATAGGTATTTGTTTTGCCAACTTGTTTTACAAGCTCAGGAAGCGGTTGTCCTAATGCTATACTAACTGCAGCAGGCAGAATGCCTAAGTTAGCTGCACCTTCTTCAGTGGAGTCTACCTGTAATTTAAGCACTTTATACGGCTGCCATCTTCTTAAATACCCCCATTCTCCTACCACAACGATGTTTCCGTATTCTTCTACCTCGGTTGCTGTTAGAGCTTGTTTTATTAGGGCTCCCATAGTCTTTACATTAGTTACTATTTGATAGCCCTCTCCTTTCGGACTTAAGCCTGTTAGTTTTAAGAAACCATCCATATTCTGTATTAGGCTTCCATCAATGATGACGGTGAATTTACCTTGAGTATTTGCTATTAGGCTGTCAAGGTATACCTTAAAGTAAAGGGCTTCGCCTAATACATGAGGCTGAAGGATGATTACCTTCTTACCTGAGGAGATGGCGGCAATTTGTTCTTGTTCAGCTTGATAATCATAGGTAAGATGCGAATCGCTCTTCTGGGCTAACTTCATATTTTCTTCTATATGTGGCCTATACAGCATCGCCCCGCTTGGATGCAAGAAATAAATCGCCGTTCTCTTCCACCATTCTGGGGCAGATAAACCTTCGTCTACTAATACATAGACCATATCATCTGCAGTTGTTCCATAACCCCAGTATCGTGGCCAGAAATTATTCTCGTTGTGATTTGCCTCAGGGATTACTGAAATAATAGCAGCTCTGCCCTGCTCACTAAGTTTTGACTGTAATGCCTTTGCTATCCCAAATTGCTCAGCAGTTGTTATTATGTTAATTATCTTACCCTCTTGAGCTAATTGTAATACACGACTATCATCTGCTACTTCAAATTTTCCTCCTTTATATGCTGCGTCGAAATCTGTAACAGCATTAGTTGCTCTAGCCTTATAATATGGCATAACAGTCTTTCCATCCCCTGTTATCAGAGGAACTATCATTGGCTCAACGCCTCGTAAAACAGATATATTGTAAACAGCAAGGGCCCCAAAAAGTGTCTCTACGCCATATACCATATCTGTAATTGTCAGGTCTTCTTTAGTTTTATCAAGTAGTTTTGCAATTTTTCCATATAAATCTGCGCCCATCTGTGGTAGTCCACTTAGGGGTTTGTGAGAAAGACTACAGAAGTAAAACTTATCAGAATATGCACTCCAGTTAACAAACTGTGCTTCTTCAGCTGTAAGAACTAAGACAGGCATAAAAGGACATTCAGCAAATTGTTGTTTTATCCTTGTGGCAATTGCCATAGATAACATAGAACTATCTACAATTAACACCGGCATCTTACCGCTATTATATATCTCTGTGGCTATCCTGCGAGATTCTGCCTCAAACTTATCCCAGTCTGTAGAAATCTTATCCAAAACAGGCCCCATCGCTATCCTATCAGTTGCCAACCCTTTAGTTTCCAAAATGCGTTCCAAAATACGCCGAACTTTAGCCACAGTCAAAACATATGCCTCTCTTGGCTGGTTCAGTTGTCCTTTCTCTACAATAGAGATAAATGGCCAGCTGTTATCCCCTGCTAATTTGCCTATTGGACTATCAGCAACTTGTCCAGAGCACATAGTGATAACATTGGCTCTGCCTCGACCTTGTAACATTTGCCCCATCTCCAACGTCTCTTCAGTCGTTCCAGAAAACGATGAAAGTATATAGAGCGTATTTTGTCCATCATCCTCATCTAAAATATATTGGGGAATCTCAAATTCCTTTACAACAATTACCTGAACATCATCTGAAACACCTAATTCTTCTGTCATACCTTTAAGCACATCTCCAGCAACACCAGAGCCGCCCATACCACACCAGACAGCCCTCTTCACCTTACTCAAATCCCTAAGTTTTCCAAGTTCTACATCTACTGCTTCCTCTAACTGGCGCCGATTTGTAAGCTGTTCAACTAAACTTCTAAAACGTTCTCTTCCTCCTACTGCTAAATCTGATTTTACATTATCCACAATCTGATATAGCCTATCCCAGACTTCAGCACCTTCTAAACTAATCGCTCCAAGCGAGACTAATCTTTTTATAATCAAACCTCTCAAAAGCATCTCTATAATTACAGGTGAGCGTAAAAATGGAGATACACGAAGGTCATCGGTTGGAATAGCTATAGTTGTTTGAAATTTGTCTCCAACTTTAACAACTACCCCTTCATCAGATGCAGAAACAGTAAATGCCTCTAATAAAGACAAATCTGGTCTTTCTTGAGTAGCAACAATCTTCTCTGTAGCCGCAGCAAGCGTGTCGTAGATTGCTCTGTTTGGGTCGAGGATAGGTAACTTAAGTAACCCTTCCAAATTAGCAGCATCTTTTGGATTAAAATCAAACTGATGCCCTTCTGTGTGTAACTGCTCTACTGCTGTGGTCATAAGTAAATAACCCAGTCCTAACATCTCATTTAACTCAGCTTTAGTGTAACCTTCTCCAGATATAGTAAAACTTGAGCCGGTGTTTGAAAATCTAACAAGCATCATGGCACCAGTCTTAACATTTGTTATGTGCACTCCACTTACTACAGTAACATTAGGATCACCAAAGTTAATTAGAAATTTGCTCGTATCCGTAAACCACTGTTTAGCCAATTCTTTCATTCTTTCTGCAATCATATATTTGAATTTGTCTTGTTCTGGTGGTAATGCTGGCTTACGCTCATCCACAACTGTGTCCCTTAGGTTATATGTCTTTCTAATCCATGCTAACTGCTCGGCAGGATTTCTACCCTCCCACTGATGAACCATACACCCTAATAGATAAATTAAGTAAAGTGCGGCATTGTCCCCACCTTGATAACCTGGATAATTTACAGGTGAGCCCCAATTTGGATTAGTCATAGGGTTGGTAAAGGCGTGTGTAGTATTTTCTACCGCAACATCAGCTGGAAGACTTGCCATACCTTTCATAAAGAAAGGATAACCAGCCTCATGCGGAACAACCCTAACAGGGAGCCCCCTGTCGTTTAATTCTCTTGCTAAATCTTTAGCACTAACACCTGTTCTCATGTCGCAAATCACTGTAGGAGTTATCCCCTTAGTTTTATAACTATGTGCTAAATTTTCGATGGTGAGTAGCAGTAATTCTGATCCTGTCATTGATATAACTTCTCCGTCGGGACAGATAGCAACTATTGAACCTCTATCTCCATCAGGGTCTACTGCTAAAACAACACGGTTTGTTTCTTTAGCTATTTTTCTTAACCGCTGAATTGGTTCAGAGTGATGCTCATTGGGATCTATAATATTTTTTGTACTATAATCTGCGTCAAGTTGTTCGTTACCAACCAGTACATCTGCACCCAGTGCTTTAAGTATATCCACTAAATTTTTTCCTATTGGACTTCCGCCCATATCAACATAGAGTTTTGTACCTTTTAATAATTCATTCATGGGAATTTTAGAATCAGCGGAGGTAGCCTTTATCATATCCGCTGCGACTTGAATATTGTTACCTAAAAAGTTGCTCACGGTTACAATATCACCAGTGGGAGTGTTATGTTTAATTTCAGCAAAATCCCTTTCAACAATAGCATCATATAGCGTACGTCTCGTTACACCCTCACAATGACGCACCTCGGAACCGCAATATACCTTAGCAGTTATGCCCAGTTTTGCCCCAAGGAAGTCTTCTGGGCGATGACTCATAGTAAAATAAACCCAATGGCCACCTTCTTTATTAATCGCATCATAAAGCTGGCAGTAGTTTCGAATATCGCCTCCATTTATCACACCCCAGTAGTTAATGCCTCCTCCGTGGTCGCAAATCCCCGTCCGCAATATAGCATCAGCAAAAACTTGGGCTATCTCAAAATGCTTATGATAACCATCTACGCCTATATTGAGAATTATCCCATCTTTTCTACCTGTCTTTTCCTGTAATTTCTTTGCAAAGGCAAATGCGAAGGCTACTGCAAATGCGGGGTTTTCCTTCCAAAACTTTGAACGGATATCATAATACATAATCCCTGCTTCAATCATCTCTTGGACGGATTTATCAGATAAACTGTCCATAAAAGCCTGCAATTCAGGGGTAAATTCTCCTTCAGGTGTAAAGAATCTGTCATCAGGTGTAAATACACGACCATGAACATCTGGTAGGCCAACACCTACTAATATACCACCAGAGACTCGGGATAATCTTTCAAGTTTTTGGATGAGAATTTTCTCAGATGTAGCAGGAATTACCACAACCTTTCCTGGCGGGTCTTCATCTCCTTTTACTACCTCGCCAACCTGCGGGCCTGCTTCGCCGGGGGCTGTAGACACCGTAGCAACCCTTTCAATAAATGCGGTAATAATTGGCAAATCATCAGCGGTGATATAATAACCCTCTTCCTGTAATGCGGCTAAAAACGCAGCGGGGTTTCTCTCTTCGAGACTGCCTAAAATAACCTCAGGAGAACGCACGGGAGGGGTGTCACTTCTACCGACGAATTTGGCAATAGCGCGTCCTGCGCGTCGTCCTTTTCGATACTGATCAAATTCTTTATTGGGTACAAAGGTTATATCTCGTGCAAGTAACATTTCAGCAACCTGATGTTCATCATAACTAATTTCACCTTTAAGCAACTGCACATCTTTTTTCCTCATTTCATATTCATAGGTTTGCATGGACCATCCTAATAAAAGTTTCATATCAAATGCTCTTCCAAGCACGCCGTGTATATCCCTCTCTGCCCCCTGAGTTGGTACGCCATCCGCAATCCTTACTTGTTGACGAACTGGTATATCATATTCAACCTCTACATCTTGCACACGTTGCATAAGTCGTGCCTTTTGCGCGGCAGATAAACTTCCCATTCGCTTTTTAGTTTCTATCATTTCAACAATATCTTTTGGGCGCAATCCGCACATCAACGCAAGAGCAAGTAAACTCTCCTGAATTGTATTAGAGTTTGTAATATTTGTCGCTGGCGTTTCACCCACCAAGTTTGCCCTTTCTGCCACAATGGTTGTTTCTGTGCCATCGGCATTTGCCATATTACATATACCTCCGGCGGTAGTAGAATAGGTGGGGGTAAGACCTCCTTCAATAATTGCGGCTATTACTTTGTGAAATTTTGCTCTAAAACCCGGTGTTTTTCTATATGCCTCCCACTGGGCATTATCCATCCGGTCTATTTCATCAAGCAAACTATACAAGCCTCCCTCACCCTGCAATTCATCTATCAAAGCATTATATGCAATCTGGGCTGGTCTATTATCTCCTACGGTCGGACCTAAATCATCTTGGTTGGCTGGTCGAATAATCACATCTTTCAATTGACCATCAACCATCGCTGTTTCAAAAAGGTTTAAAAATATACCTTCTCCCATTAAAAATTTAATAAAATCCCAGTGATTTTCAGGGCCAAAAATCGGGTCTCCATCTATGGAAAATGCTATTTCGCCGGCGTGGTCACGGCAGAAAGCAGCCATTGCCTCAACCTCTTGGGATGTCATTTTTCCCTTCTCAATGAGCTTTTCCTTTTCAACAAAACTCCTAAATGCCTCTTCTGTGGGAATCCTTTTTGGCGCTATAGGCTGGACAAATAATTCAATTTGAGGATTTTGTACACCGCTTGCTCTGAGTACGGATTCTGCAAAGGCTCTTGCATCCTTATCATTATTATCCGCCGCCATAGATACCAAAGTCCGAGCCGCTGTATCTCCCCTTCCAATCTGGAGGGCTAATATAGGAATATTTCCTACAGGAAGAGCCCCTTTAAACTTAAACAAAAATCGAGACATCCCCCGCCAAAATCCTTCAAGTTTGGCCGCTAACTCTTCAGCAAAATCCCCTTCCTTTTTCAAAGCATTTTGATATCTACTTCCGGCTCCACCAAGCAATACACAAGGTATACATTGTGCTACTATCGGAGTATAAGGATGCTTAGGTGCCCTTGGACTCATCATAGCAGCACGTTCTTCATCTGACATAACGGTAACATCTATACTTTTATCAGCAGGCACTGCTTTCAAATCTTTACCTTGTATTACTGTACTCGCAAAACCACGGACACCATCTCGGGCAAATTCAAATACCTGTCTTTGTCTTTTTGTTAATGCAGCTCCTCTTTGCACATCGTTATCTACGGATTTAAGAAATTGCCTCCATGCTTTGGTATTATTCATCGCAGACCATATAAGTCTCATTGGATAAGAATCCTCTTCAATAGCTCGCTCCTGTCGCAAAAGCAAATAAGTCAATTTTAGATTTTCTCTGGTATTGCCTGAGAGGGTCATAATTTTATTTACAACAAAGATAATCGCCGATTCTTCCGCTGCTATAAGTTCGATAAGAAGGGAAAGTACGGGTAAATTTACCTCGCGATTTTGATTGGGATTTGCTATGGTCACAGGTTTTATTAAATCCAAAAATCTATCTACTAACACCTGCCGCATCTCATCACTTTGAACCCAGGATATATTGTTGATAAGTGAATGTAGCGCATCCTTTAAGGAGGCATTGCTGGCTAAGGCAATAAGCTGCATATCCTCTCCATAACGTGTACTACCCCTAGATAAAACCACCATACCGTTATCCGCTATCATTATCATCCAAGATTCACCTTCGCTTGTAAGATTAAGAATTGAATTGTTATAACTGCCTGCGGTATATTCTTTCCCATTGATAACTAATTTAGCCATGTCGCGAGAAAGAGTGGCGAATAATTCTCTAATGCCTTCTATTTTTCTATCATTAAGGGTTACCGCATCAACATTCGTTATTCCTCCGGCATAGGTTTTAATAGCCTTAGCCACTGGAAAGACTGTAACTGAGATAGTGCTAGGACTATGATTCCAATATATCTCCCAGTTAGTTGTTGGAGGATATTTCGTCAACTCCTGTTCTAAGACATTTAGGGCAGTATTCCAATCAGCTTCTGTAAAACCAACTGTTAGTCGAACCTGGGCAAATCTGCCATCTTGTGTTTGCCATTCAAACCCCTCCCAACTTATCTCTGTCCTACTCCGTATGAGGTCTCCCCTCATATCGCGAATAGCACTTATTACGTCACTTACTGTAGCTACCTGATTATATATATCTCCATCCGCGCCGGTGAAAGTGCGGTACCGTGAGCTTTCCACTCTTACGCCTGCTGCGCTGTGGACTGCGGCAGGAGATACATCGCCTAAGGAGGCGCGCCCAGCTTCATATAAAAGATACCCTGCTGTAGCACCATCTTTTGGTATTACCCAAACCGCCCTACCCGCTTCAACATCGGCATATGCGTCACGTCGCTCAACCCATTCGCCAGAATTAGATTTAACTTTCCACTTCTTTGTAAGAAAACTTTCATCTAATTGAGCAAAATATGCTAAGGTCTGCGCTTGTGTTAGTTCTGTTCCAGGTGGCATTGCTGTAGCTGCAAATGCTTGGCCTAATGAAGCAGGGTGCATATGCTTCATTGCAAAGTCTGTTAACTCTGCAAGTACAGATTCTTCATCAGCATGGCTATCGGCTAAGCTTCTAAAAAGATTAAACTTCTCCCTTGCTGTGATAACGTATTTTTCCCTTAGGGGGAGTGCTTCAAATAGCGCATCTATTGCCTCGCCTAACTTAGTATTATAAACAAGCTTAAGATATAGAGGATAGTCTATCTCTCTAAGTACCCTTGCTTCATCAAATAATTTATCTTGAGGGGCTTCTTCATACAAATGGGTTAACTCATGAATAAGACGTTCCAAGAAAAGATATAAGAATAAATTGCGTACAGTTAAATCTTCCTGTGTGCCTTCAAAAATATTACTTAGTCTCAAATGTAGGTCGGGATAAGCTGACTCATTAAATAGCCTCTTCAATACAGTGTAGTATTCCTCGTCAATGCAAATTATCACATCATTACTTCCCTCGTCATAATATCTTGCCATCTGCTCTGGAAGAACACCTCTTTTAACGACTCTGACTATTATCCTGCGCGCAATAGTATTAGCAGGAGAACTAAATTTACCCTTAATGTCTGCAAGGTCAATCTTTTTACCAATAAAACCATTATTAAATAATAATATAGAACTTAATAATACATCCTCTAATGAATCTCTTGGCGTAGCTGTTTTTAGCTCATTTAGGTATGCCTGGTGTTCGTCGCTAAACAGGTTGCTAGCCATAATGAGAGACTTTATGTCAGATTCTGCTACTATATTAGCTCTGTTATTAATAACCTCTAAGGCTGGCAGTGGCTTTAGGCCATTTAACGCATATGCTACTGCTGCTCTTCTACCTTCTTGAGCCTTACCTCTTCCACATACAAGAGGGGGGACTAATTCATCATTTCTTATCGCATCTGATTGCTGGGCGTTGGATATGGCCGGGAAATATACGAGGGTGCTTGAAAAAACAAAAACTTGGCAGACAAAGAGCGCTATTAATCTAAAGATTGCCTCCTGCCTTTTCATTTTTTTCTCTCTTTTTTAAGCAAACCCCGCCTCTGCGTGCAGGGGCTGGATGAAGCTTATTCTCTCCTTGTATCTTCTCCTTCGTCCTCTTCCTCAAGGAGTTTTTCTACAGGGATTTCCTGATTTGTCATAACCGAATAATACAGGTCTTCATCTATATTAGTAACATTTGGCGAGACCACTATATAGGATATACCCTTTTCCTTTAATTTCTCAGTAAAGCCCTTGGTGTGATATCCGCCGGCTATCATGGCAGAGAGATTTAAGCCGTTAAAATCCATCTTATCCAAGGCATTTCTCACGAGTGCCTCATCCCTGATCGTAGCTATTTTATAAAATTCCTCTTCATCTTGAAGATTTACGTCTATTGAAGATATGCCTGGGTCAAGGGAATATCTGACATTATATTTCGGCGCTATCTCTTTTAAAAAATCGCTAAATGCTGTTGATTTAAACTCCTCTTTGTGGGCGCTGTAGTATTCCATCTCCTCATTTGACATACTCATATCAAAAAATTTCTTAAGGAGCGCTACATTCTTTGAAAGCCTGCTAAGGCGCTTCTGCTCGGGCGTTGTAAGATAATTCTCTCTTATCGCATCCGCTACCCCATCTAATTCGGTAAATAATAAAACCTTGTTTATCCTCTCAGAATAATTAACATACTCAATATAGTTCTTTAGATTCGGATAACCGCTCAAATCCACATTATTCTCCTCAGCAGTCTCTTTCATAGATGTAAAATACTCAAGGGCGGTTATCTCCCCTGACTTATAGGCAAGGCTCTTTTGGAAAAAGGCGCTAAAGGCCTCTTTGGGAAGCGCCTTGCTTAAGTCATCTATTGCCTGGCCACGCTCTTTATCTACCTTGGCAAACTCAATATTTCCTTCAATGGCTACTAATTTTGTAAGGAAATAGAAATTTTCGAACTTAGAAAGGTCTATGTTTCTTTCCTGGGATTTCTCTCTTAAGTAATCCACGTAATCCGTCACCTCAAGTTCTTTATTTTCATAGGCATCATATTTCTCATCTAATTCCATTATCTCCTCAGGGTAGATTGCCTTCTTTACCTTAGAAAGTGCTCCCTTTATGTTATCGCAGAGCCTCTTGAGCTCTTTTGACTTTGGATAGGTCTTATTAAATACCTCCATATGCCTAAGATATGGCTCTTCATCCTCAATGCCCCATAGCTCTAAGGGATACTCTCCTTCATTATTTATAAGTAGATATTCCGCACCTGTAAGCTGTCCCTGTTTAAGAAAAAACTTAGAAATTTTTCTTTGCATCTTTTTATCCTTAAAAATAAAGAGCGAGGGGTCTACTATTCCTGCAGCCCCTTCGCAATTTACCAGCCGAAGCCCGTAGTTTTTCATAAGGTGCTTGAGTATTCTTACTATATTCATCTGGCAATCATAATTGCAATGCAAATCCTGCAGATGGACTATGATTTTGTCAGAGGTTCCCTGATAGGTCTCTACCACCTTTCCAAAACCCTCAGGGATCTTAATATTAGAAGCTTTGATATTATCTTCTGAGTTTAGAGCTGGCGTGTCATCTGAAAGTGCAGCTGAGAGGAAGCTACTTTGAAAAAATACAGTAATAAATATAATTAGGAAAAGGGAAATAAAAAAAATTTTTGTACATCTTACAGACTTGTCTGCCATTTCGCAAAAAACTTTAAATTGTTATGATTAACTTTAATTAACTTTTTTAAATGTCTTTAATACTATCTAAAATATAGCACATACTTAAGTTTTTGTCAAGGGTAGGGTAACCAAAAAATTATATGCTTTAGTTATTGAAAATAAAGAAGTTATAAAAATATACTAAATTTTAAACAATGAGGAAGCGCTAACTTTATCCTTTTCAATGAACAATCTCCAAAAGTCTCAATATTAAATTAGTATATATACCACTTAAAATATCATCTAACATAATACCCGCAGAACCTTTCAATTTCTCAGCCTCTCTTATTGGATATGGTTTTATTATATCGCAAACCCTAAAGAAAATAAATCCCCAACCTATATAAAATAAAGTAGTTTTTATTAAAAAAAGACTTAAAAGCATACCGCAAAACTCATCTATAACTACTTCCCTTGGGTCCTTCTTATTTAGAATACCCTCCACCCTTCCTGAAACCAGAAATCCTAATGTAATAGACATTGTCAAAACAGTAAAATAGATGAGGGTATTGGTTTTAGTGATTATGGCCACCAAAAGCCCGAATAGGCTTGCAAGTGTGCCCGGAAATTTAGGGATGTAACCTAAAAAATAGAGACTTGCAATCTTCCTTATAATTTCCTCTTTTAGGCTATAATCCTTCTGTTCTTCCATAGAAAACTTATCCCCGAATAGAGTGTTAGACCTATCACTATTAATATAATTAAAAATATAATTAAGGAACATGCCCTTTCCCAGTGTAAATTCCATATTCTAAATCTCGCAAGGGTATCCTTTAAGATAAGATATACCAATATTAAAATCACCGCTATAAACTGGGATACAGTCTTATGCTTTCCTTCTTTTTGTGCCTCTAAGACAATAGACCTTGAAGCGGCAAAAAGCCGTAACCCCGTTATTATAAGTTCTCTTAAAATTACAATAACTACCATCCAGGCAGGAATAATCTTAAGTTCAACAAATGCCAAGAAACTAGCCAGAATCAAAATTTTATCCGCTATAGGGTCCATAATCCTTCCGAAGTTGGTGATGAGTTTTCTTTTTCGCGCAATCCTTCCATCATAGAGATCGGTCAACGATGCTATCAAAAAAATAAAAAGGGCTATATGCTTAGATAAGATACCCTTATTAAAAAGAAAGAACATATAAACAAAGGTAAGCAGGATCCGAGAGATTGTTAATTTATTGGGAAGATTCATAAGTATAACTTAAAGTGCAAAACGAAAAGTGCAAAGTTGAAGCGTATAGTTTAAAACCTTTAGTTTTGAGTTTCAGTTTTGCGCTTTTCGTTTCTAGTTTTGCGTTTATA
>Ga0194113_10006574_pt1 | contig 14757 bp, 11 predicted proteins | sample TA2MahC200mmetaG_FD_146193 | JGI IMG/M metagenome (GOLD analysis project Ga0194113, IMG submission 146193) | Freshwater microbial communities from Lake Tanganyika, Tanzania - TA2015017 Mahale Deep Cast 200m | ecosystem: Environmental > Aquatic > Freshwater > Lake | place: Tanzania: Lake... | reverse complement strand
GGACTCCCCGGCTCTCCAGCTCGCCCCCAAGCCGGCGCCCGAGCCGCCCGCGGCCATGGTGGCCCCGCCTCCGACCCGAACGGCCGTCGTCCCGGCCTCGTCCAAGGCACCCCCGATCCCCGACCCCATCCTGAGCAACGCCCCGCCGACGGGGCTGATCTCGGCGGCCGATCCGCTGACCCACGGGCACCGCCCCGCACCCGATCCGGTCCGGCCCGCGCCGTCCGCCACGGACCGCATTCTGGCCGATGCCTCCGCCGCGTTCGATTCCGGCGACTGGGCGAAGGCGCGCGCGGCCTACCGCGAGGTCCTCTCCGCCGATCCCGCCAACCCCGTGGCGGCCGTGGGATTGACCGAGGTCCTGATGCAGATCGGCGAGACCCGCGAAGCCCGCGAGCGGGCGCAGGCGCTCCTCGCCGCCGACCCCGCCAGCGTGCGACGGATCTTCCTGGCCGGGCGCGCCGCGGCGCGCGACGGCCGCAACGACGAGGCCCTCGACCTCCTGACCCGCGCGATGCAGGCGGCCCCCGAGAACGCGGACGTGAAGCGCGAACTGGCCGCCGTCCTGTTCGACCAGCAGAAGCACCGCGAGGCCGCGGACATGTTCGTGGCCGTCGCCAAGATCGACAGCCACGACGGCGAGTCGTGGTTCAACGCCTGCGCCTCGCTGCTCATGCTCGACCCGATGCCCCGGAAGCAAGCTCTGGAGTACTACGAAAAGGCCCTGCGCCTCGGAGAATCCCGCGATGAACGAATCGAGAAACGCCTCGGCTCCCCTGCGATCCCGCCCGACATCTCCCCGGTCCGCTGACCGGTTCCCCGCGCGCCGCCTGCCCGGCCTGCTGCTGATCGCAGCCTGCCTCGTCGCGGTCGCGCCCGTCGCCCCGCGCGCCGCGGACCTCCCGGAGAAGCCGGCCTACGTCGAGATGCTCAAGGGCGACCGCGCGAAGGAGGCGGGCGACACCGCCGGGGCGGTCGAGGGCTACCAGAAGGCGCTCGATCTCTTCCGCGCCCTGCGCGCCGAGCGGCCCGACTACAAGGCCGCCGCGATCGACTACCGCATGGACTACTGCCGCCGCCAGATCGCCGCCCTGAAGGGGGCCGCCCCCGTGGCCGCGCCCGCCGCCCCCGCCGCGCCGAGCGCCGCCGAGGAGGCCGCCGCGCTGCGCGAGGAGGTCCGCCGCCTCACCGCCAGCGCCGCCGCCGCCGAGTCGATGCAGGCGCGACTGAAGGATCTCGAGGCCGCCGCCGCCCAGATGGAGGGCGAGCGCAAGCGCATGCAGGACGAGGTCCGCGCGGCAGCGAAGGACCGTGACGCCGCGACCGGCCGGACGACGCGGTTCGAGGAACAGATCACGGGGCTCCAGGGCCGGCTCGACGCCTCCCAGGCCGAGGTCCGCGACCTGAAGGCCCGGCTCGACGGGATGGGCTCCACCGTCCCCGCCGCCGAGGCCGCCGAGCTTCGCAAGGCACTGCAGGAGACGTCCACCGCCCGCGACGCCGCCGCGCGGAGCGCGGAGGAGACGGCACGGAAGATGGAGGGCCTCCAGGGCCGGATCGACGAAGCGCAGGCCGAGGTCCGCGCCCTCCGCGACGCCCGCCAGGCCGAGTCCGCCGCCGCCGCGCCGCTCGCCGCGGACCTGGCCGCGCAGAAGAAGGCCTCCGACCTCGCCGCCAAGCGCGCGGAGTCGCTCGCCGCCATGCTCGTCGCCGCGCGGGAGGACCTCGCATCGGCCCGCAAGGCGGGCGATGCCGACGCCGCCACCGCGCCGCTGCGCGAGGAAGTCCGCACCCTGACCGCGTCCCTCGACACCGCCGTCCGCGACCGCGATCGCGCCCTGCTCGACGTCCAGAAGGTCACGCGCGAGCGCGACGGCCTTCAGGGACAGGTGGCCGACCTGCAGACGCGGAGCGCCGAACTGGACGCCGCCCTCAAGGCCGCCCCGGCCGCCCCCAACGCCACGGAGACCGACCGCGAACTGGCCAAGCTCCGCGACGAGCGCGCCCACCTCGAGGCCCAGATGCAGGCCCTTTCGGCCAAGCTCGAGATGCAGACGCACAAGGCCCGGTCCGCCACCGACCAGGCCGACGCCGCCCAGAACGACCTCTCGCGGCAGGTCGCCGCGCTGACGCGCGAGACGCGCGACCTCCTCCGCGAGCGCGAGAAACTGACGGCCGCGGCCGCCAGGCAGGCCGGCCGGATCGAGGCCCTCGAGCAGCAGCTTGCCCAAGCCCCGGAGAAGCCGGAGCCGGCCCCCGCACCGGCACCGGCCCCCGCGCCCGCACCGGAACCCGCGCCCGCGCCGCAGCCCCAGCCGGCGCCCATCGTCATGCCCGCCCCGATCGCCCAGCCCTTCCCCGCGTTCCCCGCCCCGGTCGCCGCCCCGGTGATGCCGCCGGTCGTCGCGGAAGCCGCGCCCGTGGCTCCCGCGCCGGCTCCGGAAGCCGCGCCCGCCGTTCCGGCGGCTCCGCCCGCGTGGCAGGCCGAGGCCAGCGCGGCGATGGCGTCGAACGCGGTCGACCGCGCGCTGGCGATCTACGAGCAGGCGCTTCTGGCGAACCCCGACGACACGGCCGCGCTCCTCGGCTGGTCGGTCGCGCAGCTGCGGAAGGGCGACACCGACGAGGCCCGCGGCGCGGCCGCCCGGCTCGTCCGGCTCCAGCCGGAGTCCGCCGCCGCGCAACACGCCCTCGCCATGGCCGAGGTCAAGGCCGGCAACCGCCGCACCGCCGCCCGCTGCTTCCAGAAGGCCGTCGACCTCGCCCCGGACAACCCGGTCTACCACCGCGATCTCGGCGTGGCCCTCTATGCCCTCGGCCGGGCCGACGACGCGGCGGAGCAGTACCGCGAGGTCGTCCGCCTCTCCCCCAACGACGGGCAGGCTCACTTCAACCTCGCCGCGCTGCTCCTGATGCAGCGGAATCCGCCGAAGGACGAGGCGCGGGCGATGTACGAGAAGGCCCTGCAGCTCGGCGAGGCGAAGGATGCCTCGATCGAGAGGAAGCTGGCGGCCCCGTAGGCCGCGGCCCGCCATGCGCATCCTCCCGCTCATCGCCGCCGCCGCCGCGTTTGCCGCCCCCCCATCCGCCCGGGCCGACGAGTCCGACGACGCGCGCGCGACGGCGGACGCCCCACGCGCCGAGGCCGCCTCGGCGCGCGAGGATGCGAAGACGGCCCGAGACGAGGCCCGGGCCGCACGCGCCGGGATGGAGGAGGCCCGGGCCGACGCGGCGCGCGCCGCGGCCCGCGCCGAGGTCGCCGGGAAGCAGACGGCGGATCTCCGCATGAAGCTGGCCGCCGCCGAGGAGTCCGCCGAGGCCCTGCGCACCATCGCCGCCGACCGCGAACGCGAGGCCGCCGCGGCGGCGAAGGCGCGCGACGGCGACGCCCGAAGGCTCGAGCAGGCCCTGACCAGGCTCGCCTCCGCCACCCAGGCCGCCGCCGCCTCGGACGCCCAACTGGTCACGCTCGTCGGCCAGTCCCGGGACGATGCGCGGCGCATGAAGACCCTGGAGTCCGAGATCGAGACGCTGCGGAAGGCCCTGTCCCGGGCCGAGGACGCCGCCGCCGCCCCCGCGGCGCCGGCCGGCATCCAGGGTCCGGCCGAGGCCGCCTTCCGCGACTACCAGGCCGCCCTCGACGCGCGGACCCGGGAGAACCTCGCGCTCAAGACCCGCCTCGGACAACTCGAGACGAAGCTCGACGAACTGACACGGCCCGGCGCGCCCGCCCCGATGCCCGGGCCGCCGCCGGTCGCCGAGGCGCCCCTTCCCGCCCCCCAGCCCGCGGCGCCCGCGCTGTCGGCGGACGAACGGAACCGCATGAACGCGCTCTTCGAGGACGAGAAGAAGACGCTGCTCCTCCTCCAGGCGACGACCGAGGAACATCTCGAGGCGGCGCGGCTCGATCTCGTGACGGCCCGGCGGCGGATCGCGGAACTCGAGAAGGCCCTCACGAAGCGCGGGACGCTCGAGGCCGAGGTGCTGACCCTGGGCAACGACCTCGACGCCGCGCGGCGCGAGGCCAGGGAGGCCCACGGGCGGGCGTCCTCGATCGCCCGCGACAAGGCCGCCACCGCCGCCGAGGCGGAGCGCGTCCACCAGGCCCTCGCGGAGGCCGAACGCGAGATCGCGAGCCTGCGCGGCCAACTCAAGGCCCGCGACGATGCCGGGGCCCCGCCGCCGTAGACGACCCACCGCTCGACGGCCGGCGACCTCGCCGCCGGAGAGGCCTCATCCCACGTCGCGCATCGCGGCGAGGAAGAGGTCCATGTCGGCGTCGGCGCCGACGGTGACGCGCAGCCAGCCGGCGGTGCGGGGCAGGTCGAAGTGGCGGACGAGGATCCCGCGGGCGCGCAGGTCCGCGTAGACCTCCGGCGCGGGCCGGCGCGGCGGGCGGATCCAGAGGAAGTTCGTCGCGGACGGACACACGCGGGCCCCCATCGCCTCCAGCGCGGCGGCCGTGCGGTCGCGCGTGGCGACGATCCGCGCGGCGTTGGCCTGCATCGGGCCGAGGTCCGAGAGCGCCGCGAGTGCCAGCTCCTGCGTGAGCCGGTCCACGTTGTAGGAATCCTTGATCTTCATCATCGCGCCGATCAGCGGCGCGGGGCCGACCGCGTAGCCGAGGCGGAGGCCGGCAAGCGAATGCGACTTCGACAGCGTCCGCGCGACGAGGACCCGGTCCGACGACAGCGCCAGGTCCATCAGCGAGCGCGGGGCGAAGTCGACGTAGGCCTCGTCGATCAGCACCACCCCGGGGAACCGCGCGCAGAAGGCCCGCACGGCCTCCTCCGGATGCAGCATGCCCGTCGGGGCGTTCGGGTTCGTCAGGTAGAACAGCGACGCGCCGCACCCGAGCGGATCGCGCCACTCGAACTCCGGCCCGAGGTCGACCGGGCGGCAGCCGATGCCCTCGATCTGCGCGAGCACGGGATAGAGCGAGTAGGACGGCTCGAACCAGCCGGCCGCGCCGTCGCGCTCGACGAAGGCGCGCGCGCAGAGCGCGAGGATCTCGTCCGACCCGTTCGCGACGAACACCTGGTCCGGCCGCGCGCCGTGGATCTCCGCGATGCGCTCGCACAGCCGGGCGGAGACCGGGTCGGGGTAGAGGCGGAGGACGTCCGCCGTCGCCCCGCGCAGCGCGGCGGCGACGGCCGGCGCCGGCGGATACGGGTTCTCGTTCGTGTTGAGCTTGACGACGCCCGGCTCGCTCGGCTGCTCGCCCGGCACGTAGCCCGACATCGCGTCGACGGCGCGGCGGATCCGGTGCGGATTCATCCGAACTGCGCCAGGTACCGCACGTCGTTCTCGTAGAGCATGCGGATGTCGGGGATGCCGTAGAGGATCATCGCGATCCGCTCGATGCCCATGCCGAAGGCGTAGCCGCAGACGCCGTGGCGGTCGTAGCCGACGGCCTTCAGCACGTTCGGGTGCACCATGCCCGCGCCCGCGATCTCGATCCAGCCGCTGTGCTTGCAGACGCGGCAGCCCGCGCCCCCGCAGACGTGGCACGAGAAGTCGACCTCGACGCTCGGCTCCGTGAACGGGAAGAAGTGCGGACGGAACCGGACCTTGACGCCCGGCCCCATCATCTCGCGCGCGAAGTGGGTCAGGTCGCCCTTGAGGTCCGCCAGCGACACCTCGCGGTCGATGAACAGGCCCTCGATCTGGTGGAAGTTCGCGCTGTGCGTCGCATCCGGCGTGTCGCGCCGGTAGCAGCGCCCGGGGGCGATGATGCGGACCGGCGGCTCGTGGGCCTCCATGTAGCGGACCTGCACGGGCGAGGTGTGGCACCGGAGCAGGTCGCCGCCCGCGAGGTAGAACGTGTCCTGCGCGTCGCGCGACGGGTGGTCCGGCGGCGTGTTGAGCGCGTCGAAGTTGTTGCGGACGGTCTCGATGTCCGGCCCCTCGGCCACGGTGAAACCGATGGAGCGGAAGATCGACGTCGCGCGCGCGATGATCGCGCTGATCGGGTGCCGCGTGCCGAGCGCGCGCCATTCGCCGGGCAGCGATTCGTCGAACCCCTCGGCCGGACGGGACGCGGCGGCCTCCTCCAGCGCGGCCTTGCGCGCGTCGACCGCCGCCTGGACCGCATCCTTCAGCTCGTTGACCGAGCGGCCGTAGTCGCGGCGGCCCTCGGGCGGGATGTCCTTCAGGCGCCCCATCAGCGCCGGGATCAGGCCCTTCCGCCCGAGGTACGTCAGGCGCACGGCCTCCAGGGCGGCGGCATCGGCCGCCGCGGCCGCCTCGGCCACGGCCCGGCCGCGGAGCGCCGGGATGGTGTCGGAACCCGTGTTGTCGGTCATGTCATCCGCCCGGCCGGGCGATGCCCGGCCTGAAAACTTCCAATCCTTGGAAACCCCGGCTCGCGGGGCGTCCAAGGATTGGAAAACTCCGCCGGCCCGGTCCTACAGCCCGAGCGACTTCCGGCGCTGCTCGAGAAACGACTCCCACTCCTTGCGCTGGCTGGCCTGGACGAGTTCGGCGCGGACGCGCTCGCGCGCCTGCTCGAACGTCATCGGGCCGGCCTTGCGGTAGTCGGCGCGGCGCACCAGCCACACGGCGTTCTGGACGCCGAACGTGCGGCTCTCGCCGACCTTGAGGGACGCAAGCGACTTCCAGACCTCGGGGACGATCTCCTTCTCGGCGACCCACACATCGCCCGCGGCCGACACGAGCTGCCGGGCGCCGGCGGTCTGCAGGGCCGTTGCATCGAGCGCCGCAAGGCCGGCCGCCGCCTTGAGGGCCGCCACGGCGGAGGCGTTGGCGCTGTCCGACGCGAAGATGTCGAGCTTGTACGCCTCGGGCATGACCCAGCGGTCCTTCTCCTTCTTGAACGACGCCTGGATCTCCGCATCCGCCGGCTGCGCGGCGTGGCGGACCACGTCCTGCTGCAGCGCCTGGAGGAGGATCTGGAAGCGCGCCTGCATGAGCGCGCGCTGGACGTCGAGCCGCTCGTTCAGGCCGCGGCGCGCGGCCTCCTGCGCGAGCTCCTGCTCGATGACGCTGATGACGTAGTTGCGCTGGAGGTCGGGACTCGACGCCAGGGCGTTGACCGTCTGCCCCGCCACCGCTCCGCGGAGCAGTTCGGAGGCCACCGCCTGGTCGAGGACGTGCGTGCCCTGCTGCGCCACGACGCCCGTCGCCACCGCCCCTGCCAGCACCGCCGTAAGAACAAGCATCTTCTTCATGCGTACCTCTCATCGGCGCCCCGCGTTCGGAGCGCAATGTTGTCCACTATGCCATCAGGCTACGGGCCTGTCGAGACCTTGTCGGGCGTCCTTCTTCGCGCGCGCGTGGCGGACGAGGCGAAGCGCCGTGGCGACGGCGCAGGGGCGGCGGCCCGCCGTCCGGAGCGGAGGCCCGCCGGGTCCGAGCATCCGGAGGATCGAGGCCGCCGGCGCGGCGGCGGCGGGCGCGCCGTTGACGACGCTCGCGAAGCACCCGATCCGCCGCTCCTCGCCCGCCAGCGGAAGCGGATCGGATCCCGCCAGCACCCGGTGGCCGTCGCGCAGCCCGCGACGGATCAGGACCGGCGTCGGCCAGCCGAGGGGACGCAGCGCCGTGTCGGCCAGCGCCAGGACGGACGGACCGAACCGGTCCATCAGCGCGGCGACCCGCCGTCCGCGGCCGCCGAACCACTTGCCCGGCGCCCACGGAAGCACCGGCAGCGCGCCCGCCTCGCGCACGCGCCCGACCGCATCCTCCGCCGCGAGACCGTCCGGCACCTCCACACCACACCCCAGCGCAAGCACCTCGATCCGCTCGCGCGTCACGATCTGCCGCCCGGCGACGATCCAGAGGCCCTCCCCGCCCGCCGCCGGATTCACGCGCAGCGCCAGCCCGTCGGCCGCCGGGACGACCGTCCAGCCGGGCGCCGCCAGGCTCCCGTCGCGCAACGCGTCGAAGGCGCGGCACCCGGCCGCCTCGGTGAGGCACAGTCCGGCCGCCCCGCCCGGCCCCGCCGCACGCACCAGCCGATCTCGCGCCGACTCCAAGGCCGGTGCGAGATCGTAGAACGCGTGCAGGTGGACGTGCGTATCGAGGGCCGTTCGCATGGCGCCGAGTCTAGCGGGTTTCACCGCCGGCGCCAGCCCGGACGGGAGTTCGCTTCCCTCCGTCCCGCCCCCGTGGCATTGTGGGCGGCTGAAACCCGGAGGACGTGGCATGAAGGTGTGGATGGCGGCGGTGGGACTCGCAGCGGCAACGGCGATGGCGGCGGAACCCGAGGTCGTGAAGCTCTGGCCCGCGGGCGCCCCCGACCTCGCGCAGGGCATCGACACCGAACGGTACCAGCCGGACAAGGGCGACGGCGTCAAGCGCCTGACCAACGTCACCGACCCGCGCCTCGAGATCTTCCGCCCGGAAAAGCCCAACGGCACCGCCGTCGTCGTCTGCCCCGGCGGCGGCTACAGCATCCTCGCCGTCACGCACGAGGGGCTCGCCGTCTGCGAGTGGCTCAACCGCCTCGGCGTCACCGCCGCGATGCTGATCTACCGCGTGCCCAACCAGCGCGACGGCGCCTACCAGGACGCCCAGCGCGCCGTCGGCCTCGTCCGTTCGCGCGCGAAGGACCTCGGCCTCCGGCCCGACCGGATCGGCGTCCTCGGCTTCTCCGCCGGCGGCCACCTCGCCGCCCGCGTCTCCGCCCACACCGGCCCGCGCACCTACGCGCGCGTCGACGCGGCGGACGACGCCTCGTGTCGCCCCGACTTCTCCGTGCTCGTCTACCCCGCCTACCTGACGACCACCAACGCCACCGGCGGCACCGACCTCACCCTGCCCGCCGGCAAGGACACCCCGCCCGCGATCATGATCCACGCCGCCAACGACCGCATCACGCCCGAGGGCAGCATCGCGTGGTTCCTCGCGCTGAAGCGGGCCGGCGTGCCGGCCGAGCTCCACGTCTACGCCGACGGCGGCCACGGCTTCGGCATGAAGGACATCCCGCAGGACATCCGTACCTGGCCCGACCGCTGCGCCGACTGGATGCGCAGCCGCGGACTCGTGCCGAAGCCCTGAAAGGCTCGAGGCCGCGGAAACGGCCCGCGCGGCCGCACGCGGGGCGCCGACGCCCCCGCCGCCGGACGCATCTCCGGCCCCGCTCAGGGTGACGGCCGGGGGCGGGCGCAAAGTAGTCCTCACGCTCCGCGTGAGGACATCTCCGCAATCCGGATTCTCATCACGCGGAGCGTGATGACGACCATGCGGGGCCACCGCCGATCCTGCGCGAGATGACGGCCGGGGGCGGGCGCAAAGTAGTCCTCACGCTCCGCGTGAGGACATCTCCACAACCCGCATTCTCATCACGCGGAGCGTGATGACTACTATGGGGCCGCTGCCGGTCTTGCGCGGGATGACGGCCGGGGGCGGGCGCAAAGTAGTCCTCACGCTCCGCGTGAGGACATCTCCGCAATCCGGATTATCATCACGCGGAGCGTGATGACTACTGTGGGGGCCGCTGCCGGCCCTGCGCGGGGTGACGGCCGGAGGCGGGCGCAAAGTAGTCCTCACGCTCCGCGTGAGGACATCTCCACAATCCGCATTCTCATCACGCGGAGCGTGATGACTACTATGGGGGCCGCTGCCGGTCTTGCGCGGGGTGGCGGCCGGAGGGGAGCATCTCCGGTCCTGCGCAGCGATGACGAAGGCGCCCGCATGATGAGGTCAGTGAATCGGTCGTGCGCCCCCGCCGCCTGAGCCCCGCTCGACACCGCCGCGGGAAACGTCTACACGTTGCGCGGGGAACAACTCGCGATGGACGCTGGATCCGTTCTCGATCTCGTGGTGCGCAACCGGCTCGTCCTGGCCCCCGTCGCGGGCATCGCGCTGCTGCTCGTGATGATCCTGCGGTACAAGGTCCAGGCCTTCATCGCGCTCCTCGTCGCCAGCATCGTCGTCGGCCTGGTCGCCGGCATGCCCGCCCCGGCGATCCTCAAGAGCATGCAGGACGGGATGGGCGGCACGCTGGGCTTCGTCGCGACGGTCGTCGGGCTCGGCGCGATCCTCGGCCAGATCCTCGAGAGCTCCGGCGGGGCGGAGTCCATGGCGCTGACGCTCGTGCGCGCCTTCGGGGAGAAGCGCGCCCCGTGGGCCCTGATGCTGGCCGGCTTCCTCATCGCCATCCCCGTCTTCTTCGACGTCGGCTTCATCATCCTCGTGCCCGTCCTCTACGCGCTCTCGGCCAAGTCGGGCCGCTCGCTGCTCTACTACGGCATCCCGCTCCTTGCCGGCCTCGCCGTCACGCACAGCTTCGTCCCGCCGACGCCCGGTCCCGTCGCCGTCGCCGACATCGTGGGCGCCGACATGGGCTGGGTCATCCTGCTCGGCATCGTCGCCGGGCTCCCGACCGCGGCCATCGCCGGCCCGCTGTTCGGACGCTTCATCGCTCGCCGCATCCACGCGCCGGTGCCGGCCCACGCCGCGGCCGCGCTCGGGAAGACACCCGCCGCGGCCGGCTCGCTGCCGTCGTTCGGCCTGGTCGCCCTGATCATGGGCATCCCGCTGCTCCTGATCCTCGGCAACACGGCAAGCCAGTTGCTGGTCAAGAAGGGCGTCGTCGCCGAGTCCGCGTGGACGCAGGCCGCGGCCTTCGCCGGACACCCCTTCACGGCCCTGCTGGTGTCGACCGTCCTGGCGCTCTACATCCTCGGCATCCGCCGCGGCTTCGACCGCGCCGCGCTGATGGACCTCAGCGCGAAGGCGCTCGAACCCGCCGGCATCGTGATCCTCATCACCGGCGCCGGCGGCGTGCTCAAGCAGGTCCTGATCGACAGCGGCATCGGGAAGATGCTCGCGGAGGCCATGGCGCACGGACACCTTCCGCCGATCCTGCTCGCCTGGCTGCTGGCGGTGGCCGTCCGCATCGCGCAGGGCTCCTCGACCGTCGCGATGATCACCGCCGCGGGCATCATCGCCCCCATGCTGGGCGGCGCCGCGGGCCTCACCGACATCGACCGCGCGCTGATCGTCATCTCGATCGCCTCGGGCGCCACCATCCTCTCCCACGTCAACGACAGCGGATTCTGGCTCGTCGGAAAGTACTTCGGCCTCTCCGAGAAGCAGACCCTCCAGTCCTGGACCGTCATGGAGACGATCATCGCCGTCTGCGGGCTCTTCTTCACCCTCCTCCTGTCCTGGCTGCTCTGACCCCTTCCCCCCGCCCTCCCGCGGTTGCTCCCGCCCCGCTCCCTTGACACCCCATGTACCTTGTGGTACTAGGTACCGCATGGACGATCCGGCCTATCTCGACAACTGGACCGTGCAGATCCGGCGCGGCTGGATCGAGCTTTGCGTCCTGAAGGCCCTGGAGCGCGGGGAGCGCTACGGCTACGACCTTGTCCGGATGCTGGCCGGCCTGCCGGGGCTCGACGTCACCGAGGGCACCCTCTACCCCCTGCTCTCGCGGCTGCGTCTCCAGGGCCTGGTGTCCACCCGCCTCGTGGAGTCGGCGGAGGGACCGGCGCGCAAGTACTACGCCCTCACCGCCCGGGGCCGGCGCACGCTGGCGCAGATGAACGACCATGTCGAGACGCTCGTCCGCCAGGTCCGGCGGCTGGGCGAAACGGAGGACCGCCGATGAAGCCCTGGAGCGACGAGGCCCGCGAGGCCTTCGATGCGTACTGCGAGTCGCGGCGCGGCGACCTGCTGGCCGCCGGGGCGGATCCGGACGAGGTTTTCGCGGACTGGCACGCGCACATCGCCCGCGAGACCGCCGGGCTGCCGGACGCCTCCGTGGGCGCCGACGACATCCGCCGGCTGCTGGCCCGCCTCGACGCCCCCGCGGAGCCCGCGCCCGCGCCGGCCGCCCCGGTTGCGCCCTCCCCGGCGGCCCCGCCGCGCATGCCCCGCCTCTCCAGGGTGGCGGCCGTGCTGGTCTCCATCTTCGGCGTCGCCCTTCCGCTGATCACGCTGGCCGTCGAGCTGGCCACCTCGATGTGCGCCGCGACCTTCTTCGATCCCCTGCCCTCGTGGGTCAACGGGGTCCTGATCGCGCTGGTGCCGGTCGCCAACGGGCTCGCCGTCGCCTCGCTGCGCCGCGCCGGTCGGCCCGCGTGGCGCGCCGCCGGCTGGCTCAACGGACTGGCCATCTCCGTGGCGCTGTTCTACGCCCTCGTCTTCGCCCTGCTCACCCCGATCGCGGTCTTCGGCATCCTCTGGTTCGGCCTCGGCTTCCTCCCGCTGGCGCCCCTGACGTCGCTGATCTGCGCGCTCGCGCTCCGCCTGCGGCTGCGCCGCGCGGCGGCGGCGGACGGGCTCCCGCCGCCGGCGCCGGTCTGGAAGACCCTCGCGGCGGCCATCGTCCTGCTGGGCCTTGCCGCGGCCCCCCGGGTCGTCACGCTCACCGGGATCCAGTGGGCCGCGTCGGAGGACGCCGCCCTGCGCGCCCGCGGCCTCCGCCTGCTCCGGAACCACGGCAGCGAGGAGGAGCTTCTCCGCGCCAGCTACATCCGCCGGCAGATCCAGGTCGACCCCTGGGTCTGGGCCTTCCAACTCGGCACCGATCCCGTCCCGATGGAGCGCATCCGCGAGATCTACTACCGCGTCACCGGCCGCCCCTTCAACGCCGTGAAGCCGCCGCCCCTGCGCGGCCGCCGCGGCGCGATCTTCGACGAGGCCGACTGGGACTTCGCCCAGGGCGGCGAGGCCGTCGCCGCGCGCGTGCGCGGGCTCTCCCTCGCGCAGTCGCGCATCGACGGCCGCATCGAGGCGGAGGCGGGCGTCGGCTACCTCGAATGGACCCTGGTCTTCCGCAACGATTCGCCGCAGCAGCGCGAGGCGCGCGCGCAGATCCTCCTGCCGCCCGGCGCGTCGGTTTCGCGGCTGACGCTCTGGATCAACGGCGAGGAACGCGAGGCCGCCTTCGGCGGACGCAGCCAGGTGCGCGAGGCCTACCGGAACGTCGTCGCGCGCCGGCGCGATCCCGTGCTCGTCACCACCGACGGCCCGGACCGCATCCTACTCCAGTGCTTCCCCGTCCCCCCCGAAGGCGGCCAGATGAAGACCCGCATCGGCATCACCTGCCCGCTGGTCGTGCGGGACCCGGGCGAGGGACTGCTTCCGATGCCGCGCATCCTGGAGCGGAACTTCGGAGCGCCGGGCGCCCTGCAGCCGTCCGTCTGGATCGACAGCGACACCGCGATCGCCGACGCGGGTCCTCTCGCCATCGACCGCGGCGCCGAGGGCCGCGAAGCGCGCGGCGAACTGACCACCGCCGCGCTCGAGGACGGCCTCTGCGTGCGCGTGCGGCGCAACCGCGGTGCGATCGCCTCGTGGGCCCGCGACGACCGCGATCCGGCCTCCCCCGTCGTCGTGCAGCAGCTCGTCCGGCCGCCGGCCGGCCCGGCGGCGAAACGGCTCGCGATCGTGATCGACGGCTCCACGCACATGCGCGAGCACACCGGCGAACTGGAGACGATCCTCGCCTCGCTCCTTCGCGCCGGCGCGGAGTTGAGGGTCTTCTTCGCGTCGGACGCGGTCTCCACGTCGGTCGTCGACCGCGCTTCGATTCCGTCGCTTGTCGCCCCGAAGCGGTACGCCGGCGGATGCGACAACATGGCGGCGCTGGTGCAGGCGTGGGACTGGGCCTCGGCCTCCGGCGAGGGCGCCGTGCTGTGGCTGCACGCCACGCAGCCCTTCGAGTCCGACGCGACGGAGTCGCTGCTCCAGCGCTGGCAGCGCCGGCCCGACGGCCCCCGCATCCATGCGTGCCAGTTCGGAGGCGGCCCCGACCGCATCACCGACCGGCTCGGCGTGAACCCGGCGCTGCGGCCGGTTGCGCCGGTGGCCGGACCGGTCGCCGACCTCGCGGCCCTCGGCGGCCCCGGATCCGGCGGCCCGACCGCACCCGTGTGGCAGTGGTCGAAGCTCCCGCCCGGCGTGCCGCCGCCCGACGGCGCCTCTCCGGCATCGGCCCACCTCGTACGGCTCTGGGCGGCGGACGAGATCCGGAGGCTGGCCGGCGACCGGTCCAAGGGCGCGACGGATCCGGCGATCGCGCTGGCGAGGACGTGGCAGTTGGTGAGCGCGGTCTCCGGCGCGGTCGTCCTCGAGACACAGGAGCAGTACCGTCAGGCCGGGCTGAAGGACATCGATCCCGCGACCGCCCCCGATACGATCCCGGAGCCGATGTCCGCGCTGCTGGCGCTCTGGGGCGTCGCCCTGGTCTTCCTCGGCCGCGGCACCGTGCGCGTCCTGCGAGGCCCCTGCGTCGTCCCGGCGGGCCACCGGTGAACGGCGGTCCGCCCCGGGCCGGGCGCCGCTGGCCCCTCCTGATCGCCGGGATCCTGCTGGTGGCGCCCTCCCTGATCCCGTTCGCCGTCTGGGGTCCGGCGATGACCGCGGAATTCTTCACGGAGAGTCTCCCGGAGGACCTCGTCGGCGGCTCGTCCGCGCACATCCTCCTGCTGGCTTGGATCCTGATCCTCCCCGCCACCGGGATCGCTCTCCTGATCGCTGGATGCCGCCGACGGCGCACCGCCCTTGACGGGCTTGACACCACCCCACCCGCCGCCTAGATTCCCCACCCTTGCGGCGTCCGAAGCGCCCCCTTCGTCTATCGGCTAGGACGGCAGGTTCTCATCCTGCAAAGACCGGTTCGATTCCGGTAGGGGGTGCCAATCTCACCAAACCATCAGGCTCTTCCCCAAAGACGGGGGCAGCGGCGTTTGGACGTTAGCAGCACAAGGCCCTCACGCGAAGTCTGTAGTTCTCGAAGTTTCGGAACCCGAAGGCTCTTCTGGAGATCATCTCCATCTT
>Ga0194113_10006570_pt1 | contig 14760 bp, 9 predicted proteins | sample TA2MahC200mmetaG_FD_146193 | JGI IMG/M metagenome (GOLD analysis project Ga0194113, IMG submission 146193) | Freshwater microbial communities from Lake Tanganyika, Tanzania - TA2015017 Mahale Deep Cast 200m | ecosystem: Environmental > Aquatic > Freshwater > Lake | place: Tanzania: Lake... | reverse complement strand
CGCAGCAGCTCCTCCAGGCTGACCAACGCCACGCCGAGCCCGGCGATCTGCTCGGGCTGGATGTAGGGATCGCAGCCGAGCAGCTTCAGTCCAAGACAGCCGGCCTTCTGCGCCACAGCCCGGCCGATGTTGCCCAGGCCGACGACACCGAGCGTTTGACCTGCCAGGCGGGCCGGCGCTTTGCACGGAAACGGCGTACCCCATTGGCCCGCGACCACGTACTGGTGGAGAGCGAAGGTGTGACGGTTGAGGTCAATGATGAAACCGATGGTTTGGGTGCTCACTTCTTCGAAGCAGAAATCCGGCACATTCGCCACCGGGATGCCGTGCTCCGCCGCGGCCTGGAGATCCACCATGTCCACGCCGATGCCGTAACGGGAAATGACCTTACAGCGGGTCATGGCCTCGATCACCTGACGGTTGACCGAGGCCCACTGCACGATCACCGCATCGGCGTCGGCCACGTGGGGGATCAACTCCTCTGGCACGCGGGTGTTCAGGCGCACGAGATTCACTTCCAGCCCGGAAGTGCGCAGCACATCGGCCTCGATCGTATTGTCGGCCTCGCCGAAATCGGTGATGACGACTTTGTAGGATGACATTGAAGCGCTCCTTGGTGAGGTGATAGGTTTCGTTTCGACGGTCGTCGCGTGACGCTTCATCCAACAAGCCACAGATACGGCTTTGCGACGTACTCCTTAACCCGCTGCAGGAAGCGTGCGGCTGGGGCGCCGTCCACCAGCCGATGATCGAAAGTCAGGCTCAGAAACATCATGTGGCGGATAGCGACCCGCTCGGCCTCGGCATCCACGACGACCTGCTTGGCCGCGATGCGGCCGACGCCCAGGATGGCACACTCGGGCAGGTTGATGATCGGCGTAAACGCGTCGATCTCGTACATGCCCAGGTTGGTGATGGTGAAAGTGCCGCCGCGAAGGTCGTCCGGGCTGATGCGGCCAGTGCGCGCCTTCTCGATCAGCTCCGCCGACTCGCGCGCGATCTGGCGGAGCGACTTGGTTTGCGCATCGCGCACGACCGGCACAAGCAGCCCGCGTTCGGTGTCGACGGCGATGCCGATGTTGGCCGTCGCGGCCTGGACGATGGCGTCGCCGTCGAAGCGGGCATTGACCATCGGATGCTCGAGCAGCGCCTGGGCGACGAGCCTGACCAGGAGATCGTTGTACGCAGGCAACGGCAGTCCGCCATCCTCCTTCAGTTGCCTGCGCAGGCGCACCAACTCCGTCGCGTCCGCCTCGGTGGTGAGGGTGACGGGTGCGACCGTGTGTGCGCTGGCCGCCATGCGTTCGGCGATGGTGCGGCGGACGCTGGTGATCGGCAAGACCGCGCCAGTCGGAGCGGGAACTGAGGAGCGGAGGGGCAGAGGAGCAAGGGGTTCGATCGCTGCCACCTTCAACCTGTCAACCTTCAACCGTTCCGCTTCCGCTTCGATATCGGCGCGCTCGATGCGCTTGCCGGGCATGCGAGCGGCCAACGCATCCACGTCCACGCCCAGCTCGCCCGCCAGTCGCCTGGCCAGCGGGCTGACCCGCTCAGCCACAGGCGGAAGCGCTTGTGCAGCCGCCGCAGCCTGCCGCACGTCGCGCTCGACGATGCGGCCGGTGCGCCCGCTGCCGGTCAGCCCCGACCAGTCCACACCCAGCTCCCCGGCCACGCGGCGCGCACGAGGGCTGATAGTGGGCTGGAAACCAGATGCTGGATGCTGGACTGCCGACGAAGCAAACGTCGAGGCCAGAACTTCGATGTTATCGGCTTCTCGCTTTGAGCTTCCTGTGTCTATCTCCTCTCCAGGCGCGAGCAAATACCCCAGCACCGTGCCCACCGGGACCTCTTTGCCGGGCGGAGGGGCGTCGAGCGGGATGCGCAAGATACCGCTATCCAGCGCCTCGACCTCTTGCGTGGTCTTGTCCCCTTCAACAGTGAAGAGGATCTCGCCTGCTGCCACGTGTTCGCCGTCGCGTTTCAGCCATTCACCCAGGCGGCCCGTTTCCATGTTCCAGCCCAGGCGGGGCAAGACGATTTCCAATGGCATGTGTGCCTCCTGCCTTCACTCGGCCAGCAGCTCGCGCACGGCTTCGATGATCCCCTTGACGTTGGGCACCATCGGCTCGTACAACGGCGGGCTGTAGGGGGCGGGAGCGAAAAGGCCGTTCAGCCTGCGCACCGGCGCGTCCAGATCGTCGAAGCCGCGATCCATCACCTGCGCGGCGATCTCGGCGCCGACGCCGCACGGCGCGAAATCCTCGTCCACCACCAGCAGACGGCCGGTTTTATGCACCGAGGCCAGGATCGTGTCAATGTCCAGCGGCGCCAGGGTGCGCGGATCGATCACTTCGACCGAAACCCCCTCCTGCGCCATCTGTGCGGCGGCATCCAGCGCCTGCTTCACCGTGAAGCCGATGCCGACAACCGTCAAGTCCTGACCCGCTCGAGCCACCGCTGCCTGGCCGAACGGGACCAGGTACTCGCCCTGCGGCACGGGGCCACGGAGCGCCAACAGATTCTTGTGCTCCAGGAACAGCACCGGATCATCGGAGCGGATGGCGGTCTTGAGCAGGCCTTTGGCGTCGGCCGCGTTGGAGGGCATGACCACGTGAAAGCCGGGGATATGCATGAAGAACGGGTAGTAGTTGCCCGAGTGGTGGGCGGCATTCGACTGCGCCACGCCCACGCACCCGCGCAAGACAACGGGCATCTTGATCCGGCCGCCGCTCATCCATTGGAGCTTGCACATCTGGTTGAGCATGTCTCCGAAGGCGTCGGTCAGGAAGTCAATGAACATGAAATCCACGATCGGCCGAGAGCCGGTGGCGGCTGCGCCCGTACAGAGACAGGTGAACCCGCGCTCGCTGATCGGCGTGTCGCGCAGCCGCTCCGGGCCGTACAGGTCGTAGAGGCCGACCGTGGTATTCCAGTTGCCTCCGCGCGCGCCGATCCCTTCGCCGACGACGAAGATCGAGGCATCCTGCGCCATCTCCTCGGCCAGGCCCTCGCGCGCGGCGTCGACGAAAGTCATCTCTCGAAGGCTGGAAGCTGGAAGCTGGATACTCGAGTGCCCAGCTTCCAGTTGCCAGTTGCCAGTTTCCAGCTTCGAGCTTCCAGCATACACGTGCTCGGCCACGGTCGCCGGATCGGGCATGGGGCTGCTCTCGGCAAAGGCGGCGGCCTCGGCGACCAACGCCTTGATCTCGCTGTCAACCTGGTCCAGCTCAGCCTCGGTCGCCTCCGCCGAAGCCAGCAGCCTGTCACGGAACAGCTTGATCGGGTCGCGCGCCTTCCACTCGGCGATCTCCTCCTGGGTGCGGTAGCCCGCGTCACGCATCCCCTCCGCATGGGCGCGCGTGCGGTAGGTGCGGCACTCGATCAGCGTGGGGCCGTCGCCACCGCGGGCGCGCCGCACCGCCTCACCCGCCGCTGCGTGCACCGCCAGCACGTCGTTGCCGTCCACCGCCACCCCAGGCAGGCCATAGGCCGCGGCGCGGCTGGCGACGTCGGTGTTCGCCGTGGCTTTGACGAACGGCACCTCCGTGGCATAGAGGTTGTTTTCGCACACGAAGAGCGCAGGGAGTCCCCAGGCCGTCGCCAGGTTGATCGCCTCGTGGAACATGCCGTTGTTCGCGGCGCCGTCGCCGAAAAACGCCACACTGACCCGATCGGTCTTCAGCAGCTTAGCGGTGTAGCCGCCGCCAGCCGCCAGGCCCATGCATGCCGCCACAATGCCGCTGGAACCCATGAAGCCGATCTCCGGCTTGAACAGATGCATCGAGCCGCCGCGGCCGCCGGAACAGCCGGTCGCCCGGCCCAGCAGCTCGGCGATCAGCTCGCGCGGGGGCATCCCTTTGGCCAGCGCATGGCCGTGGCCGCGATGGGTACTGAAGACCGTGTCGTCGGCGCGCAGGTGCGCGCAGACACCGCTGGCGACCGCCTCCTGGCCGATATAGGTGTGGCAGCCACCATAGATCTTCCCGGCGGCGTAGAACCTCACCAACTGTTCTTCTGTCCGCCGGATCGTCAGCATCGTGCGGTAGAGACCAAGCGTCTGATCTTTGGCTGGTTCTGGCATGTGGTGACTCCTGAATGACCCGCTCACGCCTCGCGCCGGCCGATGGTGGCATTCGCGCCCATCGCCAGATTGCCGCCGTCGAAGGCGAGCACCGTGCCCGTGACATAGCCGGACGCATCGGAGGCCAGGAACATCACGACCCCCTTGATATCGTCGGGCACGCCCAGGCGGCTCATCGGGATGCCGCGCAGAAAGCGTTCGCGCAGCCCCGGCGTGTTGTCCATGCGGACATCGAAGTCCGGATTGGTGATCTGCGCGGGGGCGATGGCGTTGACGCGCACCCCGCGATCCGCCCACTCGGTGCTCAGCTCGCGGGTCATTTGGATCACGCCCGCCTGGCCGACGCTGTACGCGAAGTTGCCGCGGCCCAGCGCCCGAACCCCGCCGATCGACGACATGTTGATGATACTGCCTTTGCCGCGTGCCAACATGCGCCGCCCCGCCTCCTGGCAGGAGATGAATTTGCTGACCAACGTGGCCTGGATGACCTTCATGAAGTGCTCGACCGTGATCTCTTCGGGGTGGCCCAAGGTATTGGCGCCCGGGATGTTCACCACGACATCGATCTGGCCGAACTCCCGGTCCACCTGCTGGTACATCGCCCGGATTTGTTCCTCGTTCCAGACATCATAGACCGCGGGGACAACTTTTCGCCCCAGCTTGCGGATGGTCTCGGCGGTGGCGAGCAACCCCTCCTGGTTGATGTCCGTGATCAGCAGATCGGCCCCCAGTTCGGCAAGCGCAAGCGCCGATGCGCGGCCCATGTTTTGGGCCGCGCCAGAGACCAGGGCGACGCGGCCGGTCAGATCGAAGAGTGGATGGGTCATGCGATAATCTCCTCTGCGCTGATGCCGGATGCGCGCATCGCAGCGATACAGAACGCGGTCAGACCTCTGGGGACCGCCCTGATTGTCGTTCGCCCAGCCCCATCCTCCTCCCTGCGCAGGAAGAGGCGCCAGACTCCCCCTCGCCTGGCAGAGCTTGTCCTGAGCCTGTCGAAGGAAGAGGGGGGCAGGGGGTGAAGTTCACACCGCCTCAAACAGCAGCAGCTCCGAGGTGAGCGCGCCTTCCAACCGGACCGAAATCCCCTGCTTCATCAGCGTGAAGCCGACCACTACGCAGGCCTGGCCGGAGTTGTCCCACGTCACGCGATAGCGCCGGCCCAGGTCGAGGCCGCGCAGTCGGAGCAGGTAGTCGGATTCGCGCGGGTCGGAAAGCTGGAACACGCCCGCGACCCCGGCCGTGCGGTCGCGGCTGGCCAGCTCCAGCACCCCCCACCCCTTGGGCTCAGGGCCGCCGAAGACCGGCGTGTGGTGGTAGATCCGGCCGGTGCTCATGAACGGCCGCACGAAGCCTTTGTACAGGTCCAGCATGTGCTTGATGCGGCTGGCGTGCAGCGGGCTCATGGCCACGCCCAGGGGCGACAGGAAGCCGAAGGTGGGCCGAACGAAGAGCAGGAGGCGCGCCTGGAAGTCGATGTCGCCCGTGATGTGCCCGTCCTGCCCGCCGATCAGCCGGTCGACGTATTCCGGCGGCAGCGCCATGGTCATGCCGTTGGTGATGGTGAAGGCGCGCGGCGCGATCTGCCAGTCGGTCACCCAGGTATGGCTGAAGCGGCGCACATGGCCGATGTCGGTGCGGCCGCCGCCGCCCGCGCAGTTCTCGAAAATGACGTTCGGGAAGCGCGCCCGCAGCCGCTCGTAGACCCCGTAGAGGGCTTCGTAGTAGCGCCAGTAGCCGCTTTCCACGTAGCCATCGCGCAGGTTCCACGAGCCGGGACCCATGCCGCCCACGTTATAGTCCAGGCGGAAGAACTCCAGCTCGTTCTCGGCGATCACGGCCGAGATCTGCTCCTCCATCCACTGCGCCACGGCCGGCTGGGCGATGTCCAGCAGCCCGCCGAGCCGCCGCTCGCCGTCGTAGGCCATGCCCTGCCACTCCGGATGCTCCGCCACGATCCGACTCTTGCTGCCGATGCGTTCCGCGTCCATCCACAGCCCCCACAGCATCCCCAGCTCGTGGACGCGATCGCGGAACGGCTTCAGGCCGTCGGGAAAGCGCTGCCGATCGACCTGCCAGTCGCCGACCGTCGCCCACCACTCGCCATGCGGGGGCGCATACCAGCTCGCGTCGATGAAGAACACCTCCGAGCCCATCTGGCCTGCGTTCTCGATCGCGTGGAACACGTACGGGACCGTGATCTCGACCTCCGGCCCGATCCCCGACTCGACCCAGCCGCCCCGGCCGCGCGGCTGCGGCACGAAGACGCTCTCGCGCAGGTGGTCATGCATGGCCTGAATGGCCGCGTCCAGGTCGCCGAAGACCAGGCCCAGGTGCATCTCTGGCGTGGCGACCGTCTCGCCGACCGCGATGATCCGCTGCGGGGGGGCTGCGTCCGGCCCCGCCCGGAAGAAGAGCCGCGCCGCGCCGTCCGTCGTCCCGGCATCCGCGTCCAGGTCGAACTCGAACGCGTATCCGCCGCTCCAGGCAAGCTGGCCCACGAAGTGTTCGCCGGTTGCGTTGTTGCGGAGGACGAACACCGGGTGGCGGTGGCGGTCGCGGCGGTAGCGGCCGTCGACGCGCAGGGTCGCATTCGGCATGGGATGCCACTGGAAGTCGCCCTCGTTCCCCCAGTGCGGGTTCGCCATGTAGCCGACCGAGTAGAGGGGGGCGTCCGGCTCGCGAAGGTGCATCCGCCAGCGGGAGGTCGTCTTCAGCACGCCGCTCCAGGGATAGGCGGCCGCCAACGCAGCGGGCTGGGCGCCTGTGTTGGTCACCGCCAGCCAGCGCGTGAGCACCGGCGTCCCGTCCAGCAAGGTGTGTACCTGCACGGTGACGGGCCGCACCTCATGCCGCAGCGTCACGATCACGTGCAGGCCGTTGCTCTCCTGCTTCTGCTCGACGCCCACCCACTGCCAGTGCGATGCCAGAAGCTGGCCGTCGATCTCGAGCCAGAAGGCCTGCGGCGTCGGGTGTTTGGTCGGGTCGAGGCGGGGGCTCTCCCAGTCGTTGAGGAAGCCCGATCCGTTCCAACTGCGGCCGACGAAGCGTCCCTTGATCAACGATTCCTCGTAGGTGACCAGGGCCGTTCGATAGCCGATGGTGGGCGCCGGCTCCAGGGTCACGTGGATGTCGGCGGATTCAGATACACCAGTTCCCGCGGGTGTCATGGTATGCGTCCTCCGTGCAGGTGTGTTTGTGGTCGGTTGTGCGCAGACCTGTCAGGTTTTCCGAAACCTGACAGGTCTTGGGGTTCTCACGCGTAACCGATGGCAGCCAGTTGCGCGGCGAAATCTGCCGGCAGGGGGGCTGGCGGCTCGGCCGAGACCTGGCGGTCCGCATACTGGACCAGGTTGGTCAGCAAGCGATCGGCGGCGGGGTGGGCGCCCAGGTTCTCCAGGATCTTGAAGCTGTTGAACACGAACCGCCCCGCGCCGAAGCGGTAGGCGCCTACCATCCAGCCCGAGGCGTAGCCGCCGGGGATCGAATAGCCCAGGGCGAAAGCCGCGGCCATCACCTCCAAAGGTGTGTCCTGGCCGTCGAAGAGGGTGCGCGAGATGACCGGGCCGTAGTAGTCCCAGTCCATGATCCCCGGCGCGGCCAGCCCCTCGAAGATGGGGTGAGCCTTCGCGACGCACTCTTTGTGGTACAGCCAGTCGTTGAAGTCGTAGACCCGGCCCTTCTTCTGCAATGGCAGCCAGCCGGTCGGATCATCGCCCCTGCGGAGCGCGGCCGGCGCCAGGAACACCGCCATGCTGCCCGCGGCGACGCGGCGCGCCAGCTCCTGCCACGTCGCGGCCTCTGCCCCGGCCGCCGAGAGGTCGCCCACCAGGATGACCTGCCGTTGCCCTGCCGGGCTGCCGGGAAAGTCGTGCATGGTGGCGCCCTGGCTTGCCAACCAGTTGCGCACGCGTTCGTCCGGGCCCCAGGCGGCGAGCGGGCGAGAGATCGCGTGCGCCGGGAGGCGGTCAGCCAGGCGGAACCTCAGGCAGCCGCCGGCGGGCGCGGCCCCGCGCTCGATGTATGCCGCGAACTGGTATTCGCCGGCTGGGGCGCTCAACGTTACCTGGCCGCGGTAGACCGGGACGGCCAGCGGCCCATCCTTGCCCGGCGTCGGCTGCACGATGCGGAGCGTGGCCTGTTCTTCCCAGGCGACGCCGGCCGGCCCCATGATCCGCAACCGAACCGGGTAACCGCCCGGCGCCAGTTCGTCCTCGTTGGCCAGCACGGCCTCCACCGTGACCGGCTCACCGACGTAGCCGTGCAGCGGATCGACGAACAGGCACCAGCGCACGGGCGCCCAGCCGTCCGACAGCGCGTCCACGATCCCCGGCTTCCATTCGCGCCAGAAGGTCCACAGCCCTTCGCCCGTCATCCCGTGGTCCAGCATGCCGGTCAGGTTGAAACCGCAGATCTGCGGATTCGAGCGGATGGCGTCGAAGCCCAGCAGGCGCTGGCGGGCATGCAGGCGTTGGCTCTCACGCAGCATGTCCTCCGGAAAAGCGTACACGCCGTCCATCCCGAAGCGCGTCCAATCGGCGACGAATCGCTCGGCCATGGAGCGCATCAGGACCGTATCTTCGGCGTCGGGGTTGGTGCGCTTCTGCTCGTACATCCGCAGCTCGCGCAGGACGTTCATCACGCTGCCGATGCCATATTCGGAAAGGAAGACCGGCCTGGTGTCGTGGCCCAATGTGCGGAGGAAGCGGATCGTCTCTGCCGTGTGCGGCGTGCCCGGGTAGACGTGCGCGTCGCCGACGCGCTCGAAGTAGCCGCCCGGATAGCCCAGCTTCCAGGAGTGCGGCGCAGGCGCTGCGTCCGGCGCCTCGGCGCCCCAAACATGCTCCCAGGTCATGGCGCCGGGGTTGCTGGCCGAGCCGATCGCCTGTTGGCAGTCCCAGCGGCCGCTGCTCAGCAGCACCAGGCGGCCTGGATCCAGCGATCGGATCAGCGGCAGGGCCGTGATCGCATGGCGGAAGACAGGGCCGTCGTCGGTCTCGTTGAGCAGGCCCCAGATCGCCAGGCTGGGGTGGTTGCGGTCGCGCAGGATCATCTCCCGCAGCGAGAAGTCGAAGCGCTCAGCCATTTTCGGCGAATCGGCCAGGAGCCAGCCTGCCAGCGACTCTTCGTAGACCAGCAGCCCGATCTCATCGGCCAGATCGAGTTGGTAGGGATGGGCCATCCCGGAGATGAAGCGCACCATGTTGAATCCGGAGGACTTGGCGTAGATGAGATCGCGGCGCAGGAGATCGGGCGCGGAAGCCGGGGGCAGGATCTGCCCTTCGGGGCTGTGATTGCCGGTGTGCGTGCTGCGCACAAAGATACGCCGGCCGTTCAGCCGGAAGTAGCCATCGGCCAGGCGCAAGTCTCGGAACCCGAAGCGCACCGAGCACTCATCGGCCGCGTGATCGGAGCCCGACCAGAGCCGCGCCGACAGGCGGTAGAGATATGGATCATGCAGATCCCACAGGTGATGGCCTTTGACCGTCAGCTCCGTCTCGACGGCTGTGTCGCCGGCCGGCAGCTCGACCCCCAAGTCACGGCCAATGAACGCTTCGCCGCCGGCGGCCGGGGAGATCGCCAGGTGCAGCCGCCCGGAGCGGGCGGTGCCCGCCGCGTTGCGCAGGTTGGCCCGGACGCGCACCGCGCCCGTCTGCCAGTCAGGCTGCACAAAGATGTCCTCGACCTGGACCGCCGGCGCCAGGATCAGCTCCACCGGCTCCGTGATGCCGCCGTAGTCGTAGGAGCCACCGTTGCGGTAGGGGATGTATTTGTTGCGGTGGGGCGTCTCGTTCAGGACGATGCCGTCGATCGGTTCGTGGCTGGGGTTGAGCACGCGGACCGCCAGGCGGTTGGTCGCGCCGGGCGCGACGGCATTCGTGATGTCGAGGGTGAACGGTGTCTCGCCGCCTTCGTGGCCGCCGACGTGGATGCCGTTCACCCACACATCGGCCAGGTAGTCGACGGTCCAAAAACGCAGCAGGCACCGGCCGTCGGCTGTCGGCAGCGGATCGGCCTCAAATTCCCGCCAGTACCAGAAGACGCCGTGGCAGGCGGGGAACGTTTGTTGAATGATGCCGGGGACGGTCGCCGCCTCAGCCCCCGGCAGGTTTTCGAGCGCATACCAGCGTTGTGCGCGGCCCACATTGTCGGGATCACGTGCCAGTTGCCAACTGCCATTCAGAGAGATCATGGTGATCAACATCGACTCCTTGGTACAGATAGCCTACCAGATCGTCGTTCCGCCGTCCATCACCACCAGGCTGCCGGTCATGAAGGACGAGGCGGGCGAGGCCAGGTAGACGACCAGGCCCTTGATCTCATCTTCTTCCCCGTAGCGCTTCATCGGCGTGTTAGCGATGATGCGCTCCACAATCTCTGGATACTTGCGGCTGGCCGCGGTTTGTGCAGTGAGCATGGTGCCGGGCGCGATGGCGTTGACCCGGATGCCGTAAGGCGCCCAATCGGCGGCCATGCCGCGGGTCAACTGGGCGACGCCGGCCTTGGCGACGCAGTATGGTACGTTGTGGCGGGGCGCGATGTTGCTGATCACCAGCGAATTGATCGAGGCCATGTTGATGATGACGCCGCCCGCGCCGCCGCCAGCTTGCTGGCGCGCGATCATGTGCCGCGCGACGCGCGTGCCGAAGTAGAACATGGACGACAGGTTGGTATCGATCATGCGCCGCCACGCGTCGTCGGGTTCCTCGTGCAGCGCCAGCCCGTCCGACGACATGCCGGCGTTGTTCACCAGGATGTCGATCTTACCCAGGCGCTCGATCACCTGGCCGGTGAACGCCTCGATCTCGGCGGTGTGGGTCACATCCACCCTGCCGAAGAGTGTCCGACGGCCCAATGCGGCCAGCTCGGCCGCGGTACGCCGGCCGTCTTCCTCCAGCAGATCGCAGATCGCCACATCCGCGCCGACCTCGGCCAACGCCAATGCCATCTGTCGCCCCAGCCCGCGCGCGCCGCCGGTGACGATGGCGACCTGTCCGGTGAGGTTGAAGAGGTCCAGTACGTTCATGGTAGCTCCGGCCACGTCTTCTCCCCGAACGTCCCCCGCCAACTCCTCAGGAAGCCGTTCATGCGCGCCTCGGTGAAGGAATGCTCGTAGAGCAGCCGCATGAACTCCATCCGCATCGTGCAGATGTCAGCCCCGGCCACGGCGATCTCGCCGAACAATCGCGGGTAGCGGCCGCAGGCCAGGATTTTCGTCTTGAAGCCGTAGTTGGCGTAGATCTTGCGCACGGGTGCGATCATGTCATGCACCGTGTCCTCCGCCTGATCCAGCGGGCCGTTGAAGATCGCAGCGATGTCCGCGCCGGACTTGGCGGCCAGGTATGCCTGGGCCAGCGAAGCGATCGCAGTTACCGCAAGGCGCAGGTCAGGCCGCTCCTGCTTGAGTTGCTGGAGCGCCTGCAGGCCGGCGACGCTGGCCGGCAGCTTGACGATGATGCGGTCCGAGAAGGCATGGAGCCAGCGCGCCTGGCGGATCATCGGCTCGGGATCGTGCCAACCGATCACCTGGGCGAACACCGGCCCCGGCGAAGCGTCCACGATGGCGCCCAAGGTCTTTTCCATGTCTGGCCCGGCTGCCGAGATCAGGCCCGGATTGCTGGTCACGCCTGCAAGCAGGCCCCACGACCGCGCTTCCAGGATTTCCTGGGGGTTGGAACTGTCGAGAAAAAGGTCCATGAAGGTCTACTCCGAAGCAGGATGTGATAGCAGGAGATCATCCGCCAACCCGAGCAAATACCCGATGATGCACTCGCGATACGCCTGGTAGAAGACCGATGATAGCGCGTAGAACTCCTCTCGGCAGATGAACTGTCCCTTGGCATCGCGACGCCCGACGAACGCAAAGCTGAAATTGTGGAAAACCGCATCGTGAACCGACGGCCGCTGCACGTCCGAACACCGGATGCACTTCGCGGCGAACGCAGAGCCGGCCGCCGCCTCGCGCTGTGCATAGGCCAGCGCATCCGCGTACCAGCGGCGGAACAGGTCGGGATGATGGTCGGCCAACACTTCCCCGAAGAGCAATTGGAGCATGGGCGACACCTTGAAGTGGTTGCGCCCCCTGGTCGCCCGACCGATGGCCTGCCGCGCCGCGGCGCTCAGGTCGTCGCCGGAATGGAAGTCGGTCATCACGCCGAACTCCTCGGCGATGCTGCACAGGCTGCGGGCGCGCGCCTCGAAGCCGGGCAGCCCGTCGGCGCCGCGGTAATCGGTGCCCTTTTCCACGCCGAAGTTGGGCGCCACGTGCGTCAAAGGAATCCCGCGGCGCTGCGCCTCCAGCAGCACAAAGATCAGTTCCGTCTCCGAGGTCAGGCAGTCGAAGGTGGGCACGTCGTTCGGGTGCTCGTCGATGCTCAGCTCCAGGTCGAAGGGGATGCCCGCCTTGAAGCCACAGATGTATTCGTAGAGCCTCGCGACGGCATCCAGCGCGGCCCCATACTTGCCAACCAACCGGCCCAATGCTGCAGCGTCCGGCCGGTAATCGAAGCCGCTGACCCGCCGCGGCTGCCGATGATATGCGAGCAGATCGCTGCGCTGGACGGCATCCGGGATCCTGGATTCCAGGGTGGCCGTTCCCGCAGCCGCACTGGCCGCCAACGCCCCGTAGTCGAGCACGTCCGATACGTCCAGCGTGTAGAAAGAGTAGTAGCGTGTCGCGTCCAGCATGCGTTTGGCGCGAGCCAGCCCATCAGCCCCGCGCTTGACCTGGATGTGATCGGCATCGGCGCCGTAGCGAGACGGCGTCCTTCGACTGCGCTCCGCTAGCTCAGGATGCGCGCCGTGCTTGAGCGCGTCGAGTACGCCAGACACCCATAGCCCCTCGTATGAGCTGCCGGTGTAACCTGTCTCGATGGTCCCGAAGCCGAAGGCGACATTCCTCTCGGCCGGCCGACCTTCGAGCAGGGTCTCCAGGAAGTTCAGCTCGAGCACCGAATTCTGGATGGCGTTGGCCGCGAAGCCGCCCTGCGCCATTGCCTGCCAGATCGCGGGCCACACCGCGGTGGTCATGCGTGTGCCGATGCCCAGCCGCGGCGCCGCGCCCAACGGCCGGGGGCCCCTTCCGGGCTTCAGATGGCGAGCGTAGCGGTCGATGACCGCTGCATCGGTCGGATACAGCACCACCTGGCCGCCCGCCGGCAGCGGCTTGATCGCGATCGGCTCCCCAAGCAGGGCGCCGGCTGGTGAGTCGCCCAACCCCAGAAACACCTGCTGTCCATCATCCAGGCCGGCCAGGCAGTAGAAGGCACGCTCATGCCAGGCACTGGACGGCGCATGGGGCGTCAGGCCGCTGCCCACCGGCAAAGGTGTCCCGTCGGTTGCAGCTTCCACCAGGGCCCGCCAGCAGGCGTCATCGACCGCCTGCACCGCAGCCCAAGCTGCCGCGCGATCCCAGGTGGCCGTGTCCAGCACTCCCGGACTCAGCGCCGGATCGATCTCAAGCTTTCCGAATCTCATCCGTTTGGTCATTTCCATTCGCTGCCTTCACTTCCGCTCAGCGCGCCACCGACCTGTGCAGGATTCTTTCCAGGCCGATTGCACCTTGGGGCACCAGGCCAGCATCCACTATTCCCGCACCGCCTTACTGTATCCTCTCAATAATCCGGGGAGATGGCGGTCGCGGACCGCCTGCGAGCCTGCTCAAAGGGGGTCTGTGACCCCCGCCGCCTCCCCTTTTCGAGAGGATATCCTTAGTCATCGCCGCCACGTTTTCCGGCGGCACGTCCGGCTGGATGCAGGACGAACACTCATGGCTTCGCCTTTCGATAGGTGACCCATACGGCGACGCTCCCGTCCTTGAGCGTCACTCCGTTCTCCATCAACTCGCGACCGGTAGCGGACTCGGGCAGCCCCAGATCCGATGCCGGTTCGATCTCGTGTACCATGGGGAACAGCGGTCCCCATCTGAAATCGCCGCCTTCTTCCTGGGAGCTGGAGTCAGTGGGAGTCCGCCGGACCGGGCCGGCATAGGCGTTCAGCGTATACGCGGCGGCCGGATCGAGTTTTGTGAGCTTCACCGCAACGGCTTTGCCTTCCACCAACCGCGGCAGGACCCCCTTCTCCACCTGGACATCGATCCGGTACACGACACCCCACCCCTGCTCCGGAAAGTCGAATTGCCAGGTGATGCCGTCTTCCAGAACGTACAGCTCGCAGGGATTGGGATCGGCGCCCAGGATCGCCTTCCGATAGGCCGGTTCGAGGCCGGCATATCCTTGCATCGCCTCGATGAACTCCTCCGGCGGCGCAAAGTCTTCCGTCCCCGGCTGGAGCTCCCAACCCTGAATACCGTTGAAGAGCTTCTTCGCCCTGCTCGACGAGATGCCCGGTTGCCGGCGCGGGATGAAGAGGTTGTGCAGCCACCGGTTTTCGACGAGATCCACGCGCCGGAATATGACGAGCGTCCAGATCGGGTTGCGGAAAACGACGTTGTGATCGAACGTCGCCCCGGTGCACTTGTCGAGTTCGATCCCGCCGCTCATGGGATGATCGCTGGAGTCGTGCAGCAAGTTGGCACGAACGAGGTCCCCGGGATGGGAGAAGCTCATGTACAACTAGACCTTGTTTTCATAAGTTCTTCGACTTCAGTTGGCGACGGCCCGCAAGCGTTTTTGCAGGTCTTCGCGAGTAAAGTTCCAGCGAAACGGTTTGGCGGTCTG
>Ga0194113_10006569_pt1 | contig 14760 bp, 12 predicted proteins | sample TA2MahC200mmetaG_FD_146193 | JGI IMG/M metagenome (GOLD analysis project Ga0194113, IMG submission 146193) | Freshwater microbial communities from Lake Tanganyika, Tanzania - TA2015017 Mahale Deep Cast 200m | ecosystem: Environmental > Aquatic > Freshwater > Lake | place: Tanzania: Lake... | reverse complement strand
TGAATTGCAGATTGCAAATTACGGTATCCTCTCAATAATCCGGGGAAACGGCGGTCACAGACCGCCTACGAGCCTGCTTTCAGGGGGTCTGCGACCCCCGTCGGCCCCCACTTATTGAAAAGATACGCAGAAGATACCACCGCAAGACCTGCCAAGAAATACCTTGACGGTGGGCGGTCGGGAAGACGACTGTTTGGGCTTCCCGTGGGGGCATTAGGCGGCGTGACCCTTGCTGTGGGGGTCAGTTGCGGCGCAACTGGTCGTATTGCAGGGCCGCCGGGGCGGCCCAGGCGCCAGGGGTCGGACGCGGCAACGCCCCGGCATCGCTCATGCCAGGGTCAGGCCGGAAGGCACGTCTCGCCGGAGCTCAGGCTGTGGCGAGCGGGGTCAGTTCGTAGCCCAGGTCTTTGGCTTTGCGTTGGAGGTCTTTGAGCTTGCGTTCTTGTACCTGGGCTTCCAGGTGGTCGGCGCCGGGATCCTTGTAGGGGATCTTGCTCTTTAACATGGCGTAGATGATGCGGGCCATCCTTCGGCTACGCTCAGGACAGCACTTGTGGGCCGTGGCCGTCACCGCCTGCGGCTTGCCGAGCTTGCTGCACATCCGCCGCTTTAACCCCTGTCAGCGAAACGCGGGCAGGGTGAAGTAAGGGAGCATCTCTCTGCTCCCTGCCCAGCCAGCACCGCGTGGTCGCCGGTACGCGCCGGTCGCCGTTCGCTGAGGGTCTGAGCCGTGTGGGTGTTCCAGGCTGAGCACAGACTCTCCTTATGCAGGAAAGCCGCCTGGCGCACTTGGCTGGCCTGCCCCCGTGACATGGCGACCAGCACGCCGCGGTAACGGCAACGGCGTTCGATTCGCGAGTGCTACGGGCTGCTGGTGGTGGCAGGTATGAGCTCGCCTTCTTACGCAGAAGACGCACACCGGCGGTGCCGCCAGCGGTCCGTCAGCCTCGCGTGCGCTCGAGCGGTCAGCGCACCCGCCCCGGTGGGTGCTGGGGCGGCCGGTGGCGCAGTGGATCAACCGGTCGCCCCGGCCCGGGAGCCGGGTTCGTCCCCGCGGCCGGCCGGCGGGCTACGGGGAGCGGGCAAAACCGATGGCCACCGGCTGGCCCAGCGCCAGACCGCGGCGGAGCCAATCGCGACCCAGGCGAAAGAGGCTGTAGTCATGGTGCTCAGCGGCCTCCAACACGGTGCGTTGACCGTTCTGAGTCAGACGTTGACCCAGGAACAGCATCCAGACGTACGTAATCGCCATGGCCAGCAACAGATTGGCCAGGCGCTGCGGATCGGCCAACTCACTGTTTTCCAGATCAAAGCCGTAGCTCCTCCCGTCGCGGAAGGTCGGTTCGATCCAGAAGCGTTGGCGCCCACGCCGCCAGGCGTGGCGATCGGCGGGCTGATCGAGCACGATGTAGCGCGGAGCATCCTCGTTGGGATTCCAGTCCACCATCAGGTTGACCGGCCCGAAGTCGTGTTCTTTGGTCAAGTAGAGGCCTTGGCGGTAGAGCCGCTGCCCCTTCCGAATCGCGATGGTGCTGAGCGGCTGCCAGTCACCCTGGGCCGTGCGATAGGTCGTATCGCTCTTGACACCGAGCTGCCAGTGCCAGCCCTGCTCCCGACAGTACTTCTGCACAGCCACGGCCCGAAACTCGGCATCGGCAAAGAGGGTGATGCGCACCCGCTGGGGGTCGGGCAAGTACGGCTGCAACTGCTTCAGCAACTTGAGCTGCAGCTCGGCGCTGGTGCTGCCGAAGGCCAAGAGCACCCACACGCAGGGGATGACCCGCGTACCGAAGGCGATGCCCAGTTTCAGCACACTCCAGCGGTCGTTCAGAGCGGTGCGATCCATGACCAACGCCAGTTCGCGCCCCTGCCAGTGGGCCAGCAGGTGCTTGAGCAACGGCAGGTAGTAGACCCGCGGGCTCAGCGCCCGGCTTGTCAGCCAGCGGCGCAGGCGCTGGATCAAGTTCTCGCGTTGGCCCGCCAATGGCAAGACGGTGGCCAGGGTGGCGAGATGGCAGTCGCTGCTTTGCGCCAACGCCAACACCATGAGGGCCAGGTTGACCAGCAAGGCCGCTTTGGCCGCGGGCAACAGAGCCTGGAGGTGGCCCAAGAGGCTGGCAAACAGGTCGGAGTTGTTCATCGGGCAGCTCCTTTCGCCTGCTTGGTGAGGACAGTCGGAACTCAATTCTACCTGGTTTGACAGCGCAACGCCAATCTCGCCGGTGAGTCGCGCCGCACGGACTCGTCTTCTATTCTTATGTTAAGTAAAAGTGACAGGGGTTAAACCGGCGCCATTATACGCCAGCGTGTTTCTGACGTGAAAGAACACCGCTCGCGGTGTGGACGGCTAACACGGCGTCAAGCTGATGGCGCGGGACTACCTTGCTGAAGACAGGCGTACCATGAAGTCTTTCGGCTTGTCAGGCTACACCGCAATTGAGTTGACACAGCTACTCGCATGAAGGCCCCATCAGATGCTGCCCTGTCGTTCTCAGCAAGAAGGATGATCGGCCGTGGGCAACTGACAACGCTTCACACCCGCCGATTTCGAGTATGATTTTGAGCGCGATGAGTTAGCCGCACATCATGCTTGGGTCGGTACAAGTATTACTTCCTGGTGACCAGACGGAGATATGACGATGCCCGATCCAACTATCAACATCCTGGCCGATGACCTGTCGGCCCTGCAAGGTCGCGGTCCGGCCTTTGTGACCTTTGGCGAGACGATGGTGCGCGATATGCCAGCCGATAACGAGCGGTTGGAACGCACCCGTCAGGTGTGGGTTTCGATGGCCGGCAGCGAGTTCACGCTGGCGGTCATGCTCAGCCGGCTGGGCGTGCCGTCGGCATATTTCACCCGCGTGCCCGATAATCCCTATGGCTGGGCGCTGCACAACCTGGCGCGCGAGCAGGGGGTAGACACGAGCGGCTTCGCCTGGGCCGACCGCGCGGAGCCGATGGGCCGGTTGCTCTATGAGCTGGGCCGCACGCCCAGGGCAGGCGCCGGCTGGTACCAGCGCCGCTACTCCGCAGCCAGCAAACTCGGGAGGGGCATGGTGGACTGGAAAACAGCCCTGCGCGATGCCCGGCTCTTTCACACCTCTGGCATCACGTTCGGCCTGAGCACGCACAGCGGCTACGAACGCAACTACCTCCTGGAGTGCTTCGAGGAGGCGCTGGCCGCGAGGCCGGCCGGCTGCCTGGTCGGGCTGGACTTCAACTTCCGCAGCACCCTCTGGAGCGCGACTCAGTGTCGCCAGACGATGACCCCCCTTGTGACTGAGCACGTGGACGTGCTGATCACGACCATTGAGGACATGGCCGAGCTCTACGGCATGGGCTGCGGTCGCGTCAGTGCCGAGGAAATCGTGAAGGGCGACATCGGTCGCATCGAGGACCCCGACTTACAGGCGTTCATGCAGCAACTGACCACGACATTCCGGCTCAAGATCGTCGGCGTGACGATCCGCTATCCCGACACGCACGAGCAGCATCGGTGGGAGAGCGCGGCGATGGACGCACAGGGCCGCTTTTTCCGTTCGCCAGCGGTGCAGACCATCGTGCTCATGGATCGGCTGGGCGGCGGCGACACCTGGAACGGCGGCTTCTACTATGGCCTGCTGACCGAAGGTGATCCGGCTGCTGCGCTCCGCAAGGGCGTGTTAGTGGGGGACGCGGCCACGCGGCTCAAGCAGACTCTGATGTACGATCTGCCAATCGTGACCAGGGCCGAGATCCAGGCGCGGCTGAAGGCAGACGTGGCGGGAGGCGGCAAGCGGACAGCACGCTGAGATGGGACATCTCTTTCCACTCTCTACCCCAAGTCTCTATCTCTATCTCTATCTCTATCTCTATCTCTATCTCACATCATGAACCACACTGATGCTCTCAACCTGATTCGTTCCACCGGCGTCATCGCCATCATGCGGGCGAAGAGCTCGGACCAATTGCTGGCCGCGGCCGAGGCGATTCGCGCGGGCGGCGTCTGCGCCATCGAAGTCACCATGACCACGCCGGGCGCGCTGGCCGTGATCGAGCAGGCGACGGCCCGCCGCGATGAGGCTGTGCTCTTCGGCGCGGGCACCGTGCTCGACCCCGAGAGCGCACGGGCAGCCATCCTGGCGGGCGCGCAGTTCATCGTCGCGCCGAACCTGAACCTGGGCGTGATCGAGCTGTGCCGGCGCTACAGCATTCCGGTTTTTCCTGGCGCGTACACGCCGACCGAGATCGTGACCGCCTGGCAGGCGGGCGCCGACATGGTCAAGGTGTTTCCTGCCAGCGTCGGCGGGCCGGCCTTCATCAAGGCGCTCAAGGCGCCGCTGCCGCAGGTCGAGCTGGTTCCGGTCGGGGGCGTGGAGATCGAGAACACGGCCGACTGGATACGCGCCGGATCGGCGGCCGTGGGCGTGGGCAGCGCACTCGTTGATCAGAAGCTCCTGGACGCGGCCGATTTCGCGGCCCTCACCGACCGCGCCCGGCGGTTGATCGCGGAAGTGAAACGCGGACGCGCAAGGGCTTCGGTATGAGAATTGCGCGCATCACCGCCTATCCTCTCCGTTGCGCTCTCAAGCAACCGTTCGCCTACTCCCAGAAATGGTTCAGGTATCGCACGGCCTTGCTGGTTAACATCCCGATCGCGGGCGGCGAGGCGGAGTTCACGCGCTATGGTTTCCGCAGCCTGATCGCGCAGGCCGCGGTGGACATCCTCCAGCCGGACCTCTGCTCGGCAGGCGGCATCTCGGAAGGTCTCAAGATCGCGGCCCTGGCGCGGGCCTGGAGCACGCGCGTGACGCCGCACGTGTGGGGCGCTGGTGTAGCGATCGCTGCGGCGCTCCACTTCATCGCCGCGCTGCCCGATCAGCCGCCTTCTCTGAACCCCGCCTCCGCCCTTCTGGAACTCGACCGCATCGAGAATCCCCTGCGCGAGGAGCTCCTCGGCGCTCCCCTCCAGATCGCCGATAGCTGCGCCCACGTTCCCCAAGGACCGGGCCTGGGGATCGAGGTGAACGAAGATGCGCTGGCTGCCTATCGCTTTGGCTGAACGAGGGCGGAGCCGCCAGCATCCATGATTCGCTCGACAGCCAGCCGCGCCGAGATCATGGCCGTCGGTGCGCCCGTGCCAGGATGGGTGCTGGCGCCCACGAAGTAGAGATTGCGATAGCGCGGGTGCTGATTCTGGGGCCGGAAGTAACCCAACTGGGTCAACGTGTGGCACAGCCCGTGGGTGGCCCCTTTCATCAGGTTGTAGCGCTTGCGCCAGGACAGCGGAAGGTAGCAAACCTCGAACTTCAGGTGCGCCTCCAGGTCAGTGATCCCCAAAGTCGCCAGGCGGCGGAAGATCGCCTGCCGCGCCCGGTCTCGGATTTCGCCCCAATCCTGCCCATTGGCGTCATCCAGATGCCCCACCGGGACAATGCCGATCAAGGTATCCTGGCCTGCCGGCGCTGCCGTGGGATCGAGCCGCACCGGCGCGTGGACATAGAGGCTGGGGTTTTCTGGCAACGCCAGATCGCGGATGATGCTCTCGAAGTTCTCCCGGTAGTCGTCGGCCAGGAACAGGGTGTGAGGGCCCAGCCCTGGATAGGCCTTGTCAACGCCCCAGAAGAAGCTGATGGTCGAGCAGGAATAGCGTTTGCGCGCCAGGCGCGCTGCGCGGCCGTCTTCCGGCAGTAAGTGTTGATACACGTAAGGCAGGTCCGCGTTCGCCACAATCGTGTCTGCGGCCAACCGCTGACCGCTCGCCAAAGTCACCCCGCGGGCGCGGTCCCCATCCACCTCGATCCGCTCCACCTCGGCGTCGAAGATGAATTCTACCCCGGCACGGCGGGCAAGCTCGGCGAGCGCATCCACGATCCGGTACATGCCCCCTTTGGGATACCACACCCCGTGGGCCAGCTCGGTGTAGGGCATCATCGAAAAGGTCGCTGGCGCCTCGAAGGGGCTCAGCCCCATGTAGACGTCCTGGAAGGTGAAGGCTGCCTTCAGGCGCGGGTGAGCAAAGTAGCTCGCCATGTTGCGGTAGTGCGGGACGAGCGGCTTCAACCCGGGCAGCAGCGACAGGTTACGCAGGTTGAAGAACTGCGTCGCGGTGCGGAAATCCCGGTTGACCAGCCGCTCCATCGCCAGGTGATAGTGGCGATGGCCCTCCTCGATGTAGCGCAGATAGCCCTGAAAGCTGCCCGGCTCGATGGCCTCCAACTGCTCGCACATGGATTTCAGATCGGCCGTAAGAGTCAACTGGCGGCCATCGTCGAACACCAGATGGTAGGAGGGGTCCACCCGCTGGAGCGCCAGCATCTCGTGCAGCGACGCGCCCAGTGCGGCGAATTCCGCCTCGAACACGCGCGGCATGATGAACAGCGTCGGACCGGTGTCGAACCGGTGGCCGTCGCGGATGAAGTGATCGCAGCGGCCGCCTGGCCGGCCGTTCTTTTCCACCACCGTGATCTGCCAGCCACGTCTGGCCAGGTGCGTCGCTGCGGTGATGCCGCCGATCCCGGCGCCGATGATGATCGCATTGGGTTGTTTCATAGCTCGCCCTCGGCCAACTTCATCCTGGCCCCGACAGCCGAGACCCCAGGCTTCCGCGGGCGGAACGCCAGCCAGAGCACCGAGCCGATCAAGCTGAGCCCGGCGCGCAGGCTCGTGCGCTCCGAGTATACGCTCCGCAGCCGGTAGCCTTCCGCTTCGATGGCATCCAGCACGCCGGTAAACCGGCCGATGTATGCGTGGCCGGCGATCCGGCAGCGCAGATTGGCGACCTGGGCCAGGTAGTCCCTGCCGGCGTCGAAGCAAGCGCGCGCGGTCTGGACTCTGCCCTTGACCCACGTCCGGTAGGCGTCGCTGTCCACGTCCTGCGGGGCGACGGCGTGGGCTTCGAGGACTTCGCGGGGGATGTTGAAGTAGCCCGCGGCCGCGTCATCCAGGGTGTCCCGGAGCATGTGGGCGATATGCGCGCCGGTAGCTGCGAGGAAACGCGCTTCACTGCGCGGCGCGGCGCAACCGTGTCCGACGAAATAGTGCAGAGCCTCCGTCACCGCGGCGGCCAGCGCGCGCGAGTACCTGGTCAGCTCCGCCTGGTCAATCAGCCGGCCTCGCCGGTGAGCGTCGAAAGCCATCACGTCCATCATGTTACGGATGTAGAGGCGCAGCCCGCTGTTCGGCCGCGGGTCGCTCTGGATGAGCTCCACCAGCATCCGCTCATCGGCGCTGGCATCCTGCGGCCATGCACCCCGGAAACAGCTTTCCATGAGCGCCTTCTGGCGCTCCAAACACACGATCCGCGCCGCCGCGTCCATCAGCTCCTGGTCAAGCTGATCATCCAGCCAGCGGAAATAGGCATAGGCCAGGTAGGCCTCGCCGATCCGCTCCCGATCAACCAGAAAGCGAACCGTGTAGTAGGTTTGTTTGCTGGCCGCCCAGGTGATCGCGGCGGCCCTCTGCACTGTTTCGTATTGCTGGCAGTCTCGTGTCATGTCTGATCTCCCACCTTCCGTGCAATATCGGCGTTTGTCCATCCACTGTCAATACGAATCTCCCCGCTCGGGGTTGCAGAGTGCACGATCACGGCCTGTGGTATAATGTCTGAGCATCTGTTCAGAGAAGTTCTGCTCCTCGTACCGGACGAAGATGCGGCCAGGCTGTTTGTCAGGCAGTCATCAGCCAGCCGACAAGCAAGGCAGCGCCAGGTGGGGTACAATGAGGCGCAATCGCGGGTATCATGAAAGGAGGACACGATGACCCGACAGCATCTGCGCCTTTCCTGGGGTAGTTTGCTCTTGCTGGGCGGCCTTCCCCTGGCCAGCCCTGCCGACCTGAACCAGATAGTCCTGCCGACGCCGGTACCGTTGTTCGACCAGTTCCTGGCGCTGCTGGCCAACCCCAACGTCGCCTACTTCCTGTTCGTGCTCGGCCTGCTGGGTCTGGTAGCTGAGCTGGTGACCGCGGGCACGGTCTTTCCCGGCGTGCTGGGCGCCATCTGTATGATCCTGGCGTTGGTCGGCCTCGGCTCGCTCCCCACCAACTGGGGCGGCGCGGCGTTGATCTTTGCAGGAATCGTCATGTTCCTGCTCGATGTCAAGGTATCCGGTTGGGGCCTCAGCATCGGCGCGCTGATCGCGTTCGGCCTGGGTTCGCTGCTGATCTTCACGCCGCCCTGGGCGGCCGCGGCCGAGACAGGTCTGCGCCTCAACCCCTGGACGATCGTGGGAACCACGGCTGGCGTGGGGGCCTTTTTCCTTCTGGGAGTGTCAGCCGCGATCAAGGCTCATCTCATCCCGCCGGTCATGGGCCGTCACCTGCTGATCGGCAAGACCGGCACGGTCAAGCATGACCTGCAGCCCACCGGCGTGGTCCACCTGGAGGGGGAGGAGTGGAGCGCGCGTGTAGTGGGCCAGGCTGAAATCGGCCAGGGCACGGCCGTCCGCGTGATCGGCGCGGAGGGCCTGACACTGAAGGTCGAGCCGATACCATAACACCTTGAAAGGAGTCTCATACCTATGGAAGCAGTCCTGATCCTGTTGCTCGTGGCAGTGTTGCTGTTCCTCTTCTTCCTGGCCGCGTTCCGGCCGCTGCGCATCGTGCGCGATTATGAGCGACTGGTTGTGTTCCGGCTGGGCCGGTTCATCGGCGAGCGGGGGCCGGGTCTCATCTGGCTGTGGCCCGTCATTGACCAGGCAGTGAGAGCCAACTTACGCGAGGATTTCCTGGAAATCCCCAGCCAGACCTGTATCACACAGGACAACGCGCCGATTGACATTGACTTCCTGATCTATTGGAAGGTGGTGGATCCTGGGTTGAGCGTCTTGAAGGTGCGTGATTTCGCCGGCGCATCGCAGGGCATCGCGACGACTACGCTGCGCGCGGTCATCGGCGACATTCCGCTGGACGATGTGCTGGCCAAGCGCGAGCAGATCAACCAGATCCTGCGCGCCAAGCTGGATGAGGTAACCGAGCGGTGGGGCGTCAAGGTCACCAGCGTCGAAATCCGCGAGATCGTGCCCCCGCGCGAGATTCAGCAGGCGATGAACCGCCAGATGGCTGCAGAACGCGAGCGCCGCGCCATGGTCACCGAGGCGGACGGCAAGCGCGAGGCCTCGATCAAGGTGGCCGAAGGCGCCAAGCAGGCCGCGATCCTGAACGCGGAAGGCGCCAAGCAGTCCGCGATCCTCAACGCTGAAGGCGGCCGCCAGGCCGCGATCTTGGAGGCCGAGGGCGCGCGGCAGGCCGCGATCCTCAACGCCGAAGGGTACTCGGCTGCGCTGACGAAGATCTTCGAGGCTGCGCGGGAGGTGGACAGCAAGACCATGAGCCTGCAATACCTGGACGCGCTCAAGGCTCTGGGCGCTGGCGCCGCCACCAAGTTCGTCTTCCCGATGGAGTTCAGCAACCTGTTGAAGCCCTTCGTGGGACATGCGTCCGAAGCGATGACGCCGTAGGTCGAGGTCGAGGTTGAGGTCGAGGTTAAGGTTGAGTTGGACCTTTGACAAAAAACGCCCTTTCGGTTAGGATAGGGTCGGTCGTGCTAGACGGGGAACTAGCGGTGCCCTGTACCCGCAACCCGCTATAGCGGGGTTGAATTCCCTTTCGAGGATCGGCGGTCAGCGGGACTGTCGGTGCAGCCGGTGTTGAGGGTTGGGTCCTGTGCGGCGGGGGCCTGCGAACCGGGTCAGGACCGGAAGGTAGCAGCCCTAAGTAGTCACCCTCGGGCGCCACGGGGCAGCCTGGCCCGAGCCGGCGGCTCTCGGCAAGCCGAGTGACGAGGTTCGACAAAGGGTGCACGACCAGGCATCATGGGCGGGACGCGCCTGAAACGCGCGTCCCGCTGTGTTTTACCGCTGACCCAGCCATTCGCTCAGCGCACTATCTAGCTCACCATTGTGGGACCCACTGGTATACAGGGCGAAATCTCGGATTGGCGTCCACGCAGGTAACTCAGGCTCAGGCAAGTCAAATAAAGTTGGCATCATCACCGAAGAATCCGCACCCACAGTCTTGCTAACGAAGTCCCCCATGCGTTCCAGACCATGAGAGAATCGTCTCAGGGTTGTGGCGATGGCAACTGCACTACTGTCCATACCGATCCAGGCGCGTCCTAGCTGCGAAGCTACGGCCAGTGTTGTACCTGAACCTGAGAAACAATCCAAGACCATGTCTCCCGCGTCTGATGACGCGCTGATGATGCGTTTGAGCAGATCTGAGTTCTTTTCGGTGGGATAGCCTGTGACTTCGATGTTCTGGTTGTGGGCGTCTCGCACATCCAGCCAGATGTCTTGTACCGGAACGCCCGCGCTGGCATCCAGGTAGATCTTGCGCCTGGGGTTTCCGTTCGGTGACCAATAGACTTCACCTCTGGCATCCATCTCATCGAGTACTTCAGGGGGAAACTGCCAGTGCTTCCCCGGCGGCGGTGGCTTGCCCCGCCACGATTGGCCCGTAGCACCATGCCGCACGCCTGGCGCGTGAAGTGGGACCTTCTTGTATCTCCGGCCTGTTTGCTCCTCCACGTACTCGTATTCCTTCTCCGCCCGCTCGGCCGTCCAGGTTTCGTAGGGACGGTTCCAAGTGTACTTGCCTGACTTGGTATAGAACAGGATGTAATCCGCGATATTGCCATAGGTTTTCCGAGTGTAGTTCTTGGGGTTGCACTTCTTCCGCGTGATCCAATTCCGGAAGTTGGCGCGACCGAAGATCTCATCCATGATGATCTTGATGTGAAAGGCCATATTCTCGTCAAGGTGCACGTAGATCGAACCATCCTCGGCCAACAGCTCACGTAGCAGAATCAGTCGTTGCCTCAGAAACTCCACGTAATGGGCGCCCGCAAGGAGATCAGCGTAGGCGTCAGTCTGTGCTCGTGATTGGAAGACGCTTCTCGTGGAATAGGGCGGATCAATGTACACGAGTCTGACATGACTCCGAACACAAGAATCTTCCAGCAGATGCGCCAAGATGGGCAAATTGTCTCCGTAATACAGCCGATTTTTGCCCGCGCCATGCCATAGCCCCTTGATTCGGGCGGGAGGCGTCGCAAGCACATCCGGCTCCGAGAGCTTTCCGGCGTAGTGGAGCAAGACCTCCTGGCAATCCACAATCTGATGAGCTCCGCAAGAAGTGTTCTGCCCTCCTGCTTGTGTCTTGGGAATACCGGTAGCCATAGGACCATCCTATGAGTACAACCAATCGCTCGTAAGCCGCACGGGAACCATGCGCAAGGTCAGAACCAGGATCTTGCCTGGCCAACTACTCTCTAAGAACGCATAGTCATCCCACATCGAACCGAGTAGAAGTCCCGGCCCATCATTGATGAAGATTAGCTTGGTCTTCAGACCATGCTCGCGGGCATAACTCAGGATTTCATCGGCGCAGGATTTATAGCCGCCTGTCCGGTCGTCTTCTTGAGCGCCTCCGCGGTCGGAATCATAACGGGCTAATCCGATGGCCAGGACTTCGCTGCGATCAGCACTGTGGATCACAAAATCCACAGGGCGGTTGGGCCTTGGGTAGTCGCGAAAGATGGAACTCATCAAGATGTCCTTGCCTGCGCGCTCCGGCCCGCTGATAGGGATGTTCGGAAACTGCGACCGAAACAGTGTGAAGAACCGCTCGGTCAAGTCGTAGCCTTTCTTGCCGCGATCTTTGTAACACCGGTTTATAGAGTTCACATGCGAGCGGCAGAATATCGGGGTAGTACTCGCCCGATGCCAACGTGATCCAATTCGCGCCGTCGGCCTTGTAGTCAGCGAAGGATGTGCGTGCCCTGTTTGCCATCCTGGGTCAATTGCCTCCTGTAAGGGGTTCTATCATATTATACCACAGATCTCATTCCACTGTTAACGTCTTGAGCAGGAAGTGGTCTCTCTCTCCAGACAGGCTGACGCGGGTCTTCAGCCGAACTCGATCCCCTGCCCGATAGACGCCGACAATCAACCGGTACGTCCCTGGCGAGAGGTCAGACGGCAGTCCCAGCGCGTGATGATCTCGCACGAGCTCGGCGGCCGCCCACTGTTGAGTTGGATAGCGCCCTCCGGCCGGTTCCTCTTCCAGGTTGGCGACGAGCCGATCGCCGGCCGCCAGCAGTTGCACGACGACCACCAGCGGCTCTTGGGGCGGCTCGACGGCCTGCCACAACAGCTCGACCGGAACGGCATCGCCCGGCGACACCGCGGTCGCAGGAGACGACGCCTCGACGAGCGCGAGCGGCCCGAAGCGCGCCAATGGCGGACGAAGCTCATCGCTGCGAGCACGGGCGATGTTCACCAGGCCCAGGTTCAGTCCATTCTGCACCCCAACCAGTCGCTCGTGGTATTCCTGCGGCGGCCAGGCTGCGCCCGTCGCTGGATCGTACACCAGGAGCGCCAGGGTGTAAGCGCCTGGGGGCGTGCCCACGCCGATCGGCATGGCGATCGGTTGCCGCACAACCTGGCCTGCCGGCCAGCGGCTCGTCTGGAAGAGAGGGCCGGCGGGTTTTTCATCTGGCGGCTGCGCCCAAGTGCGGCCGTCAGGCCCCACCAGTCGCAGCGAGACCGCGATGTCGGCCGCGGGCGTTGCGTCGGCCCGCCAGAGCAGCCCCGCATAGAGAGTCTGCCCGGCTGCAACCTCGACCGGCAACGGCTCGGGCTGGACGGTCACACCGGCCGCATAGCGATAGGCCGGCCGATCGGCCGGCCACTCCACGCCAGACCTGCACAAGTAGCCCTGAACCCGCATGTTGGCCTCGCCGTCGAAGACGCGCTCGTCGAAGAGTTGCCCCCGCTCAGACATCCACCCCCGCACCAGGCCGGCCGGATCGTTCACCGTGTCATAGATGCGATAGTGCCAGATACGCGCAAACCGCTCGAACAGCGCGGCGACCTGGGTCTCAGCCGCCGCGGCTGGCATGGCGAAGAAATCGGAGCGGGGATCGGCCCAGCCCAGGCCGGCCGCGGCATCCACGTGACCCGTGGTCACGACAACCAGGCCGCCATTCGCGGCCGGCGCAGGCAGGTCGGCGGTGAGGCGGCCGCGGAACGCTGCCGGTCCATCCCAATAGGTCAGCAGCGCGGTATAGGCATAACCGGCATTGACCAGCGCCACATCGCCCGGACGCCAGCGGTCACGCAGAAAGCGTACCGCGGCCCGATGATCGTCAGCGCGATCCGCGGGCGCAGTCCAGAAGGCGTGCAGGGTGAACCCTGACGCCGCCAGCCAGCAAGCCATCAGGGAACACACTACCAGCCTCCACCTGCCCCACGACCAGTTCAGCCCCGCGGCCAGGACGACATAGAAAGCCGGGCTGTAGGTGAACACGTAGCGGACATGATACAACGGGGTGACGATTGAGGCGAGCAGAATCAACCCCAGAGCGCCGAAGGTCGCCAGCAAGAAGATGCTGGCGCTGGACACGCCATGATCGGTCGCTCGCGGCCGCCGCCAGAGCGTGACCAGGCCCGCGGCGTAGGCCGCCAACACGATCAGAACCACAGGCCAGGCCCAGGCTGGCGCGCTTTGCCCCAGGCTGAGCGCGGCCCAGCTCTCCGTTAAGGCCGCCGAGAGCACCGTCGCGGTCCGCCAGGGCGGAACGGGTGGGTTCACGGCCTGGCGATAGGCTATCGGCAGCCATGGCGCATAGAGAAGAAGCGCGGCCAAGTTGGCGGCCAGCCATGGATACCACAACCCTCTGTCGCTGGCCGCGCTCGCGCGCGACCGGCCATCATCACGCCGGCCTGCCCGCGCCTTCGCCGTGCGCGCAATCAGCCACGCCAACACTCCAGCGTTCAGCGCCGCCAGCAGAAAGGCGAAGTAGTACAGCGTGTACATCCCTGCAGCGGCAGCCAGGGCGTAGACGACCCACCAGGAGATTGGTGATTGGAGGTTGGAGGTTGGAGGTTGGAGATTGGAGGTTGGAGAGACGCCGCGGAGGAGGGCGTAGAGGGCCACGGCCCCCAAGCCAGCACCCAGCGTATACATGCGCACTTCCTGGCTGTACCAAACGTTGTAGGGGCTGAATGCGACCAGGCCGGCTGCGACCAGCGCGGCCCGGTCGCCCGCGACCCGCCGCGCCAGGGCGTGCGCCAGGGCGATCAGGAGAACGCCGAAGAAGAGGGAGAAGAAACCAGCCGCAAACTCCAGCCCGATTCCGTGCGGATCGGCATGGCCGGTCGGATAACCCAGGGCGACCAGCCAGCCGCGCAGCAAGACATAGTAGCCGGGCGGATGGATGTCACCCGCGGTGTGACGGATCAGCTCCGGCAGTGCGCTGCCCGCGAGATAGACGCTGACCGTCTCATCATACCACAGGCTTTGTGCGCCCAGGCGGAAGAGGCGCAGCGTCGCGCCTGCCAGCAGCAGGATCAGGAGCGGCAGCCGCGTGCGCCAGATCGGGAAGGACGCTCCATCCTGGCGCTGTTCGCGCTGGGAACGGCTATCTGCCACGCTTCACCCCGGCCAGGCTGACCACGCTGAGCAGGAGCAGGATTCCGTAGCACGAGAAGATCGCGAAGTAGCCCAGGCCGGGCTGATAAGCGTTGAGGTAGTCAGCCAGCACGCCGCCAATGCCCGCGCCCACCATCCCTGCGCCCGCGCCGGCCAGGTTCGACACGCCCAGATAGCGCCCTGCCTCGGCCGCCGGCGCCAATTCCGTGCCCAACGCCCAGTTGATCGTCATGAACAGGCCCGATGCCAGCCCGATGACGCCGCCAGCCAAGTAGACCAGCGCCTGGTTCGGAAACCACATGGTGCTGACCATGATGAATGTCCCCAGAGCAGCGATCACTCCGCTGA
>Ga0194113_10006562_pt1 | contig 14766 bp, 9 predicted proteins | sample TA2MahC200mmetaG_FD_146193 | JGI IMG/M metagenome (GOLD analysis project Ga0194113, IMG submission 146193) | Freshwater microbial communities from Lake Tanganyika, Tanzania - TA2015017 Mahale Deep Cast 200m | ecosystem: Environmental > Aquatic > Freshwater > Lake | place: Tanzania: Lake... | reverse complement strand
TCATGTCAACAGAGAGTCACATCACGAGACGGCGGATGCTCTTGGGAGCGATCGCCACCGCGTCCGGCACCATCGCGGCTGCCTTGCCCCGACAACGCTGCGGCGCGAACCTTCCGTCCGACACGGGTGCGGTCCCGGACCCCAGGATTCAAGGACCGTTTCCGATTCTGTCGACACCCTTCACGGCGTCGGGCGCCGTGGACTTCGACGCGCTCGCCCGTCAGGCATGCTACGTCGACTGGTGCAGGTGTCCGGGCATGATCTGGCCGCAGTCGGGCGACAGCGTCGACCTCCTCACGAACGACGAGAAGCTCAAGGGCATGGAGGTGCTCGCCAAGACGGCTCGCAAGTTGACCACGACGGCGTTGTGCCTGGGCGTGCAGGGCAAGGACACGGCCGAAATGCTCATGTTTGCCGAACATGCCGAGAAACTGGCGCCACCGGCGATCATCTCGCGACCGCCGGACTCGGGTAAAACCGAAGACGACTTGCGCCAGTATTGGCACGCCCTCGCTTCGGTCACGAAACGGCCCGTCTTCATCCAGACGACGGGCGGAGTGGCCTATAAGGGGCCCATCCCTTCCGTGGACCTACTGACCGAACTCGCCAGAGACTTCCCCAACTTCGGCTACGTGAAGGAGGAAGCGGGCAACGTCATCGCTCGCACGCGCGCCTTGCTCGCGGCCAAACCGCCGATCCGACGCGTGTTCAGCGCCCGTGGAGGATTCGGCTGGCTTTACGAGTTGCGACTCGGCTCGGAAGGACTGATCACCGAGCGCGCCATCTACGCAGACGTTCTCACCCGCATCTGGGAACTGTACCAAAGCGGCTCGGACCCGGCAGCCCTTCGGGATGCCTACAGCAGATTCCTTCTCATGCTCAACCTGAACAGGACCCACCCTGGCAGCGACCTGCGCGGGATCCAGCTGTATCTCTGGAAGAAACGCGGAGTGTTCCAGACGATGGTCTCACGCCACTACGGGCCTGGCGGAAGCATTCCCGCGTCGCCCATCCACTCGGAGCTGGAGCTGACCGAGGAAGAAATCGCGGAGATCGAGTTTCGATTCGAAGCGTTGCAGCCGTACCAGCAGCCGGGATCGCCCAGTTTCGCCGCGGCCGGCCAGTAGAGTAGCCTCACCGTTCGGTCCCCACTGGCCAGTCGGATGCGGGCAATGCCTACGGCTCGGTGGAAGTGCCACGACCGGAAATCCCCGTGCCACTGTGGGCGAACGCGAGGCAACCAGCAGTGTTGCGTGTGGCGGCGCGCGATCGCTCGCCAACAAGCCGCCGCATCGAGCCCGCAGTGCGAAGCGGAACAGTTTCCACCGCTTCGCACTGCTCAAGTGACGTGTCCCTCGCTGGCAAACGAACGTCCGGCGCAACCCGCATTCTGTTGGAGCACGCATTGATTGAGCAGCGGCACGACCGGGAATCCCCGTGCACGTGCCGGGCCCGCGTGTTGACGGACACGTGCGAACCTCGGATACTGAGATGCGTTTCCGCGACATCTCGAAAACGTGATCATCGGAGCAACGAAATGCCCGCCTTGCGTGCCCACACTTCTCCGCGTGAATCAGCTGTTCGCCTACTACACACCTTTGCCGCACTCCTACTCATCGCGTCTCCTGGTTTTCTGTCACTATATGCCGCACGCCAAGCTGCTTCTGCGGAGACCGACCGTGTACCAAACATTGTCATCATTCTTGCTGACGACCTCGGGTACGGCGACGTGCAGTGCTACAACCCGGACCGAGGCAGGATCCCCACGCCGCACCTGGACCGTCTCGCCGCGCGGGGCATGCGGTTTACCGACGGGCATTCATCCTCGGGCGTCTGCTCGCCATCGCGTTACACGTTGCTCACCGGCCGCTATCACTGGCGCACGCGATTGCAGAGCGGCATCGTCGGACTCTGGGGCGAGCCGCTCATCGCGCCCGACCGGCTCACGATCGCCGGGCTGGCCAAGCGGCACGGCTATCGCACGGCGTGCATTGGCAAGTGGCATCTCGGCTGGGAGTGGCCGATTCCGGCCGACCGGTCGGCCATCTTCAAGGCAAAGCCGGAAGGTGATGCGATTGCCACCGACGAGCAGCGGGCCGTGTGGCAGGAAGTGTTTTCGCGGACCATTGGCGGCGGGCCAATCACTCGCGGGTTCGATCGCTATTTCGGCACGGACGTGCCGAACTGGCCGCCGTTCTGTTTCATCGAGAACGATCGTACGGTGGGCGTTCCGACGGAGTTCCTGCCGGCGCGTTTGCTGGGGAACAACCAGGCCAGCCTGCAGGGCCCCGCGCTGCGGGACTGGACGCTGGAACCGATCCTGCCCGCGTTGGGCGACCGGGCGACCGAGTTCCTGCGCGACGCCGCCAAGGGCCCTGAACCGTTCCTCCTGTACATGCCGCTCACCTCGCCCCACACGCCGCTGGCGGTGAACGATGCGTGGAAGGGCAAGAGCGGTTTGAACACGTATGCCGATTTCGTGATGGAAACCGACGCGGTAGTAGGTCAGGTGCTCAGCTCGCTGGAGCAGACCGGTGTCGCGGACGACACGCTTGTGGTCTTCACCAGCGACAACGGCTGCGCGCCGTACATCGGCGCGGAGGAACTCGAGCAGAATGGCCACTACCCCAGCGGTCCGTTGCGCGGCTACAAGGCAGACGTCTGGGAAGGCGGGCATCGCGTGCCGTTCCTCGTCTGCTGGCCCGGCGTCGTCGAGCCGGGCAGCGTCTGCGGCCAGCTCGTGTCGCAGGCCGACCTGATGGCCACGTTCGCCGAAATCCTCGGCATGCAGCTGCCGGATGACGCGGGCGAAGACAGCGTCAGCCTGCTTCCGCTGCTCAAAGGCGAAGACAGGCCCGTCCGCGAGTTGGCGGTGAGCTGCGCGGCCAACGGCGTGCCAAGTCTCCGGCACGGGCCGTGGAAACTGATCCTCGCGTCCGGCTCCGGCGGCTGGAGCAAAGGGGGCGACCAGACGCAGCCCGTGCAGCTGTACAACCTTGCCGAAGACCTTGGCGAGACGAAGAACCTCGCCGCCGAACAGCCGGACCGCGTCGCCGCCATGAAAACGCTTCTTGAGAAACTGATCACCGACGGTCGCAGCACGCCCGGAGCACCGCAAGAGAACGACGTCGATGTCCGTCGCTATCCCCGCACGGACCCGCCCGCCAAGAAGAGCGCGAAATCGGTGCCCAAACAGAAACAGTAACACCCGGCCACCGGCGCCCCGCGACTACATCGCCGCACAACTGGGACTTCGCGCGGCACCCGCGCCACGTCCGAAGGGACACCGATCCATGCCTCACGATCCCTACCCCAAATCCCTGGCCATCGCCGGTGCATGGGGCTATATCGGCCTGAAATTCCTGGAAGCCGCCGGCCGGCGCGGGATCCCCACGTTCGTGTTCGACCCGGGCCGAGCACCCGAGCACGAAGCGGTCCAACACGCGACACGCATCGCAAATGAGGACGCATTCTACGACTCGCCCGCCGAACTGTTCCATCTGGCCATGCACCCCGAACAACGCCGACGGGCCCTGGAGTCCCTGCTGGCCAGGCCAGACGTGCCGACGTTTGCCATCCTGAACGAAAAGCCCATGGCCGCGCCAGAAGACCCCGACCAGTGCACGCGACTGATCGCCGACGTTCGCTCGGCCAATGCCCTGATGCTGTTCGACTTCCCGGAACTGTTCGATCCGCTGACGGAACGGATCCTGAACACGCTGCGGCAGTATCGCAACGTGAAGATCAGCCACATTCGCATTCAACGCTCCAAGGACCGCGAGAATCCGGCGAATCCGCGCAACTACAAACGGATCGTGCCCATCCAGTACCAGGAGTCCGTGCACTGCCTCGCTTTTGTCCTCTACCTCCTTGCGCGATTGCGCGGTTCGTTGGACGCCTTGTTCGCCGAAGGGCTGGCAGCCGAAGCCCAATCGCAACCGTACCGGCCCCCCAATCCCCAGGACTACGCAACCGTCGTGGACGGCCGTTGCCAATACCGCCTGACGCTCGGCTCGCTGCCCGTCGAGGGACTCACCGATTTCACCGCCGGAGCGGAAGGCGTCAAACGGCGAGTTATTCGCGGCACGTGCGACGGCCGATCGTTCTGCATCGAGGCGGACTATCAGGAGGGACGCAAGACACTCCTCGTCGACGGCGTCGACCAGGCTGTCGATCCCGACGCCAGCTCCTACGATGCAGTCCTCAAGACATTCTCCTCGTGGCAGCGGTCCGTGCCGCGCCATGAACTGCTGAGCGGCGTGTTTCCGAACCCCACCTTCGCACACGCCACCTTCCAGCTCTCCAGCGTGCTGTGGCGCTGCTGCCGAACCAAACGCCCCATCCAGCTCGCATCCTCGGCCGATCTCCTCGCCTTCGACGCCGGATTCCGCGAAGCACTGCCTACCTTCGCGCGATACTGAAGCCGCCGGCAAGCCGGCAGCAAAGGCAAGCCGGAAGCAAAGGCAAGCCGGAAGCGTAGGCGAGCCGGAAGCGTAGGCGAGCCGGAAGCGTAGGCGAGCCGGAAGCGTAGGCGAGCCGGAAGCGTAGGCTGCCGGGTTACTCACCACTTGCCCCCCGCACACCGCACACCGCAGCCAGACGCCAGCCGACACTCAACGGGACTCCCTTTGTGACACTATAATGTCATACATTGCCGACCCACGAGCGAAAGGCGCACGCACAATAACACACATACACAGTCCGCCGAACAACGGCAGACGCCGAACGTTGAACGCTGAATGTCGACCGCTGACCGCTGACCGCTGACCGCTGACCGCTGATTGTTGATTGCTGATTGTTGATTGCTGATTGCTGATTGCTGATTGCTGATTGCTGATTCCTGGTTGCTGATTGCTGATTGCTGATTGCTGATTGCTGATTGCTGATTGCTGATTGCTGATTGCTGATTGCTGACTGCTGATTGCTGATTGCTGATTGCTGACTGCTGATTGCTGATTGCTGATTGCTGATTGCTGATTGCTGACTGCTGATAGCTGACTGCTGATAGCTGACTGCTGATAGCTGACCGCTGACTCCCGACGGCTCTGGCGAGTTGACAGCGGGCTGTTGCGGGCACATACTGATTTCGCTCGCGGGACGTGCCGCGATGTCACACCCAAGACGAGAACATCCCCTACCCCATCACGCACGGCTGGCTGTCGACGGCGATCGACGTGCCGAGGAGGAGACCCATGAGTCACCGTTTCAATCGGCGGAAGTTGTTTCGGAGCACTCTGGCCGCAGGCGCGTTGACCGTCTTGCCCGCGGGGCTGGCTCGCGGGTACGCGGCCAACGAGACGGTGGACCTGGGCATTATTGGCGTGGGCGGCATGGGGGGCGGGAACCGCTCGTGGTTCAAGCGCATCGGCGGCAACAACATCGTGGCCCTCTGCGACGCGGACGACCGGCTTGTGGAGGCATCGCTGAAGGACCACCCGGGCGCCAAGACGTACGCGGACTATCGCCAGATGTTCGAGCAGCAGAAGAACCTTGACGCGGTCATGGTCTCCACGCCCGACCACCATCACTACCCGGCCTCCATGATGGCCATCAAGCTACGGAAGGCCGTTTGCACGGAGAAGCCGCTCACGCACTCGGTGTGGGAGGCGCGACAACTGGCCAAGGCGGCGGCCGAGTACAAGGTGGCCACGCAGATGGACAACGAGGGACACGCGAGCGAAGGGCTGCGCCGCTGCGTGGAACTGGTCCAATCCGGCGCCATCGGCGCCATCCGGGAAGTGCACATCTGGACCGACCGGCCGATCTGGCCGCAGGGCATCGCGCAGCGACCCGCGACCAAGCCCGTGCCGCCCGGCGTCGACTGGGATGTGTGGGTCGGCCCGGCGCCGTATCGGGACTACCACGACCATCTGCATCCGTTTTCGTGGCGCGGCTGGTGGGACTTCGGCACGGGTGCGTTGGGCGACATGGGCTGCCACTTCTGGGATAGCGCCGTCTGGGGCCTGAAACTCGGCCATCCCGACACGGTGGCAGCCGAGCACGAAGGCAACTCGGCGGAAACCGCTCCGCACTGGTCCGTGGTGACGTACGAGTTCCCGGCGCGCGAAGGCTTCCCGCCCGTCACCGTCACGTGGTGGGACGGTCGCAAGCCGCGGAAGACGGATGGCGAAGTGAAATTCGACGTGCCGAATCTCCCGCCTCCGCCGGCGGGATTCGAGCCCGGTCGACGGCTGCCCAGCAATGGCTCGCTGTTCATCGGCGAAAAGGCGACGATCCTCGTGCACGACACGGGCGGCTGGAGCGTCGTGCCCGAGTCGAAGCGTGCGGAGATCGAGGAACCGGCGCCGTTTCTGCCCCGCGTCGCGGACCACAAAGTCGAGTGGCTCGAGGCCATCAAGGGCGGCAAGCCGGCCAGTTCGAATTTCACCGATTACGGCAGCCATCTGGCCGAGGTCGTGCTGCTGGGCAACGTGGCCATTCGCACGGGCACCAAGCTCCAATGGGACGGTGAACAGCTCAAGGCAACGAACTGCCCGGCCGCGGACCCATACATCCGCCGCGACTATCGTCAAGGCTGGCAAGTCTGAGCGGCCAGGGCCCTCCTTGTTAGCGACGCCTTGTGCCATATGGCGCGAGGCTGTCCGCCGTTTGCGGGAAGTTGCCGCACCCCGACGTTGGGGGCGAAGTTGCGCGGTATTGGAGATGGTCAAGAGAGTGGGTTCTTCACCCAAATCACGATCGGCTCTCAGTCCACGACGATGCCGGACGTAGCACTGAGCCGTGCGTGCCTCGACGTCGCGGGCGCTTTCTGGGGTGCCGTGCGTGGCCTTCGAGGTTGCTCATGAGTGGGAACATATCTCCTGGCAGCACAACAACGCGGATGGCACAATCACGGCGTTGACGATGCCGAGCCGCCCAGCCATCAAGGCTTCAACCATGTGGATCCTATGTCGCCAGTTCGTTGTTCCCAGAGCGGACAGGTTGGGCAGCGGTGTGAATAAGTCCAGGGTTTGCCTGGCAGCGAGGTCAGATTCTGGACTCACCCGCGCCAGAAGTGCGCACGAAGAACCAGCGGCGCACGGATTTGGTGAAGCCAGACAACTAGCAGTCCAAGAAAGCAACAAGCCTATCGAGAAGCCGCTCCGAAGTCCACCTCTGGACTTGACATTCCCAGACTACCAGCGTTTTCCACCCGAGTTGTCTCAGGTTCCTGCGGTTTTTCGCGTCGCGACGTCGATTATTCTGCAGCTTAGGCCGCCAGAACTCCAGTCGTGATTTGGGCATGCGATCTCCCATTTTGCACCTGTGCTGATGCCAGAAGCAACCATGCACGAATACGGCCTTTTGTCTTGACGGGAAGACCAGATCGGGAGTGCCGGCGAGCCCCCTCACGTGAAGGCGATAGCGGTAGCCGTTTCGATGGAGTAGACTTCTGATACGCCATTCCGGTCTGGTGTCCCGCGACCGAACCAGCGACATGCGGTGGCTGCGTTGCTCAGGAGTGAGTGTGTCTGTCATTTTGGCTGTGAGATAATGTGAAAGACCTTCCACCGTACGCCGACTTCGATTTTGACCTGGCGCGAGCGGTTTTGGAACAACTCGTGGCCGCTTTTCGTGAATTGCCGATCGGTGCGCTTAATCCGTCCGTAATCGACAACATGAAACCTGGACAGGGTGTCTATCAATTGTTCCTGGACGGAGGGTTGGTTTACATCGGCAAAGCCGACAAGGGACTCCGCAGTCGCATCAAGCGGCATTTTCGCATTCTTGCGGCTCGACAGAATATTGATATTTCGGCGCTGGGCTTTAAGGCGATGTACATCCATCGCAATTGGACGACTTGGACTACGGAGGCGGCTCTTATTCGATTCTCCGGAGAGCAGTCACCGTGGAACACCTCTGGGTGGGGGAGCAACGATCCAGGACACAATCGAGAAGATACAGCTGAAGAGGACACATTCAACAGCCAATACCCAATCGACTCAGGGTATAAGTGCGACTGGATAGACCCCGGCGAATATCTCGCCTGGCACCTCTTGAATAGACTCAAGAAGGGTCTGCCATATCTTCTGAGGTTCCATCGCGTGACACGGAAGTTCAGGGAGCCGGAAGACCGTTTCGCGGAGGGGGAACTGAAGGAGACTCGTGTCGTCGTGCGCCGCGCTGCCATGTCAGCCCGAGAGCTGCTTCGAGACATCGCCAGGCAATTGCCGGTGGGGTGGCAAGCCACGCAGTTCCCGGGAAGACTGATTCTGTACAGGGAACGAACAGAGTACCGACACGGTCACCGGATTTGGCCAGATCCTTAGAAGAACGACCGTCAAGCGCTAAACGCCCAGCTTCTCGTGATCGAAGATCGGATCCGTCATCGTTACGCCCTTCGATTACGATTACGAGCACCGCTGCACCGCGCACGATGATTGGTTTCAATCCTGTCAGGGGCCAGAACAAGATTCTATGCCTGTTGCAGACGTGTGATACCCTTGAGTCTGAGCGCACCGGCCAGTTCGCGAGCTACCACGTTTGAGAGCACTACTGGCACCGCGTTGCCAAGCTGTCGCATCGACTCGGTCCACGAACCCTCGAAAACCCAATCGTCCGGGAAGGTCTGAATTCGCGCGCACTCGCGAACAGAGAAATACCTTACCGTCCCGTCCGCGAAGCGTAGGGTGTTCTCACCACCAGGAACGCCGTGATCCCCGGCCTTGAGCGCTTTCGCCGGTAAATCCAACGGACTACCGTTGTGTCCCGCATAGACTCTCGCCCCTGGATTGAGGAAGTGATTGGCCGTCATCTTGCATGTTTGCCCCTCGCAGAGTCGTGGCAGATCGGAGATCGCATCGCGCACGGTTCTCCACGGCAATCCCAGCATTTCGGGTAGACAATCGCGCAATCGGTCTACTCGATGTTTCAGGCGAGAACATAGTCTAGGTCGTTGTAACTTGCTGACGCGATGACGATCCCAATACTCACCGCTTATCCACTGTTCGAAGAGAAGGCCATCCTCGGTATGTGTTGCCAGGGGGAAGTTGAACTCAAGGCCGAGGTCAGATCGTATCCCAACGATGAAGACGCGATGCCGTCTTTGCGGAACCCCATAGTCCGCCGCGTCCAACAATTGATATATGACGTTGTAGGAAAGCCCGGAATGACTTCCTCGCGTCGCCAACTTCTCCAACCGAGCAAGATGGTCAATCCATTCCTCATCTCCCCGTCGCCGCACCTCAGGAAAGGAGAGTTGGTGAATGATGTAGCTGTAGTAATTGCTGAAATTCTGTCGAAGCAAACCCTTCACATTCTCAAAAATGAACGCCTTCGGAGCGATCTCGCTGACTGCGCGCACAGCCTGTGGAAACATATTTCGCTTGTCGTGTTGTCCCAGGTGCTTGCCTCCCAGGGAAAACGGTTGGCAGGGTGGGCCTCCGGCGACGAACTGCACTCTTCCCGAGTGCTGCGTGAAGTCGTAGTCGCAAACATCCCCTTCAACGATTCGCCAAGACGACACATGAGCCACTCCAGCATCGTGATTCCGGCGAAGGGTGTCGCAAGCGTTGCGGTCCCATTCCAGCACGACCTCATGGTCGAAACCAGCCTGAGCAACACCGAGAGCCAGTCCGCCAGCACCCGCAAAAAGTTCAACCGATTTCATATCAGACCCACCCTATTCACAGCACCCACCACAACGCACCGTGGATAGTGTACAAATGTATCCATTCGCAGTCAACAGGCAAATCCGCTGCGCCACCGCAAGTACATTTTCAGTAACCATTTGCGTCGGATTCTCGTCTTGTTCGCAGGCTCCGTCAAGGGAGTGTACTCGCCGATATTTCTCGCTGTCTCGCCGCGGAAGGCGTGAGACGCCGGACATGAAGCGGACCTGATTCTCGATCGGGATTTCGCTCTGGTGGCCCAGCCGTCTTCGCGTGGATTAGTCGCGGGGTTCGGATAACGGCCTCATGGCGGGTGGTGGTGACCGATCGAGATAGCCCGGAGGACCTCGACGATTTTTCCAAGGCGCCGTTGCGGACGATGAACAGGTGACACCAACTCGAGTCGCACAAATGCCGTGCGGAGGAGGTGATATGAGACTCGTACGTCGCCTGCCTCCGAAGACGCGTGACGGTGGACGGAGAACGACCGCAATTGCCGCGCAACCTAGTCCGCTGTCAATTCGAGCAACAGGGGACGACCGCTCGCATCGTGCCGGGGCAACTCATACGGCGCCGCTTCAGGCAAGAGATCATTGCAGCGACCTGGCGATCGGCTCGGCGGCGGGCGCCACGAGGTAAACAGGCGACTGGCTCAACTCCGCCTCGCCGGCCGGCAACGCGTTGCCCATGATGTCCAGCGCGACGACGTGCGGAGCAAGCCGCAACCGTTTCGGCTGACCGTTGTCGCGCCATGCGATCGCGACGCTGCGTTCGCCCGTGCGGAAGACGTACGCGCGGATTCCGTCATGAAGGACGACCCGCTCGCACGCCTGCGGCACGCCGAGCAGACGTGTCAGGACCGAGGCGCCGGCGTACATTTTGCGCGGCGCGCCACCGTACTCGAACAGCACCCCGCCCGCGTCCGAGCCGTTGATCGGACCGCACGTGCCCGCGTGGAAGAAGATCTTGCGGACGCCGTGCGCGAACGAAATGGCCGTGAACTTCACGATGTGCTCCGTGGCCGCACGCTCGCTGGACCATCGGCAGCGGTTCATCGTCTCGTCCCCTACCGTGTGAGGAACGCTGGGCGGATCGTCGTCCGCGTAGCAGCCCCACTCCGTGATCCACACCGGCTTCGGGCCGCCGTGCGCCCGCATCAACTCGGCGAATGCGCGGAAGGGAGCCTCGAACGTCTCGGCCGGACGTGGCGGGTCGTACAGGTGCAGGTCCACGACGTCGACCCAGCGGAGGCCTCCCTGCACGACGAATTCGTTGGTCAGGTCGGATCGCAGGTTGGCACTGATCCCACCCACGACGACGCAGTCGGAGTCCGCCGCCTTCATCGCGCGGGAAGCGGCTTCCAGCAGTTTCAAGTAGTCGGCCAACTGGTAACCGAACTGTCGCGGCAGCGCGTAGCTCGTATAGATCGGCTCGTTCAACAGCTGGTAGTGCGTCACCGCGTGCGGTTGTTCCTGGCTGTAACGGCGGACCACCTCGGCCGCGTAACTGGCGAAGTCGCCCAGGTCCCGTGGCGCGCACGCCAGCGGCAGTCTCGACCGCGGATAACCCGGCTCCGGCGCGGCCTTGTCGATCTCCTCCTGCCGCGCCGCCGTGGACCACGACGTGGACGGGAACGGCAATAGCACTTCCACTTGACCGTCCAGCCGCAGCACGCGCCGGATCTGTTCGTCCGGCACCGCGAAATCAAAGCGGGCCCGCTCCGGCTCGACCGTCTGCCACTTGGCCGACCAGTCGCGCCACCACACGATGCCCGCCTCGTGCGTCAGACGCACCAGGAAGTCCCACGGGTACGCGTGGTTGAATCCCAGCGGCGAATCCACGGCGCCGGCCGCCGCCGGTTCGAGGATCGCGCACCTGAGTGACTGAACATTGTCACCTAATTTCCACTGCGCGCGAAAGAACCCGCTCCGGCCCTGGCAGACGCCGGAAATCGCCTGGTTGGCCGCGGATCGCGCGGGCACGAGCAATACCGCGGGCCGCTCCGCCACGACGCGGTCGAAAAAGTCGGTGACCGATAACTGGCCGGCCAGCTGCCGAGCCACTGGACCGTCGTTGTAGGCTCGCACATGGAACGTCGCGCCCTGCCCCACGTCGCGGAACATGTTGCCGACCTCCTCCGTCTCCACATACGACTCGACGACATGCCGAGGTTCGTAATCCGTCGCCGTGTCGCCGCGTTCCAACTGAACGGCGTCGACCGAAAGGCGCGCGGCATCGCGCTGGGAAGCCTCTAAGTCCAACCCGACGGCGATGAAGAGATAGGGCTGTGCCGGCGCGAACGTGAACTCGTACCGCTGCCATCGCGGGCCGACAGACACCGCCTTGCGATGCAGCCGGCCTGACGCCTCGCTCGCCACCAGCTGCGCCATGACGCCCTCGGCGTCCGCGCGCAGCCACGCCGACAGCGTCAGACAATCGCCGGACCGCACCTGAAACCACCCGCGGTTGGCCACCAGCACGCGCCGCACGGGCTGGCGCACCGGCTCGTAATAGTCGAACCAGTAGACGGGCAGGTTGCGAGGGTCGAGCGCGATCTGCCAGCCGCTCCGGCCGTGCTGCGCCGCCTCGGCCGAAATCACCCCTTCCAGCCGATAGAGATTCCCTGCCCAGCCGCCCAATCCCCAGGTGAAGCTGCCCCAGTTCGCGGACCCGCATTCGAAACTGCTGTTGGGCACGAAGTTCTTCACGCCGTCCGTGGCAATCGTCGGAAACCACCGCTGCCCTTCCTGCCACTCGGTCAGCACCACGTCGTCCAACCACAGCGTGCCCGTGCTGTGGAAATAGAACTGCAGCCGACTGCTCGCGGCCGGCACATCAACCTTCGCGCGGAACAGAAACTCGAATTGCGCCCAATCCGCCTGCGGCAACAACGCGTCGGCCAGGCCGCCATTCTCCCACCCGTCCATGTTGGAGACCGCGATTTCAACGGCACCCTCTTCGATCGCCGCGGCCTTGGCCCACAACGTCAGTCGATACCACTGCCCTTTCCGCAACTGCACCTGCCCGACCTGGCAGATCATGGCGTGATTCGCCGGTCCGCCCGCCACGAACGCCGAACACTCCAGCTTGCCGCACCGATTCCCGTCTCGGCCCGCGTCCAACGTCACCTGCTGCTTGATCGGCTGGTTGCCGGACACCGACCAGTGAGCCGGCACGCCGGCCTGCACACCGCTGTCCTCGAACGACCCGTTGGCCACAAGGTTCGCCTGGTCCGCCGCGCGACCGAATGCCGCGCAACCCACCACCAGAAATACGATCGCGACCCTCAACATGCCTTGCCTCCCCGAAATTCAAAATCCAAAATTCAAGACAAATGCAAAATTCAAAAGGATGCGAAAATTCAGAACGACCGTCGGAGCGGAACACCGGAAATGATTGTACCACCGATCGGCCCGATGATCCCCAATGTGTCCGCACTGTGGATTTCGAATATGTCTTGCCGACATTCCGCTCATCGCGCGGTACGGTATTCGGGCATTTTCACATGGGGGACACGGTGCCAGATTGCCGCGCGCGGGAGCGGCGAGTATGTTGATTTCACAACGAGGCGTGTACGCACAAACGGGCGTTGTTGTCATTTCCTTGGAACAGAGCATGTCCGGGCGAACGATTGCCATTGGCGACATTCACGGCCACGCCGCGGCGTTCTCAGCCATTCTCGACGCGATCCAGCTCCGGGCTGAGGACACACTCGTTCTTCTCGGCGACTATGTGGATCGGGGGCCGGACAGCAAGGACGTATTGGAGCAGGTGATCCGCCTGAGGCAGCAATTCCAGGTCGTCGCGCTGCGGGGCAACCACGAGGAAATGATGCTCGGCGCCCGGGACGGCGGTGACAATCTACGGTTCTGGACGAAGTGTGGCGGCAGCATGGCGCTGCAATCCTATGGACGGGCGAACGATGTGAGCCTGATCCCGCGGGAACACTTCGATTTCGTCGGCGGCCTTCCCCTGGTGTACGAGACGGACAACCATTTCTTCATTCACGCGAACTACGCTCCCAACTGGCGGTTGGACGAGCACGACAAGAAGACGGCTCTGTGGCTTCCGCTGACGGAATCGCCGGGGCGTCACTTCTCAAGAAAGACTGCCATTCTGGGCCACACGCCGCAAATGCACGGCAAGATTCTCGACGGCGGCCACGTGAAGTGCATCGACACCGGTTGCGGCTACGGCGGCCTGCTGACGGCCCTGGACGTGGCCAGCGGACGTATCTGGCAAGTGGACGAACACGGGTGTCGTCACTCGAGTCTTAGCCAGCAGGACGCGCGCATGATGTAGGACGGGCACTCTTGCCCGTCCACGCGTTTCGGGACGGGCAGGGGTGCCCGTCCTACATTGGTTGCGACCACGGGTCGCGTTAGGGGCGGTCGAGGAACCGATTTGGCGCGGGCGGAACTCCGCCCGCTGCGTCAACAGGCCGCTCACCCGTCCGGCACTTTCGCCGTGATCTCCAGCAGCGCGGTGTCCCAGATGACCTGGCTTTCCGGCACTTCCGAGCCTCTGCCGAACAGCAGCAACTCGGTGCCCATGGTATCGGGCGGCTCGGCCCTGAATTGGGCCGTTCCGACGGCGTTGGCGATGAACGGGATCGCGACCAACAGCGACTCCGCCGGCGCGCTCATTCCGCTCGTAAGGGCCCCCATTTCATCGATGATGCCGGGTACGCTCGTATCGTATCTGCGGTTGCCGCTGAAAGTCGTCCCGAAGAGGGGACTGCCATTGAGCACGACGAGCGCCGAATCATAAAGCAAATCCAGATAGGCGGCGAAAACCCCCTGCGGCTCGGCGCGCAGATCCGTGGCGTAGACGTTCACCAGGAAGGGTTGATCCTCGGAAATGCTGGTAAGCGGCGTGCCCTGGGGAGACGTGGTTACGAGCCTCAGCCGGGCCAGGTCGACTTTGGTGACACCGAGCACTACCGTCGCGTCGGCCGAGAACTCCGTGCCGTCGCTGGCGCGGTACGTGAAGGAATCGAATCCGTAAGCACCGGCGTTTGGCGTGTAGGTGAAGGAACCGTCCGGATTCAGTTCAAGGGTCCCGTGAGCGGTGCCGCTGACCAGCGACGCGGTCAGAGCATCCCCGTCGGCATCACTATCGTTGGCAAGCACTCCGGATGCGGCGTCCACGATCA
>Ga0194113_10006554_pt1 | contig 14769 bp, 13 predicted proteins | sample TA2MahC200mmetaG_FD_146193 | JGI IMG/M metagenome (GOLD analysis project Ga0194113, IMG submission 146193) | Freshwater microbial communities from Lake Tanganyika, Tanzania - TA2015017 Mahale Deep Cast 200m | ecosystem: Environmental > Aquatic > Freshwater > Lake | place: Tanzania: Lake... | reverse complement strand
TTGATTTCATGCAATAACATGCTGGAAATAAAGATAAAAACAAAAAATGAACATGATGTTCTAAGCATCGATGGTGTCAGGCAGGAAATAAGACTTTTAACAAATGATATCCTGAGAATATCAAAGTCAAAATTAAAATTAAAGCTTATAACATTTGATAAAAATATATTTTTTAAAGTATTTAAAGAAAAACTTCTCAAATAATATTTTATATGGTATTTAAAAAAATTTTATAAATGTTTTATTAATCCTTGATGCGATAATTATTAATAATGTTAAAGGAACTACAGGTTAAAAATTTTGCGCTAATTGACGATGTATCGGTAAAATTCGGTAAGGGTTTAAATGTTCTCACCGGAGAAACAGGAGCAGGTAAAACCCTCATGATAGAAGCCATAAATCTACTGCTGGGCGAACGGGCAGACAGTGAACTTATAAGGGATGGAGAAGACAAACTCATAGTCCAGGGGTATCTTGATTTAAGAAAAAGCGAAAGTGCATTCCAGTTTTTAAAAAATGAAAACTTAATTGATGAAGGCGAGAGTACAAGCGATGTAGTTATAACAAGGGAAGTAAATAAAGAGGGAAGAAACCGCTCTTTTATAAATGGAATTTTTACACAGGTAAGCACATTGAAAAATCTTGGTAAATATTTCCTGGATCTTCACGGTCAGCATGATCACCAATATCTTCTTGATACTCAAACACATATTGATATAATAGACGGCTTTGGAAAATCAGAGATCAGGGATATTAAGAATAATTATATGAATTCATTTAATAATTACCAGGATATAATAAAGGAATATTCAAAATTATTAAAACTTAAAAATGATAAAGAAGCAAGACTTGAGGATTTAAGATACAGGCTGGCAGAATTTGAAAAATTAGATTTAAAAGAAAATGAAGAAGAGGACCTTAATAATGAAAGAAATGTGTTAAAAAATTATGAAAAAATCTACCACATATGCCAGAATTTACTTGAAATATTTAATGGAAAAGAAAACGATCTTAATTCATTGATTGATAGCTTCTCAATAATTTCTAAAAATATCAGGGATTTATCAGAAATAGATAAAAAATTCGAAAAGTATGCATCTGAATGTTTAAATATCAATATTTTTTTAACAGAGATAAATAATCGTCTGAAAAATTATACAGAAAATCTGCATTTCAGTCAGGAAAGACTGGATAAAATACAGGAAAGACTTTTTAATATATCTGAAATAAAAAGAAAATATAATATGGATATTTCCCGGTTAAAAAAACACTCAGAAAGCATAAAACAGGAAATTTCAAGCCTTGAAAGCCTGGATTTTAAAATGGAAAATAAAAAAAGCCAGTTAAATGCTGCTAAAGAAAATCTTTCAGGTAATGCTTTAAGCCTTTCAAATGCAAGAATAAAAACGATAAAAATTCTTGAAGATGAAGTAAGGTATGAACTTTCAGACCTGAATTTTAAGGCAGTCAAATTTACAATAAGAAATGAATATCTTGCTGCTGCCGGAGAAAATGGTTCAAATTCAATAATGCTTGAAGGGAAAAAAATAAAAGTATCTCAAAACGGAATAGATAATATTGAGTTTTTAATATCTTTAAATCCTGGCGAAAGTGTAAAACCTTTAAGAAAAATAGCATCGGGCGGCGAAATTTCAAGAATTATGCTTGCACTTAAATCAATAATAAGCGGAGTTGATAATATAAGTACAATGGTTTTTGATGAAATTGATTCAGGAATCGGTGGTGCTACAGGAATTACAGTCGGTAAAAAACTGTTTGATATATCTAACAGCTGTCAGATTATATGCATAACCCATTTACCTCAAATTGCTTCATTTTCGGATAATCATTACTATATAGATAAAATCGTTGAAAGAGGAAGAACAAAAATTAAAATTGATAAACTGGATGAGGTTCAAAAAATTAAAGAGCTTTCAAGAATGCTTGGCGGTCTTGCCGAAAGCACCATATCGATAAAACATGCAGAAGAGCTGCTCGAGCAAACAAACAGGATTAAAAGGGAACAGATTGAGGAAAAATTAAAAATTGGAAACTAAATTTATTTTTATAACTGGGGGAGTACTATCATCACTCGGAAAAGGAATTTGCGCAGCCTCTCTTGGAAGACTCCTTAAATCAAGGGGTTTTTCTGTAACAATCCAGAAGTTTGACCCGTATATCAATATAGATCCAGGGACAATGAATCCGTTTCAGCATGGCGAGGTATTTGTAACTGATGATGGCGGTGAGACTGATCTTGACCTGGGTCATTATGAAAGGTTCATTGATGAAAACCTATCAAAATATAATAATTTTACAAGTGGAATAGTATATAAAAACGTAATTGATAAAGAAAGAAGGGGAGACTTCCTGGGTGAAACAATCCAGGTAATCCCGCACGTTACTGACGAGATTAAAGATTGCATAAAAAAGACTCTTGATGCAAAAAAAGTTGATATAGTAATTACTGAAATTGGAGGTACCGTTGGTGATATAGAAAGCCTGCCATTTCTTGAAGCTATTCGTCAGTTTAAAAAGGATGTAAGCAGGGAAAATGTGCTTTATATACATGTAACCTATGTTCCATTGCTTAAAACATCTGGTGAACTGAAAACAAAACCAACACAGCACAGCGTTAAAGAACTTAGAAGTATAGGAATTCAGCCCGATATTATAATTTGCAGAAGTGAAATAAAGCTCAATGATGAACTCAAGGCAAAAATCAGCCTTTTCTGTGACATAGAGCAGGAAGCAATAATTGATGCAGTTAATGCAAAACATATCTATGAAGTCCCTTTAAATCTTCAAAAAGAGGGTCTGGATTCAATAGCAATGTACAAGCTCAATTTAAAATACAGGTTTTCAGATATGCAAAGCTGGAAAAATCTTATAGATGTAATTAATAACCTTGATGGAAAAATAAATATAGGTATTGCAGGTAAATATACAAACTTAAAAGATGCCTATATAAGTATTGTTGAAGCCTTAAATCATGGCGGATATTATTTTAAAAAGAATATAGAGATCAAATGGATAAGCTCCGAACAGCTGGAAAATAATTTCAATTGCGAAAGTATCCTGTCGGATATAGATGGGCTGCTGGTTCCTGGGGGTTTTGGAATAAGGGGAATAAACGGAAAAATAAACGCAGTAAAATATGCAAGGGAAAATAACATTCCTTTTTTTGGGATATGCCTTGGTATGCAGTGTGCAGTTGTTGAATTTGCAAGAAACGTTTTAGGGCTCAAAGATGCCAACAGTACAGAATTTGATAATAAGACGTCAAATCCAGTAATAGATCTTCTTTACGATCAGAAGAATATAAATGATTTGGGTGGCACCATGAGGCTTGGAAGCTATCCCTGCAGAATTGATATTAATTCCAATGCATTTAAAGCCTACCGTGAAGAACTGATATATGAAAGGCACAGACACAGGTATGAACTCAATAACAAATACAGGGAAAAGCTTGAATCTGCAGGAATGATTGTAAGCGGTCTATATGCTGAAAAAAACCTTGCAGAAATTATTGAGATAAAAAACCACCCATGGTTTGTATGTGTTCAATTTCACCCTGAATTTAAATCAAGACCTGACAGACCTCATCCTTTGTTCAGGGAATTTATTTCAGCTTCAATAAAAAATTCAACTTTAAAAAGGAAGAAAAAATCAGCAAAAGTGTAAAAAAAATAATTATTTTTTTAAATTCAATTTTTCTGCTTGCGATAATAATTTTTGCCCCACTTTCTTTTTATATTTTCAATTTCAATTATTACAATGAGCTTTATGAAAAAAATGGAGTATATGAAAAACTGGACAGAAATGATGTTGCGGTAATCACAAAAAGTGTGTTTAACTTTTTCAGACACAATCAACAGTTTAAGGAATTTAAATTAAAGGGTAATATAAATTACTTTAATGAAAGAGAAATAAACCATTTAGACGATGTAAGAATTCTTTTAAATAAAATTTTTATAATCTTTTATTCAAGTATCGCTGTTTTTGTAATACTTGCCCTGTTTCTGATTGACAGGAATTATCCTGTATTTATAAAAAATATATCTCTCATTTTTATTATTTCATCTTCAACTATAATTGTATTTCTAACAGTGCTTTATTTTCTTGCAAATAACTTCGGCTCGTTATTTGATAAATTTCATCTTGCATTTTTTCCGCAGGGAAACTGGGCATTTCCAGAAGGTACGCTGATAATTACCATATTCCCTTTTGGCTTTTTCCTGGACTTTTTCTTTAAACTTCTTACAACATCATTTATCATATCAATTGTTTTATTAATTTCCGGGATATCAGGTATCATTTTTGCTAATAAAAAAACAGGGAAGGTTTGACACTGGTGAAAGACAGATGAGAAAAGACAGCATATTTATGAATTTAATTAATAAAGAAAGGCTTCTTAATACATTTTTCGAAATTTTAAGGATAAAAAGCCCCTCTAAAAATGAAAAGGAAATAATTGAATATATTTCAGAAATTTTAAAAAAGCTTGGCCTGAAAGTATATAAAGATGACTGCGGTGTAAAATTTAACAGCAATTCTGGAAATATAACATGTTATCTTCCTTCAAATGATGACCGTAAAAGAATTCCAATATTTTTAGGAGCACATGTGGATACTGTCAGCTTGAATGGTGAAGTAATTCCCGTTTTAAAAAATGGAAAAGTATTAAATAAAAATAAAAACTGCATTCTCGGGGGTGATGATAAGGTAGCTGTTGCTGCTATTCTTGAAGCTGCCCGAGTAATTGTAGAAAATAGTTTGAGAACGGGTGAAATATTTCTTATATTTACAATATCTGAAGAAGCAATGATACTTGGTGCAAAATATCTTGATTTAAAAAAGGTTGGCGCAGAATATGGTTTTGTATTTGATGGGGAAGGTGATATAGGGACAATATTTGATAAAGCACCCTACCATAATTCAATTGAAATTGAAATTACTGGAAAGGCTGCCCATGCAGGAACTGTTCCCGAAAAGGGAATCAGCTCAATTAAAGCTGCATCTGATGCAATTTCCAGACTTAAACTTGGAAGAATTGACAGTGAAACAACATGTAATATCGGGATTATAAATGGAGGAGTTGCCACAAACATTATCCCTGAAAGGACAGAAATTAAAGCTGAAGCAAGAAGTTTAAAACTTTTTAAACTTCAAAAAATTACAGACAGAATAAAAAGTACATTCCAGGATTCTGCAAGAAATAATAAAGCAAGAATAAAAATAAAAGTTGAAAGGGAATATGATGGTTTTAAAATTGGGGAAAACGAAAAGGTAATTCTTATAGCAAAAAAAGCAATCCAGAATATGGGAATAAAACCCAAAATTAAACCAACCGGCGGTGGAAGTGATGTAAACATTTTTAATGCAAAAGGAAAAAAATCAATAACTTTATCATCCGCAATGGAAAACGTTCATTCAAATAATGAGTATGTAAAAGTAAGAGAACTTTTAAAACTTTCAGCTCTTATTCTTGAAATATGCAGCCTGACATAAAAGAAACAATGCATGAAAATATAAAAGATATTTAAATATTTAAAAATTAGGCCATCTTTAACTTAAAAGGTATTTTAAAAATGGAAGAAAAATTATATGAAGAAAAAATAAGCTCTAAAAAAATATTTAAAGGAGAAATACTCAGCCTTTATTTTGATAAAGTGAAATTACCAAATGGAAAAACAGCAACAAGGGAAAAAGTTGAACACCCCGGCGCAGTTGCAGTTGTCCCTATAAATAAAAAAAGACAGGTAATATTAATAAAGCAGTATAGATATCCTGTAGAAAAGGATTTGATTGAAATACCCGCAGGGAAGCTTGATAGGAGCGAGCCTCCACTTGAATGTGCAAAAAGAGAATTAAAAGAAGAAGCAGGTATATCTGGAAAAAATTTCGATCTTCTGGCTACAATTTATACATCACCTGGATTCAGCAATGAGCTGATGTATATATATTTAGTTACTGATTTTTTAGAGGAAGAAAATAATCCTGACCATGATGAGTTTCTGCAGATACTAAAGATTGACCTAAATGAGTGTATAAAAATGATAGAAGAAGGTGCAATCTGTGATGCAAAAAGTATTATTGGAATTTTAATGGCAAAAGACCATCTATCTAAGAATACAAGATAACAAGGTAAATACTTTTAGTCTGCCGTTAAACCGCCAGAGATCAGTCTGGTGATGAATAGGCTCTATTCTATTTATAGTAAGCCAGGTAAGTCCATGACATCGGTCAGGGGAGTTTCACTAAAAAATAAAAAAGTAAAAAGTTTAAAGATAAATTAAAAAACACTATAGTCGTTGATAAAATAATCAAGTAAAAAAATTTTACATAAGGTGTCTAGAGATCTGATAAATAATTTCATCGAAAATTTTGTTGATTATCTGAGGTTTGAAAGGCTGCTTTCACCAAATACCATACAATCCTACAGAAGAGACCTTAATAAATTTAAGGATTATCTAAAAGATAAAAAAATCGCTGATCTGGAAAATATCACTCATGAAAATATAGTTCTCTTTCTGGAGTCGCTTTATAAAAGCCAGAGGGAAACATCTGTTTCAAGAATTTTATCCACACTAAGAACTTTTTACAGATATCTTGTCAGGTCAGATAATATTGTGAAAAATCCTTTCAGTAAGATAAAAAATCCGAAGCTGCAAAAAAAACATATCGATATACTCAATCAGGAGGAGGCAGTAAAATTTCTTGACAGCATACCAACTGCAACATACTTTCAGCTTCGCAATAAAGCTATGTTTGAACTGCTGTATTCATGCGGAATGAGAGTGAGCGAGATAGTAAATTTGCGACTTCCAAATGTCGATTTAGATGAAGACCTTATAAGGTTTTTTGGAAAAGGAAACAAGGAGAGAATAATACCTGTGGGAGAAACTGCAAAAAATTTTCTTATTAAATATCTTAGAGCAGGACGCCCAAACATTGAAGGCGAGTATAAAAATGATTTTGTTTTTATAAATAAAAAAGGCGGTAAAATTTCAAGACAGGGTTTCTGGAAAATATTAAAAAAATATGCCGATAGTTTAAATCTTAATAAAAATATCTACCCGCATATATTCAGACACAGCTTTGCAACACATATGCTTGAAAAAGGTGCGGATCTAAGGATAGTACAGGAGCTTTTAGGACACAGCAGCATTTCAACAACTGAAATCTATACAAATTTAGATAAAAAACACATAAAAGAAACCTACTTTAAATATCATCCCAGAGAAAAAGAAGATAAATAATTGCAATTTTACCAGTTTTTGATAAGGTATAATCTCGTAGATTTTATGATTTTTTTTAATTTATATACTTTGATAATTTATACACCCTGGTGATATTTATCAAAAATTTTTTATACCTTAAAAAAATTTTATTTTATAAAAAGTAAATTCTGATAAATTATGCTAAGTAACATTGGAAGTGCAGCACTTGATTTTTTAAAGCAGTTATTAATTGTTATCCCGGGGCTTTACCTTGGTGTTGTTTTACATGAAGTTGCCCATGGTTACATAGCCTACAGGAGCGGTGACCCTACAGCAAAAAATCTTGGAAGGCTCACCCTTAATCCAATTGCTCATATTGACATTTTCGGAAGTATAGTTCTTCCACTTTTATTAATTCTGCTCAGGAGCGGATTAATATTTGGATATGCAAAACCCGTCCCGATAAATCCGGGCTATTTCAGGAGTTTCAGGAAGGGAATAAGATATTCCTCCCTGGCAGGACCGGCAACAAACTTGATAACTGCATTTGTTTTGGGGTGCCTTTATGGACTGTTTATTTATATTTTAAAAATATCAAACCTTTCTTTAATTGAAAACACAGGCACAGGTGCAGGTTATCAGGCTTTACTTATTTTTAATGACATATTTCGAACTGCAATTTACATTAATATTTTTCTTGCCATATTCAACTTAATTCCAATTCCTCCGCTGGATGGCGCAAATATACTCGCATCATTTTTACCGGGCGATGCAATGTACAGGTTTCTAAGCATTGGCAGATTTGGCTTTATTTTTATTTTTATTTTGCTTTTTTTGGGGGGCAGGATATTTTGGAGCATTACCGGACCTGTGGTATCTTTTTTATTTAATATTTTTACATGGTGGCGTTACTTAATTTAAATTTGATTGGAGAGAACTATATAAATGAAAAAAATAATGCTGACAGGATTCAGGCCAACTGGCAGGCTCCATCTTGGTCATCTTCATGGAAACATTAAAAACATGATAAAATACCAGCATGAATATAATAACTTCTTCTTTCTTGTTGACTGGCATGCACTGTCAACTGAATACCAGAATCCAAAAGAAATAAAAACTAATCTGATTGAATGTGCTGTTGACCTTGTTGCACTTGGAATAGATCCAAAACTGACAAATCTTTACAGACAATCCGATATTCCAGAGATATCTGAACTTTTTTTGTATTTTGCAATGTTCACTCCAATTTCCTGGCTGGAGCGCTGTCCAACATATAAGGAACAGATTAAAGAAATAAAGTCCAAAGACCTGTCAACACTCGGGTTTCTATCATATCCGGTTCTGATGGCTGCAGATATACTTATTGTAAATGCTGACGTAATCCCTGTAGGTGAAGACCAGCTTCCACATCTTGAAATCACAAGAGAAATTGCAAGAAGGTTTAATTTTCTGTATGGCGGCTATTTTAAAGAGCCGGTTGAATTGCTTTCCAGTTCAACCAGAGTCCCTGGAATAGATGGTAGAAAAATGTCAAAAAGCTATGATAATGCAGTATTTCTTACTGATGAATATGATACAATTAAAAAAAAGGTAAGACAGATGATAACAGACCCTAAGAGAATACACCCTACAGACCCGGGAAATCCGTCTATTTGTAATGTTTTTGCTTTTTATAATATTTATAGAAATAATGATATCAGGGAAATAGATATTAAAGAAATAGAAGAGAGATGTAAAAATGGTAAAATTGGCTGCACGGCATGTAAAGACGAAGTATCAGCTTTAATTTTTGAAACTTTAAAAGATTTCCAGCAGAAAAGAAAAGAACTTGAGAATGACCCAGCCAGGATTTATAAAATCCTGGAGGATGGCAAAAATCGCGTGAGAGAAATTGCAAGAGTAACAATTTCTGAAGTTAGAAATAAAATGGGAATAGATTAGACAAATTGACAGCACAGCAATATCAAATCAAATACTCTGATTTTAACGGACCGGCAAATTTACTTCTTGACCTTGTAAGAAAAAGAAAAGTAGACATTTACCAGATAAAATTTAGCATAATAATTGCAGACTTCGTAAACCATATCAAGTCCAACAAAGATGAGCTTATAGATACATTGTCCAGTTTTCTTTATACAGCATGTATACTCCTTGAGATTAAATCAAGTACAATAATTCCATCACAAAGCAGAGCAGTTGAAGATGAAATTGAAATTATTGATAAAAGTATTCTTCTGGAAAGAGAGAAGCAGTATAAAATATATCAGAAAATTTCTAATTATTTTGGAAAATTAATAGAAGTCGAAAAGCTTTATTTTATAAGAGAGTCACCCGTAGAAATGGAGTTTATTGATTTACTTCCGGATTTTTTGGATAAACTGAATGTTGAACATATCAATTATCTTGCATCTATGCTGTTGAAAAAAAATGACATTGATATTGATTTTTATAATTTTTACATTGATAACTCTACAACAACAATCATGGATGAAATAAACAGGATAAGGCAGCTTATTCTTGATAAAAGTGAAATTACTTTTAGACAGTTATCAGAAAGCTATGAACTTTTAATTGATAAGATAATTTGTTTTTTATCTATACTTGAGCTATATAAGAGTGAAGAAATAGATATCATACAATTTGAAAATTTTGGTAATATAATGATAAAAAGGATGATTAAAAAATAAAACAGCATGCCGGTTAAATTAGGCATTATTTAAAATTGTTTAAAAGATAGTTTAAAGATAATTAAAAAACAATTAAAAAATAATGTTCTTCTATAAAAACAAGCACTTATAAAAATATAATTTTAAAAAACATTAAAAAAATTTTTATGACCAAAAAAGAGAAAGATAAATCAGTCCAACCCAATAATAACGAAAACTGGCTGAAATCCTGCACGGAAGGGATTTTTTTTATATCAGAGAAACCTGTAACTGTTCGTGAGATATTCCAGTCTTTAAATATCAGCGAAAAAAAAGCAAGCGATATAATTGACAAAATTGAGAAAGAATACAAAGAAAGAAATGGCGGCTTTATCTTAAGAAAGATAGGTGGAGGTTATAAATTTTATTCAAACCCGAATTTAAATGATGTCCTGAAAGATTTTGTAAAATCCAATATCAGTACTTATCTTTCACAGGCAGCACTTGAAACACTTGCTATAATATGCTACAGACAGCCTGTTACAAGAACTCAGGTTGCGGAAATAAGAGGTGTAAGAACAGACAGTGTCTTCCAGACACTAGTTAACAAGGGATTAATAAAGGATGCTGGAAGGCTAAAAGAACCAGGAAATCCAATACTCTATCGAACAACCGATAGATTTTTAGAAATTCTCGGGGTTAACAGTCTTAAAGACCTTCCGCCCTTAAAAAATTTCGAAGACAGTAATGATTAAAGGGGAAAAAGAAAAAATAGTACCGCGAAGAGAAAAAACAACAGTGCCGGATAAAAAATCAATATATGAAAAAAAACTTAGAATTGCTAAATATCTGGCTGCCTGCGGATTGGCTTCAAGAAGAAAATGTGAAGAGCTTATACTTAATGAAAAAATAAGAGTAAATAAAAAGATAGTAAAAGATCTGGCATACAGAGTTTCAAACAATGACGTCGTTGAATATAATGGAAAAATACTTAAGCTTAAAGAAAATATAGTTATAGCATTAAATAAACCAGCCGGATATATATCTACTACAAAAGATGACTTTGAAAGAAAAACTGTTCTTGATTTAATTAATGAAAAAAATATTCGATTATTTCCGGTCGGAAGACTCGATACAGATTCAAGGGGTCTTATGCTACTTACAAATGATGGGGAACTTGCATACAGAATCCTGCATCCAAAATTTCAAGTTTCAAAAATTTATGAAGTAACTATTGAGGAAAAAATTACCGATACCGGGCTAAAAGAGTTAAGACGGGGTATAAAAATTGAAAATAGAAGGCTTACTCCCTTAAATTTAAGAATTTTAAAAACTGATCCATACTCAACACTACTTGAAATAAATATTACAGAGGGCAGGAAGAGAATTATAAGAAAAGCTTTTAAAAAATTAGGTTACAAAGTTCTGGATTTAAAAAGAACACAAATAGGTAACTTCAGACTTAAGAATTTAAGAGAAGGTTCATATAGAACCCTTAGTAAAAAAGAAATAAATTCTATTCTTGAAATAAATTCTATTCTTGAAAGTTAAAAGTTAATGGATTTAATTGATTTTAGATTACTATGAAATAATTATACCTTCAATAATTGAATCTTTTAAATATCAACTCAAAGGATAATAGATGCTGTATATGTATTTTTTTTATCCAAAATAACCTTTCCAAAAAAGAATGCCCCGAGTGACCTTTTGCCATTGCTTATGCTTTAGGCTTCCAACCTCTCGGGGCTCACCTTAGAACTTTTCTCAGGTTCTTTTCAGTTCATTAGCTTACTCTCTGTTTTCTTTCGTCAACAAATTTCAACTAAGACCGAATGTTGCCTCCTTTTCTAAGATGATTAGAAATATAGCAAAAAAACAATTTATTGTCAATATATTTTTGAATATTTTTGAATATTTGAATATTTTCGAATATTTTTTGGATTTTATTTTTTTAAAAAAATATAAATTATTTTTTAGAAATACTTTTGTGTATTTAACAAATTAAAACTACAAATACACTTTATGATATTTTTAATTTGATTAATTGAGAGATGAGCTAAATGTTTTTTCATCCAGATTTTTACTCATTTTAAAAAAACAATGTAAAATATTTAATTAATTATAGTAAAATATTAAAAAATATGAAAAGAAATTTCCTGTTTTTTTACAAGTAGATTTTACTGGTTATTTTAAAACCAGATATAATCTAAGGTTACAAATATAAATACACTTTTTCATATTAAAGGCAACAATTTATTTTATAAGGATTTAAAATAATGAAAAATATCAAAAATATAACAGTTGTAGGACTGGGACTTATAGGTGGTTCCCTTGCATTATCTTTAAAAGATTTAAGCAAAGAAATATTTGTGACAGGATACGATATAGTCCTTGATGCGATGAGTATTGCAAAATATAGAAATATAATTGATAAGATCGCAAAAGATTACAGGGATGCTGTAAAGGATGCCGATCTTATAATTATTGCAACTCCAATATCAAAAATAATTGATGTTATAAATTCAATAAAAGACTTCCTGAAAAAAGGTGCCATTATTACTGATGTTGGAAGCGCAAAAGAAAATATAGTGAGTGAAGTAAATAAATTGCTGCCACGTGATATTATATTTATAGGCGGCCACCCAATGGCTGGGTCTGAAAATGAAGGAGTTCTTTCTGCAAGACCTGATTTATTCAAAAATGCATTTTATGTACTGACCCCTACAGACAGTACAAAAACTGAAGCTTTAGTTTCACTGCACTCTCTACTTACAAAGATAGGTGCAAAGGTTATTTCAATTTCGCCAAAAGAACATGACGAAGTTGTATCTCTTATAAGTCATCTCCCGCATATCCTTTCAACAAATCTTGTCAAACTTATAGATGATGAGCAGTTAGAGCTTAAGAATTTGTTTAAATTATGTGCTGGTGGTTTTAGAGACATGACAAGAATTGCTGCTTCAAATCCAAGGATGTGGTTGGATATAACCTTTGAAAATAAAAAGGAAATTATTAAGGCTATAGATAAATATATTGAATATCTGTTAAAATTTAAGGAAAGTCTTGATAAAAATAATACCAGATATGTAAGAGACCATTATAACGATGCAAAGGAAGCAAGGGTTAACCTTCCAAAATATATTGAAAAGGATATTTCAAATCTATATGAGTTAATGATCTCAATTCCTGACAGGAGAGGGGTACTTTCAGAAATTACCCTTGCAATAAGTTCAAGCGGCATAAATATCGAAGACATATCTATTTTTCATTCCACTGAATTTCTTGGGGGCGGAATACTTAAAATTCTTGTTCAGGGTGAAAATGCAGGAGAAATTGCTAAAAAGTCAATAGAAAAAAAGGGATATGAAGTAAGAATCAGGAAGGTTCTTGGAGAATGATTTTTAGATATCAATACTTCAATATTAATTATAGTTAATTAAAATATAATTTTGTTATTCCGTAATATTGTAAGATTAATTAAAATGTAATCACGCACAGAGAAAAAAAATGGAAATCAACGGTGCAAATTCTATAAATGGGGAAATTAAGATCCCTGGCGACAAGTCAATATCTCACAGGAGTGCAATAATTTCCTCCATAACTAAAGATACAATTGTGATTAAAAATTACCTCTTTTCCCAGGACTGCATACGAACACTTGAAGTGTTAAGAAAACTTGGAGTAAAAATTGAAAAACTGGATGAAAATCTGGTAATCTGCGGAAAAGGAATAGAAGGCTTCAGGGAACCAAACGATATTCTGTATGCTGGAAATTCAGGAACAACCATAAGGCTTTTACCCGGAATTCTTTCAGCTACCAATTTCATGTCAATATTATCCGGGGACAGTTCTGTCAACAATAGACCAATGGCAAGAATAGTAGAACCATTAAGAAAAATGGGGGCACAAATTTATGGCAGAGAGGAAAATTCAAAGGCTCCTATAGTTATATTTGGTAATAAAAACCTCAAAGGCAGAATTTTCAATACTGATATTTCCAGTGCACAGGTAAAATCATGCATTACACTTGCCGGATTGTTTGCAGAAGGTGAAACTGAAATATTACAGCCCCGGACTTCAAGAGATCATACAGAAAGAATGCTTGAATTTTTTGGTGCAAATATAACTTTTGACGGCAAGCAAACAAAAATTATCCCTGATAGACAGTTAAAGGGAAAGAATTTATTTATACCAGGTGATTTATCTTCAGCAGCTTACTTTATTGTAGCCAGTTTAATTTTAAAGAATTCAAGGATATTAATAAGAGATATTGGAGTTAATCCAACAAGGTGCCACTTTTTAGAGTTAATTGAAAAAATGGGTGCAAGAATTAAAATAACAAATAAGAGAATTATGAATAACGAACCTATTGCTGATATAGAATCAGAAAGCAGTATGCTGAATGGTCAGATAATTGATAAAGAATTTATACCAAACATCATTGATGAAATTCCTGTTTTATGTGTTGCTGCAGCTTTTGCAGAAGGCAGGACAGAGATTTCAGGTGCAGAAGAATTAAGATTTAAGGAAAGTAACAGGATTTCTGCAATTGCAAGCCAGTTTAAAAAAGCAGGAGTTGATATTGAGGAAAAAGAAGATGGTTTTATTATATACGGAAACAGTAAGTTAAAAATATCTGAAGGCCCTCTTGAAAGTTTTAAAGATCATAGAATTGCAATGTCACTTGCAATACTTGGTTTAAGATCCAGGGGAAAAATCAAAATAATGGATTCTGATTACATCGATACTTCTTTTCCAAGTTTTAAATATGAGTTAAAAAAATCCCTGAATTAATAATTTATGGATAAAAATAACATAATTACAATTGATGGCCCTGCGGGAAGCGGTAAGAGCACAATTGCAAAACTATTATCAAAAGAGCTGGGATTCAAATATATTGA
>Ga0194113_10006552_pt1 | contig 14772 bp, 14 predicted proteins | sample TA2MahC200mmetaG_FD_146193 | JGI IMG/M metagenome (GOLD analysis project Ga0194113, IMG submission 146193) | Freshwater microbial communities from Lake Tanganyika, Tanzania - TA2015017 Mahale Deep Cast 200m | ecosystem: Environmental > Aquatic > Freshwater > Lake | place: Tanzania: Lake... | reverse complement strand
GCATGCCCGTCGCGGCACCCGGAGCGCGCGTGAGCCTGCTGAATTACCTGGTGGGGCTGCCCCGCATCTCCCGGCCGCTTCTCCTCGTGCTAGCGGGGTGCGCGATCTTCCTGACGTTCGGGGCGTTGAGGACGATAGGCCTTCTGGGACAGGACGGCGGCCGATGGGAAGCCCGCGCGGAGTACTACGCCAGCGGGGGCGCCACGGCGTTTGGCTCCGCGCAGCTCGGCCTGCTGCGAGACATTCTGGTCAAGCCGCTCCTGTTTGCCATCTGGGGAATCGCCACCGCGCGCGCCGCCCGCACGCCGCGCAAGGGAAACCTCCTCTTTTTCGCCGCCGTCTGCACGCTGCAGGTGGTCTACGACCTGACCTTCCTGGGCCGAGGGCAGGCGGTCAGCGTAGTCCTGTTCGTCGCATTGCTCTTCCTGTTCGGCGGCCCCCTGCAGGGGAAACACCGCCTCGCGTTGGACTGGCGGGTATCCCGCAGGCTGGTTTTCACGCTCGTGGTCATCCTCCTGCTCGCGGCCATCTTCGTCATCACGATGAGCGTCATGAAGGCCGAGGGAAGGGAAGGCGCACTGCAGTACGTTCTGGCGCGCTACGTGACATACTGGATGCTGCCTTTCACGCTTTTCGACCAGCGCGACGTCATCCTGGCGCCCGACGATCCATTTGTTTACTCCATCGGCGGCTTCCTGGACCTGCTGATCCTGCTGGGTCGCCGCTTCGGCGTAGAGTACGTCGTTCCCGGTCGATCCATTGACCTGCAAGTCTACCTGCCCATCGCGCCGGACCGCGTCGGAAACGCATTCGCCACATGGTGCATCGCCTTCTACGCCGATATGGGCGCCGTGGGTGTCTTCCTGCTGCCTCTCGCCTTCGGCGCCGTGGTCGGCATGGTCTACGGGCAGTACCTCCGCACGCGCCAGGCATCGTTCTTCGTACTGCTGGTTTTTCTCTACCAGGCTACGATCATGGGCGTCCTGGAGTGGCAACTCTCCTGGAACGAGGGGACATGCAGTCTGCTACTGCTTGTGTTGCTGGCCATTACCCGGTGCCGCAACGCACAAATCCCGGCGGGGGCCGCGGCGAAGGCCCTGCCGTCCGACTTCGGGAGGGAGCCATGAGGGTGCTCTTCCTCGCTCCGACGCGGTACGTCGCCACCATGACGTTCGCCTGCGAGGCGATTCTCGATCTCGCCGCGCGCGGGCACCATGTCGATGTGCTGGTGAGCAGCGAGTGCCATCCTCCGTTCGATCTCGCCGCGCCGCGCGTCGTGATCGAGCGTTTTCCGGACAGTCTGACCTCCCCGCTGCGTGGGCTCTTCGCTGGTCTGCGCGCAGCCGCGGAGCGCAGGTTTCGGGCGCAGCGCTACGACCTGCTCGTCGGCCTATCGCAGGCCGGTGTCATCATCGCGCACCGGCTCGCCGCGCGTCACGGCCTGCCGTACGTGTACTTCAACGATGAAATCTGGTTCGGCGACGGGCGGGCGCCGGGCGTAAAGCGTCTGTACGGCCGCATGATCAAGTGGCTGGAATGCCGGGCCAACCGGGGCGCGGCGTTCACGGTTACCCAGGATCCTCTGCGCGGCCGGCACCTGGCCGACGTCAACCGCATCCCCATTGAGACAATGCGTTTCCTTCCGAATTCGCCCCGCGGTCCGGCCTTTCGCCAGCCCAGCACGTTTCTCCATGAGCACCTGCGCCTGCCCGCCGCCGCGCGCATCGTGCTGTGGTGCGGGCGCATCGCGTTCGGCGACGGCGCGGATGAACTGGCGACCTCCGCGCTGCGGTGGCCGTCCGATCTGTTTCTCGTGTTCCACTTCCCCGCCTACTCGTGGATCTCCGCGCCCCGTCGCCGCCGGATCATGGAAATTCACGGGCAGGGCCAGGTGCGGGTGACCGACCTGCAACTGGGCTTTCAGGAACTCGACCCGCTCTTCCGCTCGGCGTTCGTCGGCATCGTCTTCTACGAAGGAAAGACACTCAACACGCGACTGATCGGCCACTCATCCGGCAAACTCAACTCCTTCCTGCGCGCCGGAGTCCCTTGCATCGTCAACGACTACGAGGGGCTGCGTTGGGTGCAGGAGGGAGGCGCGGGGATCGCCGTGGGCGGCGCAGAGGGAGTTCTGGATGCCGTACAGCGCATTGCCGCCGGCTACGACGCGTTCAGCCGGGCGGCTTTGGAGTTGTTCGAGCGGGAACTGAGTTTCAGTCGCAAGTTCGCCGCCATCGCGGAAGAGATGGAACGGCGCGCCGGAGGGCCTTGATGCGGGTCATTGCGCGGCGCGAAGAGACGGCATGAATTTCTCCTTCAATGCACTTCTGCTGTCGGCATCGGGCACCGGGATGGGTACGCTCATGCGCGGTATGCTGCGCGGTTTGAGCGAGAGTCCGGACGCGGGCGCGTGGACCGTTTACCTGCGCGCCGGTTCCGGCGTCCGGGCCACGCTGCCTGTCGCGCCCCACATCGTCTACGTGGAACTGCCCGGCACCCGCTCTCTGCCCGGCAGGCTCTGTGCCGAACTGTTCGGCGTCGCACGTCACGATGCGCGTCGCGGGATCGCGGTATCCTATAGTCCGACTATCTTCCTGCCGCTCACTCAGCGGATTCCTGGCGTCGTCACTTGTGTAGACTTCTGCTGCGAGGCCGTGCCCTCAGCCTACGCGCTGCCCAAGCGCCTGTCCCGCCGGTTGCGCTTCGAGAACTCGCTCTTTCGTGCAAAGGGCGTCGGCACGATTTCCTCGGCCGTTGCTCGGCAACTCGCTGCACGCTATGGAGCGCGGCTGACCCAGCCCGTGGTCGTCACCGCCTGCGGCGTCGAGGACGAGTACTTCCTTGCGCGCGATGGCGCGGCGCCGGGAGTCCGCAGCCGCTACGGCCTTGCCGAGCGCAACGTGCTGTCGAGCGGGGGCACGAACGCGCGCAAGGACATCCGCACCCTCTTGCGCGCGTTCCTCGCGCTGCCCGATCCCCTCAAGGCCGCAACCCGCGTCATCGTCATGGGCCCCTGCGATGCGCAGCGGCTGGATGCGCTGCTGGCGGAGTTGCCTGCATCCTGGCGCGACCGCGTGGTCTTCCCCGGCTACATTCCTCACGCCGACAAGCTCGCCCTTCTGTCCCTGGCCGATCTATTCGTCTTTCCGACGCTGGACGAGGGCTTCGGGCTGCCAGTGCTCGAGGCCATGGCGGCGCGCCTGCCGGTCATCTGCAGTGACCTGGACGTGCTGCGTGAAGTCGGCGGGGAGACGGTGCGCTATTTTCCCCCCGGCGACAGCGCGGCGCTGGCCGCGGCCATGGTCCCAGCCCTGGGCGGTACGCGGGACGCGGCGGCGCTCGAGACCGCCCGGGCGCGCGCGCGGACGTTCAACTGGCCGTCGTCGGCGCAGGCTTTGCTCGGCTTGCTGCGTACTGTCGGCGCCGCGGCGGGGGGTAGCGCGTGAGCCGCATCCTCATCGTTGCCGGCAACGCGCGTTCGCTGATCGCCAACCGCGGCGACCTGATCGCGGAACTCCGGCGCCAGGGGCACGCGGTCAGTGCACTGGTTCCGGAGCACGATGCGCTGCCCGAACTGCAGGATCTGGGCATCGCATACGAACTGGTGGGGTTGGATCGCCGCAGCATGAACGCGCGACAGGATCTTGCTAACTGCGCCGACCTGGCCCGCCGCATGCGCCGCCTGGCGCCCGACGTGGTCTTCTCCTACACGATCAAACCGGTCGTCTACGGAACCCTCGCGGCGCGCCTGACGCGCGTGCCGCGCGTAGCCTCCATGATTACCGGCATGGGCTACCTGTTCTCGGGAGATTCGTGGCGGCAACGCCGGGGACGCCTCGTGTCCCGGCTGCTCTACGCCCTGGCACTGCCGCTCAACGACGTGGTTTTCTTCCAGAACCCGGACGACCGTCGCGCGCTGGGACGGTTCGGCTTCCTGCCGCTGTGCCGCCGCGCGGTCCTCGTCGCCGGGTCGGGAGTGAACCTGGAGCGTTTCACGGTAGCGCCACTGCCCGAGGGCCCCCCTGTCTTTCTGCTGATCGCACGCCTGTTGCGGGACAAAGGAGTGGCGGAATTCGTAGCGGCTGCGGCGGAACTCAGGAAGGACTTTCCCGATGCGCGCTTCCAGGTCCTCGGCCCGTACGATCCGCTTCTGCCAGGTTCGATTCCCGCGGGTGAAATCGAGGCTTGGAGGTCCGCCGGCGTCGTGAGTTTCCATCCCGGCGTCAAGGACGTGAGGCCGCACATCGCGCGCTGTTCCGTGTTCGTGCTGCCGTCCTACCGCGAAGGCACGCCGCGTTCCGTCCTCGAGGCCATGGCCATGGGCCGGCCCATTGTCACCACGGATGCTCCCGGCTGCCGTCAGACGGTGATCGAAGGGGTGAACGGGTTCCTCGTGCCATCGAGACAAGTCACCCCATTGGCCGAGGCAATGCGACGGTTTCTTGAAGCGCCGCACCAGATCGAAGCGATGGGACAACGCGCCCGCGAAGTCGCGGAGCAACGCTTCGATGTGCGCCGCGTCAACGCGGTCATGATTCCGTTCCTTCTGGGCATGAACGCAGCATGAGTCTCGCGAGAAAGGAGCAACAAGTCTCCATGCAAGTGCCATCATTCCATAGAAGCCCGAGTTACGTGGCGAAGAAGCTGTTCCGAACTGGCAAGACATTCTTCCCTTCTCTCACGGACACCAAGTACGCAGCGCAACGGCTCGTACGGCAACTCCTGCGACGGCCGCACGAGCACGACTTCCGCGCACTGGACATGCTGAAAGACGTCAAGCCAGCGTCCGAGTTCGTCTTCGTGGACATCGGCGCCAACCGGGGCCAGACTATCGACTCCGTCCGGCTCCACAAGCGCTGGCGGATCTGCTCGATTGAGGCCAACCCAGTCCTGGCGCAGAAGCTCCAGCGCCAACGCCGGCGCGATGATCTGGTAACCGTCCTGAACTACGCCATCTCCGACACCGTCGGCGAAACGACTCTATACGTCCCGAAATACCGGGGGTATGCGTTTGACGGCTTGGCCTCCATGATCCGCGAGGAAGCGGCAACATGGCTCGATGCCTCCAAAATCTATGGCTTCCGCGCGGACTATCTGACCATCGCCGAAATGCGCGTTCCGACAACGACACTCGACTCGTTGGGTCTGGCGCCCGACTTCGTGAAGGTTGATGTGCAGGGCGCGGAGATGCTCGTTCTGAAAGGCGCGATGAAGACCCTGCAAGCGCACTGCCCCATTCTGCTGCTCGAACTGCCATCCTACGGAGAGGAGGGTCTGTTTCTTGCCGAGATCGGCTATCAGCCCTACAAGTTTCGGGGGCGCCGTTTTGAACGGGGACTCGAAGCTCCAGGAGGGAACGCCTTCTTCCTGTTGACCAAACACCGTGGGCTTTTCGGCCCAGACGCTTTTCGCGCCGCGTGACGCCGTGAAACGGGCTTTCGATATCACGTTTGGGCTGCTGGCGATGCCTGCGGTTTTGCCCCTTATGGCCGTGGTGGCCCTGTTCATCCTCTCCGGTCGCGACGGCCCGGTCCTGTTCCGCCAGACGCGCGTCGGCCGCGGCCGCAAGCCGTTTACCATCTTCAAGTTCCGCAGCATGCGCCACCGCGACCCGGCGCGGATTGATCAGGTTCGCGAGCGCGTCGTGTCCAAGAGCGGCGACGACCGCATCACCCCGGTGGGCCGAGTGCTGCGCAAAACGAGCCTGGACGAGTTGCCCCAGCTCTTCAACGTCCTCAACGGAACGATGAGTTTCGTGGGTCCGCGGCCGATCATCCCCGATCAACTCGCGGCCATCCCCGCTGACCGCATGGATCGCTTCCGGGTGCGGCCCGGCATCACCGGCTGGGCCCAGGTGAACGGACGCCGGGACCTCGACTGGCCGAGGCAGTTGGAACTGGACTCGTGGTACGCCAACCATGCTGGCGTGGCGCTGGACATCCTGATCCTGCTGCGCACGGTCGGAGTGGTGCTCCGCGCATCCGGCACCTATGGCGGCGCCGGCAGTAACTGGCGCTCGTACCTGCCTCCGGCCTTGAAGTGAGAGGGAAGGCTCTATGCTCACGTTGATGCTGATCTGCAACGCCCCGGAAATGGCGCGCGCGGCCGTCGAGTCCGGCGTCGACCGTATCTTCATCGATCTGGAGCAACTCGGAAAGCGCGAACGCCAGCGCGGACGCGACACGGTGATCTCCGCCCATTCCCTGGCGGACATCGCGGCCGTCCGCCGCACACTCCCGCGGGCCGAGATTCTTGTGCGCACAAACCCCGTCCACGACGGCCTGCCGCGCGAACTGGACGAAATCCTCGCCTGCCGCGTCGACGTCCTGATGCTGCCGATGTTCACGACGCGCGATGAGGTGGACCGCTTCGTCGACGGGGTGGCGGGCCGGGCCAGGGTCTGCCTGCTGGTGGAAACGCCCCAGGCGTTTACGCGCCTGCCCTGGATCCTGGAGCGGGCGGGCGGGATTGAGGAGGTCTATCTGGGCCTCAACGACCTCCACCTGGGGCTCGGCCTGCGCTTCCTGTTCGAATGCCTGGCCGGTGGCCTGGTGGACCACGCGGCCGCGCAGGTGCGCGCCGCGGGCCTGCGTTTCGGCTTCGGCGGCATCGGTCGCCTCGGTTCCGGCGCGGTGTCCGCGGATCTCGTCTTGAGCGAACACGTTCGGCTCGGGTCCTCGCTGGTGATCCTCTCGCGTGCGTTTCTGGCCGGCCTCACCGGCAGCATGGCAAGCGAGGTCGCCCGGCTGCGCGCCGAGGAGGCACGCTTGCGCGCCCTCCCCGCGGAAGAACTCGAGCGGAACCGGAAGGAACTCAACCGGCGGATTTGGGCGTTTGCCGCGCCGCCGGCCGCGCCCTCCGCGGAGCCACAGCGGCCATGATCGCGTTCCGCCACGTGCTGTTCGTGCTCCCCGCCCACGTCATCCCGCTCCATGGGGAGCGGGTCCGGGTGACGCTCGCCCGCCTGCTGCCCGCCGCCCGCCTGAGCTTCGCGTCCGGCCTCGCGGAGGTGCCGGAGCCCTGCGACGCCGACGTACTGGTCGCGCCGCAGGTGGACTGGCTGGCGCAAGCCGTGGCGCGCTGCCCCGCCCTGCGCTGGCTGCACCTGCTCACGGCCGGGTCCGAAGCCATCGCGGAGGCGGGGTTACAGCGCCGCGTCGGCTGGATCACCAAGTCGTCGGGCGTCAACGCCGCGGCGATTGCCGAGTACGTGCTCGCCGCGGCACTGTGGACTGCCAAGCGCTTCCCGCAATTTCTTGAGCAGCAGCGTCGGCACGAATGGAAACGCTGCTGGTTGGATGAACTTGCCGGGCGGAGGGCTGTTGTCGTGGGTATGGGCAGCGTAGGAGGTGCAATCGCTGAACGCCTTGGAGCGGCCGGATACGAAGTGTGCGGCGTATCCCGCCGCGCCCGGCCGCACCCGCACACCGCGGTCGTCCTGCCGCCGCACGAACTGGGCCGCGCGGCGGACGGCGCCGACCTGCTGGCCGTGGCCGCGCCTCTCACCCCCGCCACGCGGGGCCTGGTCGATCGCGCCGTCCTGCTGCGCTTGCGCCAGGGCGCCGTGCTCGTGGACGTCTCCCGCGGCGGCATTGTGGTGGCCGGCGCGATCGCGGAACTCGCTGCGTCTGGGCATCTTGGCTACGCGGTGCTGGATGTGTTCGAGCGCGAACCACTGCCTTTGGAGTCCCCCCTCTGGTCGTTGCCGAACGTCCTGATTACGCCGCATGTGGCCGGAACGTCAAACCTCTTCATGGACCGCGCACTCGCTATCCTCGAGCAGAATCTCGCCAGCCTCGCCGCCTTCGGGAAACCGGTCACGCCAGTTGACGCGGACGCCGGCTACTGAGTCGCGCACCACGCGAAAGCGCGAACAAGACACGCCGCCATGGACCTTTCCATCACCTTTTGCCGAGCCATCGCAGCGTTGGTGATCGCGAACGCGCATTTCCAGCACGTCTGCCCTTGGCCGATCCTGGCCAGCGGAGCGCTCCTGGGCAACGTGATCTCCTCTGCCGTCTCGAGTTGCTACATCTGCGAGATCCGCGAACTGACGGATAGGAGACTGATGTCATGATACACCAACTCAAGAACCGGAACTTCTACATCGTGATGGCCGTGGACTGGGTCATGTTCACGGTGTCCCTGACTTTGGCCTACATGGCGCGTTTGGGGTTTGCCATCCCACCGGAGTATCGGGACAGCATGTTGGCTGTCCTGCCGTGGGTACTCGCTGTCAAGACGGTCGTCTTTTTCGTGATGGGCGCCTACCGGGGCATGTGGCGGTATACCAGCATCCACGACGCCATCGGAATCTGCAAGGCCGGCCTGCTGAGCAGCCTCATCATCATCGCGGGCCTTACCTACGTCAACCGCTTCAAGGGCTATCCGCGGTCTGTCTTCGTCACCGACTTCGTTTTCGCCAGTTTCCTGGCCTGCGGACTGCGCGGCGCGATCCGGGTGGCCGCCAGGCGACGCGGGATTGGGTCCGGCGCGGCAGAGCATGAGCCCACGCATCGCACGCGGCTTCTGATCGTTGGGGCCGGCGACGCGGCCGAGAAGATCATCCGCGAGATCCAGGACAACCGGGCGTTGCCGTACGCCGCCGTATGTTGCCTGGACGACAGCCCGGGCAAGTTCGGCCGTTCGCTCCTGGGCGTGCCTGTTCGCGGCCCGATCGAGAAGCTCCCGCTGCACATGGAACAATACCGGGCCGACGAGATCCTGATCGCCATACCTTCGGCCCCCGGCGAGACAATGCGGCGCATCGTCGCGCTCTGCGAACAGACGGGCGCGCGCTTCCGCACGCTTCCGCCGCTGGCGGGCCTGCTCGACGGCCGCGTGAGCGTGAGCGACCTGCGCCGAGTGCACTTCGAGGATCTGCTGGGCCGCCCGCCGGTCCATCTGCGCGCGGATACGATCGGCCACTACCTGGCCGGGCGGACCGTCTGCGTCACCGGCGCCGGCGGATCGATCGGCTCGGAACTCTGCCGGCAGGTCGCGCGTTTCCGGCCGGCCGCGATGCTGCTGACCGACAGCAGCGAGTTCAACCTGTACAGGATCGAAACGGAGATGGCCAACTTGCAGGACGGCCCAGGCCTGGTCTCGGCTCTCGCCCGCGTGCAGGATCGCGCGCTGATGGCGAAGTTCTTCGGCAAGCACCGTCCGCACGTGGTCTTCCACGCGGCCGCCTGCAAGCACGTGCCGATGGTCGAGTTGAACCCGTGGGAGGGCGTGCGCAACAACGTGCTTGGCAGCCAGGTAGTCATGGACCTGGCGGAGCAATACGGGGCGGACCGGTTCGTGCTCGTGTCGAGCGACAAGGCCGTCTGCCCCACCAACGTGATGGGCGCAACCAAGCGGGCCGCCGAGATACTGCTCCAGTCGCGTCCCCCATCCTCGACGCGCTTCATGGCCGTGCGTTTCGGCAACGTCGTTGGCTCCTCAGGATCGGTCACCCCGCTGTTCGAGAGCCAGATTCGCGCCGGCGGCCCGGTCACGGTCACCCATCCGGAAATAACCCGATATTTCATGACGATCCCCGAAGCATGCCAGCTTATCCTGCAAGCCGGCGCGCTGGGCGAGGGCGGCGAGATATTCATTCTCGAAATGGGCACGCCGGTCAAGATCGACAGCATGGCCCGCGACATGATCCGACTCTCGGGCAAGGAACCGGACCGGGATATCCGCATCGTCTACACCGGCCTGCGGCCGGGTGAAAAGCTGCACGAAGAGCTGATCACTCACGCCGAAAGAATCGTGCCCACCACGTACGAGAAGATCATGGTGCTCAAGCGCGGCATGCAATCCGCGGATCCACAGCCCGAAATCGCCGCGCTTCTGGACGCGGCCGAGAATCATGCCTCGCTGCGCATCAAAGCCGCTCTAAAGCGCATGATCCCCGAATACATTCCCTCCGACGTCGATGCGGTGGTTTGACGCCGCTGCCGGACCGAAGCGCTACGCACCCGTTCAACGATTTGCGCTGATTGCCGGGCGTTCGACCGCTCCCTCTGAGGTCAGTGGCGCATGCGGCGAGTCGGCGGCCCGCGAGATCTCCCGCGCAGTCACGGCGGGACGAGCCGAGCGCGGGCAGAGAAGGGCCATGAGCACGGGCCGCCGTTTCCCCCGCCCGGAAGACCGCAAGCCTCCCGTCCACCGCGTGAACGACGCGCCAACGCGGCGCCAAGAATGTAGGGAACCTCTAGTCGGGGGTATCAGAGGGGCGGTCAAGCAGAAAGTGGCGCGGATTGCGGATTTTCTTGACCACGGACTACACAGAATACACGGATTGAGAGGCGGCAGGTTGAGTAGGTCTGGGTCCTGCTTGTAGCCAGTAAGGCGATGGTGTTATAGTCTGCTGTCCTGCAAGGCGATGCGGAGGCGGCGGATGGTCACGCAGCGGCCGTTTGAGGAACTGAACCTGTGGCAGCGGATTTTCGCGGAGCACTGGAAGAAGAGATTTGCGGCGGATTACGAACAGAAGCACGGGGAGGGGGTGCCGGAGAACTGGCAGGAGAACGTGGACAAGATGCTCGCCTGCGGCGATATCCGGGAAGGCTACTACGAGTACTTCTGCCAGGAGTGCGGCACGAGCACGAAGGTCGGGTTCACCTGCAAATGCAAGCTGTGCCTTCGGTGCTTCAAGACCGCGGTGGACGGATGGCTGAACCAAGCCAGGAAGGTGCTCTTTGAAGGGGTGGTGCATCGGCAGGTGGTGCTGACGGTGCCGAAGCGGATTCGGCCGTTGATCCTGGCCGAGGCGAAGTTTCTGAAGGTTTTCATGGACGCCGGGGCCACGGCGGTCAAGGAGCTGATCGAGCAGTGGCGCAAGAAGCGAAAGATCCGGGTCGGGATCATGGCGGTGCTGCAACTGCACGGGCAGGCCGGCAACCGCAATCCGCATCTGCATTTCGTGGTCAGCGAAGGGGGCGTGGACAAGGACGGGAAGTGGCGGGAGGTGAACTTCTTCGACACGAAGAAGCTGCGCAGGAAGTGGCAGTATCACCTGATCACGGCGCTGAAGAAAGCGGTGCGGGGCACGGCGTATGAAGCCGAGATGGTACGACAGGCTCGGCGCGATGTTCCGGCAGTACCCGACGGGGTTTGACTGCGACTGCATGCCGGAGGAGGGGCCGGTGGAGCGGCTTGTAGTCTATTTGCTCAAGTACGTCAGCAGCCCGCCCATTTCGATCCGGCGGATCGAGGGCTACGACGGTCGGAACGTGACGTATCGCTACGACGATCACCGCCAAGGCGAGGTGCATGAGACCATCCCGGCGATCGAGTTCATCGGACGAATGATTCAGCACCTGCCGCCGAAGGGGTTTCGGATGGTCCGGTATTACGGCATCTACGCCCGGCCGGTGCGGGAGAAGATTCATGCGCTGGTGGCCGATGCGCTGAAGGCATTGGTGCGGCGGGCGCAACGGGTGGCCGAGTACTTCGCGCGCAGGCGAGGAACAAGCCCCGCGGAGTGCCGCAGGAAGCTGGATGAGCGGTTCGGCAAGGGCGAAGTGCGCTGCCCGAACTGCGGGTCGCCCCAGATGCTGCTGATACGGATATGGAGCAAAGAAGCGGGTCTGGTGTACGAGTTGGCGCGCGACGGGCTTCGGGGTGCTCCCGTGGTTGCGCCAAGGCATACGGAAACGGCTTTGCCCATGGCACGGGAACAGTTGGCTTTCGCGTTTTGAGAGGGGGAGGGAGGACCACGGACTACACGGAATACACGGAATGAAGCATGAGCAATTGAGCGAGAAGATCATCGGGGCAGCCCAGGCGGTGCTCTATGAGTTGAAACCCGGGCTGGATGAGAAGCTCTATGAGAATGCGCTTGTGATTGAACTGGGCGAGCGCGGGATGCGGGTGGACCAGCAGACGCGCTATGAAGTCCGCTACAAAGGGCATCTGCTCGGAACGCTGCTCCCCGATCTGATCGTGGATTCGACGGTGATTGTAGATACGAAAGTGGTCAGCGCGTTCAACGAAACACACGTGGCGCAGATGTTGGGCTACCTGAGCATCACGGGACTGGATCTGGCCCTGTTGCTGAACTTCAAGCACGCACGGCTGGGAGTCAAGCGCGTGGTGAAATGACTCCCTCCCCCATCCGTGTATTCTGTGTAGGCCGTGGTCAAAAAATAGTCGTAATGGGTCAGTGACGGGGGCGGGGAGCGGGAGTGGCTGAAAAGAGCGCGAAGGAGATCGTGGGGGAACCGCCGTGGAGGGCGGTGTTTTTTTTGTTGCCATATCATGTATGTGATAGTATATACGTACCATGAAAACGACATCCTCTCAACACGGTGCGAAGGAGCGGTTCATGGCCGAGGTGCATGGTCTGTGGCCGGCGGGCAAGGGATCGCTGGCCGAGGTTCGCAAGCCGTGCATTCGGCCCGCTTGTCGGGCCTGCGCCAGCGGCCAGAAGCATCCGGCATTCATCCTCTCGATCAAGGAGGGCGGCCGGCGCCGTTGCCTGCATGTGCCGCGGGAAATGGTGCCGGTGCTCCAACAGGCCATCCGTAACGGTCGGCGTATCGAGCAGTTGCTCTCCCGCACGGCTGGCGAGTTGCTCCAACGCTATCGGCAGGCCCGCGACCGAGGAGGCTCCCGACGAAGTGGCGGGGAATAGGGTTTGCATATTGCCGCGGTTGCGTGCAGAAACAGCGGCAGATTGACGAACTGAAGGCGGAACTGGTGCGGGTCAAGAACCGGCTACGCTACCAGGAACGAACCGCCCGAGAGGGGCCGTTCGGGTTGTCGACCCCCTCGTCGAAAATCCCGATGAAAGCCAATAGCCTGCTGGAGCGGCAACAACGGCGGGGTGGCGGCAAGCCGGGACATCCCGGATATGGTCGTCAGGCGGTGCACACTGCGCAGGCCGAACCGCTTGAAATGATTCGCCTGCCCGACACCTGCCCCCACTGCGGGACGCGCCTGCAGGTCCTGGGCAGTCGACGGCGCGCCCTTATCGACTGCCATCCGGTGCGCATGATCCGGCGGCTCCTGCGTCTGCAGCGCAAACGCTGCCCGCGCTGTCACCGCACCTATCACGCCCGGCCACCTGGCGCCCTGCCCAAGAGCCTCTACGGTAACCAACTCCTGGCGCATGTGGCTGTCCAACACTATGTCAATGGCCTGACGCTGGGCCAACTGGAACGGCAAACCGGTGTCGGTTACAGCAGTTTGGTGCAGGCCATGCACGGACTGGCCCGCCGTCTGGCTGTCGTTCCACTGCGTCTGCGCCAGGAGTACCGACAGGCCACTGTGAAGCACGCCGACGAAACCGGCTGGCGCACCGATGGGCAGAATGGCTATGCGTGGCTCTTTGCCACGCCTTCTCTGAGTCTGTTCCGCATTCGCAAGACCCGTTCCGCTCAGGTCGTCCATGAGATGCTCGGCCGCAAGCGTCTGCCGGGAGTGCTGATCGTCGACCGTTACAACGGCTATAACCGTGCACCCTGTCGAATCAATTACTGCTACGTACACCTGCAACGCGACGTCAAGAAGTTGGGCGCGGAGTTCCCGGATACACCCGAGGTCCAAGCGTTCGTTGCGGCCCTGGTCCCGCTACTGGGCCAGGCGATCCACTTGCGCACGCTACGCTTGCCGCTGCCGGCCTTCCGGCAGCAAGCCCAGCGGATCAAGCGGGACATCGAGGCCGTCGTGCACGCCCACGCCTCGCACCCCGCGATACAGAACATCCAGAACCTCTTTCGGCAGAAGGCCCACCGCCTCTACGCGTGGACCCTGCACCCGTCGATCCCCGCCGACAACAACCTCGCCGAGCGTGAACTGCGCCCCCTGGTCATCGCCCGCAAGATCAGCTTTGGCTCCCAGTCCGACGCGGGCGCGCACACTCGCGAGACCCTCATGAGCGTGCTGCTTACCCTCAAGAAGCGCACCCCCGATCTGCAGCCGGCGTTCAAGGCAGCCCTCGATGCCCTGGCGGAAAACCCAAAACACGATCCCTACGCGCTCCTCTTCAGCCTCAACTCTTCCTGACCGCTCCCCGCCCCCGTCACTGACGCACTACAAATAGTCAGAAAAAGATGTTGCGTCCGACGGTTCGGAGGAGTAACAATTCTGGAGACAAAGGGGAGGAACGTTCGCCCGGTCGGTAAAGTGCAAGAGTAAAGGGCAATACCTCGCGGTCTTTCCCGTCTGAAAGCTACCGAGCGAAGCGAGGTTACCCTTGGATGCCATGTAGACATCCGGTAGTGAAAGGAGGGACCGAGTGATGAAGGGATCTGTTGTGTGGAGGGCGGTGGTGTTGGCGTGTCTTGGCCTCGCGGTGTGGGCGGCGGAAGAGGCCGGCGAGCCGGTATCCAGCCTCGTCAGAATGAAGGCGGGCGTGTGCAAATTCACGCTGCTGGAAGCTTCGAATATGAAGCCGATCGGCGGCCGTGAAGTCAGCCTGACCTCCTCGGCCGACGGCGCCGCGCTCGCTAAGACGGCAACGGACAGGAGCGGCGCCTGCTCACTCGATGTGAGCGTTGGCCGCTTCATTCTCGGGATTGATGGCCAGAACGTTGCGATTGTCGAAGGCCAGGAGACCTCCGACGTGACCGAGTGCCGTATCCTTGTGCCCGAAGGCGGATTGTCCGTCGGCGGTTTGAAACCCCCCGCCCGGCTGCTCGCCCTGATCAAGTCCAAGCCCGTCATCATCGGTTCGGTGGCGGTGCTGGGCGCCGGAGGCGGCTATGTCGGCTACCGGGAGGTCAGCGAGCGGAGAGTCGAACGGCGCGAACGGCTCGAGAGAGAGCGCAGGGAAGC
>Ga0194113_10006551_pt1 | contig 14773 bp, 9 predicted proteins | sample TA2MahC200mmetaG_FD_146193 | JGI IMG/M metagenome (GOLD analysis project Ga0194113, IMG submission 146193) | Freshwater microbial communities from Lake Tanganyika, Tanzania - TA2015017 Mahale Deep Cast 200m | ecosystem: Environmental > Aquatic > Freshwater > Lake | place: Tanzania: Lake... | reverse complement strand
TACGATTGTTGGAAGGAGACCTACGCGGTAGTGACGGCGGAGATGGTGGTGGCTAATTTAAGGAAAAGTATTGAAACCGCCAAGAAGATACTCAGAGATGCGGTGACTAACCTGCCTAAATCCCGCGATTGCATTTGTCCTAAGGCTCTAGAGAATGCCATCATAACCGACCCAAAGCTGATGCCAGAGCAGGTCAAGAAAGACCTGAAGCTGATTATAGGGAAATATGTGAAATAGGCAACAGCCGTGAGGCAACAGGCAACAGTGAGATGCAAGAGGACGAGCGACGAGCACCGAGCGACAAGCGACAAGCTAAATGCCTTTATGGGCAATGGCGTCCAGGCCTGTTCCCCTCTTTGCCTTCAAGTAGCGGTTCCGCACGAAGTAGTATGTGATGCCCACCACCATCCAGGCGACGAACAGGATGAAGCCCAGCGGGCTTTCCATCCCCAGTGCAGCCACGAAAAAGACACCGAACAGCATGGCCAGGGCTGGCAGTAACCAGAGCCAGAATCCCTTCAGCTTGAAAGATGCTCTATCATAGACGCTGGGCATCCTTCTGGGTAGGAGAAAGGCGGCGATGAGTATGGGGATGAGCAAGACAATGGAGCCAATGGAGGCAGTGATGCCGAAAATGGTCAGAGATTTGGTGCCTAAAGGCATAGCCAGCAGGGAAACCAGGAACATGAACAGCAGGCCCCAGTGAGGCGTGGCGAACCGTTTACTGACTGCTGCCAGGCATTTAGGCACCACCTCGTCATCGGCAAAGACCAGGATGTAGCGGGCACCGAACATGAAGGTAGCGTTCAAGGTAGTAGCCATGGCCAGTAGTCCACCACCGACAGTAAAGAAAGTGGCCAGCGGCCCAGACAAAAAGTTCCCGGCGGATACAGACAGTGGCTGGTTGGCAGTCATCTCGCAGGGAACCACACCCACATCCACCAGACCAATCAGCGTGTAGATTACAATGACGATGGGGATGGAGATGGCAAAGGACAGGGGTATATTCCTGCCTGCGTTCTTAATCTCAGCCCCCAGGTCTATGATGAAGTTAGCTCCCATATAGGCGAAGAAAAGCAAGCCTGAGGCGATAGCAATGCCCATGAATCCCTGCGAAAACATCGGGGTCAGATTGGAAATCTCGATGTTGGGCAAGCCGCCAGCGATGTAGGTGAGCAAGGCTATCATTAAGATGACAAACATAGCCACCTGGACGCTGCCGGCAGTCCTGATGCCCACCAGATTCACCAGGAAAAAGAAGGTCAGGGCGACCACCGCCACTGCTACTCGTGATAAAGAGGGGAACAGAATTAGCAGGTAATCGGCAAAAGTATAGGCGTAGAGTGGCAGCCCTCCCAACAATATCCCCATCATAATTCCCCAAACTCCCAGGAATCCCCAGAAGGGAGAGAATATGCGGCTGGGGTATCTGAAGCTGCCGCCCACTGTGGGCAAGGCCGAGGCTAACATGCCCAGAGGGATGATGGCAAAGACCATGGGCAAGGCGGCTATGAGGAAGGCGATAGGGACTGCGGCACCGCACATGCCGATGGCCATGCCGGTGAGGGCAAAGATGCCAGCGCCGATTATGCCACCTACTTCTATGGATACCGTATCCAGCAGCCCCAGCTCTCTCTTAAGCCCCAGTTCAGACGTTTCCGCAGTCTTTGCCATAGTGCCACCTCTTCACGCGTGATATGTGCTAGATATAGGGAATCATGTTGGTCTGAAAAACATCATGGAATGACCCGGGCAATTTGGTATAGTCATGGTCCTGCTTAACGATGGTGGTGAGGTCAACCGAGCTGTAAGTGTGCCAGAAAAGGATAGGTGTGTTGCCGAGTTCCCTGTGTTTCTTGACAAAGTCCAGCAGGGCAGCAAAAGCTTTGGCAGTGTAGGTCAGGTCTAATTCTACGTTTTCGGTCCTGGCAATAAGGCCCAGGGCTTCCTTGCCCTGGGACGTAGCAAAGCCATAGCCTTCGCCAAAGAAATCGTGAACTACGTGTATGTCTTTCTCGCTAAAACTGATGTCGGGTACCGCCTTGTCATGTCTCCTCATCAAGCTGATGACGCTGTTGGCCAGCTTGGCCGTGTTTTTCTCGTTGGCTAACCAGTGGTAAGCAACCCTGACGCCTATTACCGTCGATTTCAAACCCGCCAGCCTGCAGCCCACCATCAGCCCGGCCAGTGTTCCCTTGGAACCTAAGGCTAGGAAGATGTATTTCGGTTCGGGGAGCTGGCCAGATTCTATCTGGTTTTTCAACTCAAAGGCAGCGTTTACGAAGCCCAGGGCACCCAGTGGCGATGAGCCACCAGTGGGCACGAAATGAAGCCCTGGCCTGGTCAGAAAGTAACCGATGGTCCTCAAACCCGCACCAAAGGTATTGTGGGCGCGGCAAATCTCGGCTCCGAAGTGGTGAAATAGGAGCAGGTTCTCCTGCACGTGCGCCGTAACCGGCTGGTCAACCAGCACCAGCAGCGTGTCCAGACCCAGCCGCCTGCCGTGAATGGTCGTTGCCAGGCCATGGTTGGTGCCGATTCCGCCGAAGGTGATAATCGTCTTTCGCTTCAGCCGTAGCGCCTCGGGAAGTATGAACTCCAGCTTCCTGACCTTGTTCCCGCCGTATGCGTCAGATGACTTATCATCCTGCTTAATCCAGATGTTCTGGTGGCCGATTTCCTTCCCCAGTTTCTCCAGCTTTCGCACCGGCGTGGGGAAATTGCCCAGTGATTGCCAGGCGATGTGGCCTTTCAGGGCAGGATACTTCTGGAACAGCAACGGTTCTATGGAATCACCTCTCGATTTCAAAACCGGCATTCTAACGTTGCTATGGCAATCACTTCTTACGCCCGAAGGGGCAGATATTGACACACATGCCGCAGGCTTCTGCGCCGGCCTTGCGCTTCTGCTCCTGGAACAGGTAGCGGGAGCATTTGCTTGCGTCCATCCTGGCCTCTCGCGGCTCTGAAGGAGAGAAGTGCTTACCGGTAAAGGCGCCGACAGGGCAGTTATCCACGCACAGGGTGCAGCCGCCGCATCCCTTGCCGCTGAATGGCTTGTCTGGTTCCAGGGGAGCGTCTGTGAGCACGGTGCCCCACCTGACTCTGGTGCCCCGGTCTGGAGTAACCAACAGGCAGCTTTTGCCTATCCAGCCCAGGCCCGCCAGTCTGGCCCCAATCTTATGCGAGAAAAGCCCGCAGAGGTTAGCGGGGTCAACTGTGTGGCTGGCGGGAACCTGGAGTGCCCTGTATCCCTGGCCTTCGATTGTGTGGCTTAGACGTATTGCGATGCTGTTTATGAGAGGGTTAATAACCTCGTAGACGTGGAACCAGTAATTCTTCAGGGCGTTGCTATCGCCCTGTACTGCGATCCCATCCACAATACCGTTCAGCAAGGGTACTCCTATGGAAACCGCCAGCGGGTATTGTGCCATCAGCTTCCTTTCATAGGCTGTTACCTCGCCCCGGTTTGCAGGTGAAAGGTCGGCGATACCGAAGTAAGCCGCACCTGTAACCCGTGCCTCCTTTTCCAGCCTTCTTCTCAAGCTCATCCTAATTATCTTGTAGTTGTTTGCAGGCTGTCGAGAAGAATTTCCAGTGCTGTCATGTGCACCTTCAGCCTGTCTTCCCAATCAAGCTTAGTAGGTGTCTCAATGGTGTAGACCTTACTACTGTTGTTGAGGCGGAAATAGTTGGTGATGCTCAGTTGACCGGTCAATTTCATGTACCACAGCCCCCACAGCGGAGCATTGACCAAACCATCGTCGGTCTTCAAGATAATCATATTCACATCTTGCTCGATAGGATAGCCCAGGCCTCTTACAGTGTTAATCAGCTTTCTGCTAAGCCAGGTATCGGGATTGGCATACTGGTACATGTAAAAGCCTTTAGCATTAGGGTCTTCGTGGTCATCGATGATGAGGTCATATCTCTTGCCGCTGGCAAAGTCCCTGATGATAGCGGACTCCTGGCATTTGAATGTGGCGAAGTCTCTGTTGACATCGCGTCCTTCCTGGTTGAAGCGCACGTCATGGCTCCAGCCCCAGGGGTTGACAATTGGGATGATGTCGAAGGCTATGCTTCCGTATTCGTGCGGGTTCTTGGCCAGCATCTCCACCATCTGCACCATGACCTCCACGCCAGCAGGCTCATTGCCGTGAATGCCACCGCTTAGCAGGGCTTTGCGCTTGATGACCGCCGGCGAAAAAGAGACTACCCATACAGGTGCTTGATATGTTCCGTAGCTTACCTGTCCAATTGTCTTCATGCTCAGGCTGTCGCAGGATGAGACGGCGGTGGCCAGGCGGCTTTGTACGGCGGAAACATCTCTGACTAAAGGCAGAGTCTCGGGGAGGCTCTCCTTGTGCCCACTGGCGCAGGACAATGACAGTAGCAGCAAGATGCCCAGAGCCAGGATGAACCACTTGCGCTTCATACGTCTTCTGCCGTGCCCAAGTCAAAACAACTGGGAATAACCACAGGTCGGTGCCCGGTATTAAGGCACCTCGGGGCTGGCATTGATTGTAACAAGCCATGCCAAAGCTTGCAAGGGAATTTTACAATTCGGAAGGTATTCTTTAGAATTAGCTGAATCACATGAAAGTCGAATTCAGTTGTCTGCCCACAGCTATAGGCAGCATGCCTCACACCGACCCAAAGGAGGCGTGTTCTGTTGTGGCCAGGTACTTGCGAGCCGTCCCGCACTGGCCACAACTGCCCAGGCGCTCACAACTTGAAAACATGTATGTCCAGTTCAGCGAGGGCTTCCCCGGCCTGGTGCGAGAGGGAACCAAGCTTTTCGTGGAACGCACCGCTGAATTCGATGTCCAGTTGGAGCAACTTTACACCGCTGCATCGGACAATAAAGCCGATGATTATGGTATCAGTGATAAGTATGCTGCCGGTTTGCATGCCCTGGCAGATGCTAAGTTACAGACACCGAAAGCCATTAAAGGGCAGATAACCGGCCCGATTAGCTGGGGGCTATGCGCCACCGACCGGCAACAACGGGGCATTCTTTATGATGACCTGCTAGCGGAGACACTGGCCAAATTCCTGCGATTAAAAGCTACGTGGCAGGAGAGATTCCTGAAGGCTATCTCGCCTCACACGCTTATCTTTGTGGATGAACCTTACCTCACTTCCCTGGGCACGGCTTTCGTAGCCATTCCAGACGAACAGGTGACGACGTTGCTCGAGGAAGTCTTCAGCGGCATAGGAGGGCTTAAAGGAGTACACTGCTGCGGTACGACCAACTGGTCGCTGCTGCTCAAGACCAGCGCCGACGTGCTCAGCTTCGATGCCTACAACTATGCCGATTCGTTTAGCTGTTATCCTTCGGAGGTCAAAGCCTTCCTGGAGCGGGGGGCCAGCATTGCCTGGGGCATCGTGCCAAATGACGAGGATGCATTAGCCAGGGAGACCATCGCAAGCTTGAATGACAGGCTAGGGGAGGCTATGGCACCGTTTACCCATGGCGGAATCACATTCAAACAACTGGTGTCACAGAGCTTGCTCACACCTTCGTGTGGTCTGGGTACTCTTTCACCAGATGCGGCGGTGCAGGTCCTGCAGTTGCTGTCTGAGCTTTCAGGCAAGGTGCGAAGCCGCTACGCAGTCTAGCCAGGCCAGCAGTAATTCACCGTCTCAGAAGTTCACACAACAGCCAGCCAGCAGATCAACTTCAAATCCTCTTTCTGCACGGTTTGGATCTTCTCTGCCAACGGGGAAACGGGGGCCAGCGGATTTGCTTGCGCAAATGTATCCAAATACGTTAAGAAATTTGCTAGGTTCTGGCTCTTCAAATATTCATTCCATGCTTTGCGTAAATGCCGTAGTAACGCATCCGGTAGCGGCGTATTGTAGTAGTTGATAAGGTGATCTACATCTCTCTCCCCCCGCTGGGTTTGAAGCAGGTTTAAGATGTGGCTTTGAGGTGCTTTGAAGGTTAAGGGGCTGGCTTTGAGCTGTCTGAAGCGATTTACAATATGTTCCTTCACCTTATCTATGACGTCATATACTTCGAAGTCGGGCTCAAAGCGTGCCGTTTTTTCATCACACTTTATAATACGCATTATGTCTAGTTTTCTCTCAGTAATCTTTCCTGTCTTCAGGTCATAGTATGACCAGAAGTGTCGGTCACCTCCCTTCAAATAGACGAAAAGCCCGCGTTGACCGTCTTTCTTCATGCTGCTGCCTACTCCAACCGGGATTCGCTTTAGCTTCTCTCCTCCAGCTTGTTTTAGGAATTCTAGTAGTTCCTGTTGTAGAAATTCTCCAACAGTAAGTTCGGAAGCTTGCTCCAGTTCGTCCAGTATGCTCTCGTCTTCAGCTTCTAATCGCCTGATTGCATTGAAGTCCTTGGGGTCAATCGTTTCGCCTAATGTGCTGGCATCAGACCCCACCGACCTTCTTATCGCATCCAGCTTTTGATACAGGCGTTCAACCAGATTTAGTAGGGACTCCAGGCGATCTTCTGGGAAGAAGTTGTACACGTGTACAATATCAAATTCCGAGCCAATTCTGTCTATGCGGCCTGCGCGCTGAATCATCCTCACTGGATTCCAATGCAAATCATAATTGATGACTGTATCAGCATCCTGTAGATTCTGTCCTTCGCTCAGTACATCGGTGCTAATCAATAGGTCTATGTCCTCATGAGTGTCCTTATAGTGCGCATTTTCGTTTGCCTTTGGCGCAAACCTTACTATCCGCTCTTTCCTGTCGGCAGCACTGACACCACTATCGACAACGCTAATCTTGCTGTGGCCAAGTAATTTGCGAAAACCAGGGTTATTTAGCTCAGAATAGATATACCTCGTCGTGTCTTTGAAGTACGAGAATATCACCACTTTTTTCCCTTTCAAATCCTCCACCAACAACCTCTTCAATTCGTCTAGCTTGTCATCAGTAGCTGGTATATCTTCATGCTTTGGAAGCTTTCGCAGAATCGATTCTAATGCTTTTATGTCAGCTCGCACGTCTTCCTTGATTTCGTCAACAAAATATTCTCTGGAGTCCACAGATGGCAGACGATTTATCATCTCCTCTTCTGTCTCTCCTTCTACCTGCTCATCAGTACCGTTCTGCTCGTATATCTTTCGGTAATTGGTGGCATCGAGCAGCCGCCCCTTGTCCAACGCTTCTAGGAACCTCTTTTGGAAACTGGCCTGCCTCTCCAGGCTTATGCGCAACGCTTTGATGCTTGATTCCAGGCGCTTGAGATAGAGCGTTCTAAGGATATGCACTAACGATAACTGGCGCCCTAATCGCCAAGTCAAGTCCTCCATCTGCTTCTGAGTCTTACCCTGAGCAATCAACCTTTCCTTTAATGTGTCTAAAAATGTCAGTTGTTTTAGGTTGACGTCTTTCCGATAAGCATCTATGGAATAGCTTGCCAAAGTCAGGTTCTCAATTGTTGTAGCCACTTCCTCATATAACCCATCATAAACGTCTTCCAGGCTGTAGCACGCCGTATGGAGTGTTCTATCGGGAAAGTGTATCTTTTTACCATCGATGATGGCATTGGGGTAGTTCTTTCTGATATAGTGACGACTCCGCCTAACTGTTATTTCCTCTAGCAAGTCATATAGATGGTCCTTCTCCTGTTCAGCTCGCCAGAAGTATCCCCATAGACTCCGTATTCCGGCTGCAGAAAAGAAATCGTCTTTGTCACGAGCTATCAACCTAATCTGATTATGCAGGTCAAATATGGAGTTGTTAACCGGTGTTGCTGTCATCAATACTAACTTCTTGGGCTTGCCCAGGGTCAGCAGTTTGCTCAGCTTTTCGTAACGATTGGTGTTCCCATTGCGGAAATTATGAGACTCGTCCACCAGAACCAGGTCACAGTCAATGAATTCGTCAAAAGGAAATTCCTCACGTCCTAGCTCCTCTTGTGAACGTATATGTGCAAAGATACGGCATTCATCTAGCTTTTTTAACCACAGCACGTCGCGTAATTGAGCCGGACATACTATCAAGGCTTTCTCACGGAGGTGATAGGCATATTGATCCAGTAACTTGAGCGCCAAGTACGTTTTGCCCAGACCTACTGAATCTGCCAGAAGTACACCCCCATATTTAGTCAGGATTGTTTCTGCCGTTAGATATCCATCACGCTGGAAATCCGCCAGAAAAATCGGGCTCGGGCCATCAGCTTGCACTTCAACATTGAACTTGTCTTTGAAATACTCATAGAGGGCTTTCATGTAGATCTCGAAGGGTGTGTATTTCACGGTGAAGTCCGTGAAAATCTCCACGAATTGGTTCTTGAAATCCTCCGAGGCTGACCAATAACGCTCAAACCAGTCTTTGATTCCCTTAACTGCGCCCGATTCCTTTCGCACTGAGTTTAATTCCCCCTGTCGAGTCAGACCGGCTGCCGTGAAGTTCGAAGAGCCGTGTATGGCTAGGGTGCCAATCAACGGCACTCCATCAATCATGTATGCTTTTGCGTGCAGAAAATGACTGGTGTAGTGTCTTACTTCCACCGAATCGTGCTGTATAAAGTCGACCATATCTTTGATTAGCTGTGGTGTCTCTCGGCGGTTCATGGCCTCTTCGGTATCTGTACGCATGTCCTCGCCGGTGGTTGTGCTACTCAAAGCATCGTGTGGTATCCCCGCAACTGGTTCCCTACCCAGCAATAGCTTAAGTCCTTTTACTTTGGTGAGCTTGTCTTTTATCAGTGTGAACCCCTCGATGTTGAAGTATGCGGTCGCAATGTCAGCGTGCACATCAGAAGTTAGCACACGATTTAGCACATCTGAAAGTCTATCCCCATCAATGCTGTTGTCGATGATGTCAGGTATTCCTATTTGTTCTCCTGCATCCATAACTACTCCTTCCGCTTCAATTATTCATAGCAGACCAAATCTCTTGTAGGTGTACGCATAGAACCATTTCGGCGCTGCCTCTAGTGGCCTTGATGATTTCAACGCGCTGATTATCTGGTCGTACATCTTGAGCTGGTCAATATCTGAATGCTGCAATCTCATTGAACTCAGTACTACGCCGTCATTGTGTGTCGGTTGGATACGGTTAACCAATAAATGGTGACAATATGCTTTGGGCACTTTGGGCCAAACTGGTTTGCCCCAGCTTGGTTTACGTTCCAGGCTCCATTCGACAGTCATAAACACCAGGTACCGGTAACTTTTGGTAAACACAAAGAGAAATCTGCCCCCAGCGTGCTTTTCCGAAAATGAAGTAATGATAGTTTTACAGTTACTAAATGAAAGATCGTTTACCTTGACTAAGTGGATTTGAAAAGCCACCTGTCCGGGATAGTCGCTCAAAATCCACCACTCTGATATGCCCGCTGATAGATACTTGGGGATATGGAAATCACTCGCTTCGTAGGAAACAGATGATGTTCTATAGCCCAGGTGATTGTTGAGGAACGCGGCGAGGGTATCTTTGCAGACCACTTGCGATATGCCACTTCTTATGTAGCCAGTGCCGTTAGACATCCCAAGTCCACCTACTGCTTCCCGTGTCCAATTTGCTATTGACAGCCAACTGTGTTTTCACTATAATCATATATGGAATTGACCTCAGCCCAAATTGTCACCGTATGGTGTGCGTGCCGCAAGGCTAGGGCTGAGGTTGCTATTTAGGCCACAACTGCACATACATCTCCCTATGGCTGATGATGCCGCGATAGAAGCTGGCATCGCCCTTGGTGCCAAAGTTTCTGTGAACAGCTCCAGCTACCATATCCGCCAGTTGTAGCAGATTGTTTCTGGAAGAATCCTGAATCTTCACTTTGTTTATGAAGCGCTGGCCTGGTATATTGACTCGCCCCTTGAAATAGCGCTGCAGTTGTCTTCTAAAATCCCTATTACCGCTGCCGTCTATTATCACGGTGGCATTATTAAGGTAAGGTTTAGCGTTCTCAAAAACCAGGCTACAAGTATATTTGTAGAATGACTCCTTATGCTGGAATCCCTCTCCCCACAGCTTATTTGGGTCTTTGTTGATAACAATTCCGTAGTAGAAGAACTGATATGGCGCTGCCGCCCTTAAAAATTGCTCACGGAAGTTCTTGCGGCATTTGTTGAAGCGGAACTCGAAGCGCGGCTCTAACCGCATCTCCCGCCGTAGCAAAGCGATTCTATCATCAGCAGCTTGTGCCTCATCGTTGTCCTCGAAGATGACCAGGACAACCACAAAGTGTCGGCTCGAGCCTTGGCCTATTTTTAGTCCTGGGTCGCCAGATTCATCTACGAATACTAGCAATAGTTCCTAGCTCCTCAAATACTCCTTGCCTTCACCAGCCTATTTTTCACCAACTCCACCACCGCCCGATATACTTCAAGCTGTTCGGCTTCAGTCAGCCCCAGCGCTTCAAAAACGACCTTGTCCAACTCCCGCCGGTCTGGCAGCACTTTGTCTAACGAAACATCCTCGGGGCGGATATTACTATAATCTACATTTGGTTTGGGGAGACCAACTTCCTCAAAGACGCTTTTTGCATTCCGCTTTTCTAAATCCGACACTGCCTTAGCCAAACTCGGTAAGTCTGTTACGTGCTTGGGGTCTAGAACTAATAAGCGCTTTGCCTCATACACTGCTGTATCAAGAGCCCCTTCACCTAAATTGACCCTGCCCGATAACTCCTTGTTCAGTATTGTTATCGTTGAGTTTAAGACAGTATTAAGTTTAATGGCATCGTTGTGATGTATCTCGTATAATCTTTGGTCAACGAGAGCCTTGCACGCAATCCTAGCTTGCCTGTGGCTGTCATTTATGGATTTTACCCAGACTATATTGGGGTACGTGTGGACTCCGACATCATACCAAGGCTCCCTCACAGCTAGTGTCTGTAGTTTTTGATAACCTATTATCTCTACGCCCTTAGAACTTCCTTGCTTGATTTTTACAGCTGCTTTCTCACCCCAGTTGATATAGTCAAGCGCTTTTTTGCCCTTTAACGATGCCTTAGACTTATCACAAACGAATACCTTGAACCTAAGGTCTTCTGCTCTTACAACCAAACCTCGAACCTCCTGAGGGCTCTTTACCACCGGCTTTAAAAACTCCTCCTCAATCAAGCCCTCCCATCCCGCCCCGTTTCTGACATGTAGTAAGCCCTTCGGGGCTGGCTTGCCGCTGGGCTCCAGGTAGAAGAATTCGTTGGCACCGGTCTTTATCCCAAACCGTACTTCGGCGATATCACCCAACCTGACCAGTTTCCCTTTGCCCTTCTCCATGATGGTAAAGAAGATGTCCGGCGCCCGCAGGTACTTGCCCCCCCACTTGCCGCCGATGTACTTGCCATGCTCAGCACCCATATCAAGCGCCTGTTTCTCCTCTTCCTCAGGTATCTCCAATCCGTCCAGCCACAGTTCTGTCTGGCTTATGGGATAGACTCGAAATTCAGGTACACGCTGCACACCGTCTGCCCATTCCTGGAGCAGTAGGTTCTCGGCATTGGCTCCAGCCTCGAAGGGCACGTTGTAAGCGATGAACTTGGCTTTGCTGTCTTTTAGGGCCTGCCAACTGCCATCTTTAGGCCGCTGCAGCAGTACGATGATGGTGTTGACGTCTGATTCTTTGAAGGAACGGCGGGCATGGTTATCTATAATCTGGTGAATTCCGATGTTCTTGAGCAGAAACTGCTGTAGTGAGCCACCATAGCCTACATCCAGCCACGAGTTTGAGTTAATAAAACAGAAAAGTCCTCCAGGTCGAAGGAGATTGAGTCCTTGGTAATAAAAATAAACATAGAGGTCACTCTTCTTGTCTATCTTGGTGATCGCTCTGCCCCAGTGGGCTTTCACCGCGCTCTCGAGCTGTTCTTTGTATTCCTTTTTGACCTCTCTCCAGTCGTCCGCGCTGTAATCCTCAGCCTTGAGCAACGGCGGCGCTATCTCCTCCTGGCGCACATAAGGCGGGTTGCCGATGACGATATCAAAGCCACCTTTTTCCAGGAATACCTCGGCGAAGTCTATATCCCAGAGAAAATAGTCCTTTTCACCCTTCTTACCGATATTAGCCACTACTTTCTGTAGTCGTTCCCGTTCTTGCTTTGAGGCGTCTATCTGCGGCTGTATTCTTGCCCTGGCTTCCTCCATGCCCTTGACGATTTCCTCTGTATTTATGAAGGAGCCGCGTATCTGCTCCAGTCCGGTCTGGAAGGCTTGCTTCTGTGGCGATTCCAGCTTGCGGATTTCACTGTCTATAGCTTTTATCCTGGTGTCCAACAGCGTGCGTAGCAGCTCATGCTCCAGTTGCTCGATATCATGTTTGCTGACAGAACGGTCGCCCCGGAAGTAATCGCCTTTCTTATCTACAATGGTGTGGATACGCTGTTTTACTGATTGCGGTATCTGGGCATAGTCGGCCCTGAGCGACAGATGTACACCGGCGATGTCTTCAACCAGGCTATCACCCTGACGTGCCTTGAAGGTGAGATTGGGCAACAAAGGCTGGTTGTAGATATCCATCTGGCTCTCCTCGCTCTCGATGATGAGGGAAAGCCAGAGGCGTAGCTCGCAGACACGTACTGCCCAATCCTTGGCGTCAACGCCGTAGAGATTCTGGGAGATAATCCTCTTTTTGAGGGCAAACTCGTTTTCCTGCTGGCCTTGCAGTTGGGCAATGGCACGGTAGAGCTGGACAATCACATTCATCATTCCTACCAGGAAGGAGCCAGAACCTACGGCAGGGTCAACCACGCGCACCGAATCTAGCGCGCTTCTGAGCTGATTGACCGCCTGGGTATCAAGCTTGCTCAGCTCTTTTTGACCAGTTTCCGCAGCGGGCTCCATGATTATTGGGATTAGTGTGTCCTTAGAAAGGCCGGTGGCTTCATGCAGGTATTCGATGAGGGACAGGCGGCACATGTAGTCTATCTCTATCCGTGGTGTATAGAAGATGCCGCCCTGGTGGCGGTCTTCCTCGTTGATGAGTGACTCATAGACCTTGCCCAGCATCTCAGGGTCAACGGCCACTTCCACCTCTAGCGGCATGCTCTCCTGGATAGTGAAGTTGTATCTCTCCAGGAAGCCGGGCACAGTGCCATCGACGTTCCTATCAAATAGGGTCCCGAGTATGTCATCAGGCACATCAAATCCCAGCTTGTCTAAATCATCCTCAGTGAAAAGCCCACCATTGAGGAAGGGCATATTCAAGAACGAGGCTCTGATGTCCCCGGGAAGCCCTGTAGGCAGCATGCTGGTACGCTTGTTAAAGGCATGGAAGAACAGGCTTGAGAGCCAGCCGCGGTAGAATCCTGTTTTCTGGGGACTCATGTGATATTTCTGCCATAGGCTACGCATATAGCGCTTATCCGGGCTGCCATCGCCCCATTTAAGCCAGCCTTTCTTCTGTAGAAAATAGAGGAACATCAGTCGGTTGAGAAAGTGCTGGGCAAAGGCATGTACTTGGTCGGCATTTCCGCGATGCTGAGTTGATAGAGTTACTTTGAGTTGGTCGAGGATGTGCTGGTAGTTCTTGAAGAACTCATCGGTGACCCGCTCCACGCTTAAGGCTTGTTCGTGTTTCTTACGGATTATTTCGGGTTGTTGTTCCTCAGGGGTAAGGGCGATGTTGCCCAGTACTTCAAGGTCTGTGTGATATATATTGGCTGGTTCCAGTGGCAAGATACGTAGCTGCAGGGCAGGCATTGGTTTTTCTGGCCGGAGGATGCGCAACGGGCTGATGAAGTGCAATTGTCTGTAGTCACTGGTAAATATGAACATATAATCACCGCCGGCGTGGTGGCGATAGAATGGCTCAAGAATAGAACGGATTCCCGTTCGGGTCAGAGAAGTGGTTTCAAATAGATAGATTTGGAAGGCGCGATTGTAGTCGCTGAGTAGATGTATTTGTCTAATTGGCTCAGCAGCCTTCTTAGGTATCTGCAGCAGTTCAGGCTGATATGCTGTAGGTACACAGTGATAACCCAAGCTCTTCTCCAGGTAGCAAATTAAGCTATCTCTGGATACAACTTCTTGAATTTTCTGTATATTAGACATCATCCGCTCCTATTTGCAGTATGCCCTTATTCAAGATAGTCCTTTAGGCGGCGCGAACGTGAGGGATGTCTTAGCTTCCTCAGCGCCTTTGCTTCTATTTGGCGAATGCGCTCTCTAGTAACATTGAATTCTTTGCCGACTTCTTCCAAGGTTCGGGCTCTTCCATCTTCAAATCCGAAACGTAGAATTATTACTCTTCTTTCCCTATCTGTCAGTTCGGAAAGAATTTTGTTTACTTGCGCCTTGATCTCCTCCCTGGCCACCGCGTCGCCCGGAGGCAGTGTAGCTGGGTCTTCGATAAGATCTCCCAGTTGGCTATCTTCCTCATCATCTATGGGCGTTTCCAGGGATATGGGCATTTGGGACAGCTTAATAATCTCTCTTACTTTGTCGGAGGTGATTTCCATCTCACGGCCAATTTCCTCATAGCTTGGTTCGCGTCCATATTCCTGGGCTAATCGGCGGTTGACTTTCAAAAGTCGGTTTATGGTTTCTACCATGTGGACTGGAATGCGGATAGTGCGGGCTTGGTCGGCGATTGCCCTAGTGATTGCCTGTCGTATCCACCAGGTGGCATAAGTACTGAATTTGTAGTCCTTTCTGTACTCGAATTTCTCTACAGCTCGGACCAAACCTATGTTGCCTTCCTGGATGAGGTCAGGCAACGGCATCCCGTGCCCTACATATTTCTTGGCCACACTTACTACGAGGCGAAGGTTGGCTTCTGTAAGGTGCCTTTCTGATTTTCTTGCTGCTCTCTTTATCTTGCCAAAGTGGGTTTTTAGTTG
>Ga0194113_10006548_pt1 | contig 14775 bp, 11 predicted proteins | sample TA2MahC200mmetaG_FD_146193 | JGI IMG/M metagenome (GOLD analysis project Ga0194113, IMG submission 146193) | Freshwater microbial communities from Lake Tanganyika, Tanzania - TA2015017 Mahale Deep Cast 200m | ecosystem: Environmental > Aquatic > Freshwater > Lake | place: Tanzania: Lake... | reverse complement strand
ATTATGTGGCCAAGACAGTTATGTGGCGTCCGCTGTCCACTTGCCCATTTCTGAACTCGCTGGCCAGATGGAACGCCACATAACCGAGCCCCCTGTCTACAATGTCCGTAGGAATTCCATCAGCCCCTTGTCTTCCTTCCAAGGAGTGCGTTTCTTCTTCTGTTCAACTTCACAGTTGGCCAACGCCTTGGCCTTCATCTCCAGATCCACTTCCGCATACACGTTGGTCGTCGTCAGGGACACGTGTCCAAGCCATGCGCGAATGGTGTTGAGGTCCACTCCAGAACGCAGAAGGTGGGTCGCGGTCGTGTGGCGAATCGTGTGCGGACTGACCCGTTTGGTAGCCAAGGACGGCACCTTCTTCACTGCGCGAGCCAAAGAACGCTCGACCAGTGTGTGGATGCCGAACCGTGTGATGGGGCGTCCGCACCGATTCAGAAACGCGTGGTCTCCTGAATCACGGCCCTGTACCAGCGCAGCCAACTCACGTACTGTCTGCGGCCACAGTGGGCACCGGCGGGCCTTGTTCCCCTTGCCGTGGATCAGGACCGAGGCCAGATCACGCTCGGCCACCTGCGGCAACATCAAGTCGCTGATCCGGACCTGGGCCGCTTCATCGGCACGGGCACCAGAGTTGTAAAGGAACAGAAGCAAGGCATGATCCCGACGGCCCTGAACGGTGGTCATGTCCGACGTTGCCAGCAAGGCATCCATCTCCACCTTTTCCAAGTATGTAACCAGTGCATGTGGAGCCTTCTTGAATGGCACCGTCCGCACTTGGCCGCACCACTCGACCAATTCGGGAGCATGCGGGCCAATGAACCGTGCCAAAGCATGGATGGCTGCTAGCCGCTGGTTTCGAGTAGAGATGGAGCATTGCCGTTTCTCTTCCAGGTCGCTCAGGAACTGCCGCACGCGGTCTGGCGAGACGTCGGTTACGTTCAAGCGATCGACGGGCTTGCGGGTACGCCGGGCAATCGCCGGAAGCAAGAGTTGAAACGTGTCGCGGTAACTCCGTTGAGTATTACGGGCGAGATTTCGTTCACCAACCACGTGTTCCATCAGAAAACGGCGAACCCACGGACCGAGCAAGGAAGTATCACGCATGATCGCCCTCCCCACATACATACCGCTCGAAGACCATACCGGCCTGCTGCAACAACTCGGGCGTCATCGTGAGATAGACTTGCGTGTGTTCCAAGCGGACGTGCCCAAGGTAAACCGAGAGGTGATACACGAGCCGTTGCACGTCGGCCCCCTGGCGATACCAGCTTGTCAGGCGATGGACTGCAAAGGCGTGCCGAAGATCGTGCAGTCGAGGCTGTTGTCTCCCCGCGTCGGTTCGTCGAATGCCAACGTGCTCCCGCAGCCGCTGAAACACTCCCTCGAAAGTCCGTTTGTGAACTGCCTTTGCCTGCCGATTGACGAAGAAGTGATTCCCCTCATCGGCTGATGGGTGTGTAGCCATTCGCCAAAGCGCGTAATCGCTCAAGACGTCAGCCAGTTGACTGCCGATGGGAACCAAACGCGATTTGAAGAACTTGCTGTCCCGAATGGTCAGGACGCGGTTTGACAAGTCCGCGTCCGCAACCGACAGCCTCAATACTTCCCCCAGGCGCAGTCCGGCTCCGTAAAGCAACAACAAGATGGCTCGCAGGGTGGCTGGCTCTATGCAAGAGCGGGGATCGTAACGTGCAGGAATCGCCTCTAACAGACGACGGATCTCGGCACGCGAGTAGATGTAGGGGGTGGCTATCGGGGGACGTTTCGGCAGTTCTGTCGGCAACGGGGCCTTGTCCAAGTATCCCCGGCTGATCGCGAACCGGAAGAACCCCTTCAATGTGGAATGCTTGCTGTGCCATGTTCCGGTGATGGGTCCCGTGCCATTCAAGAATGTGGTTACAGCTTTGGCCCGAATTTGCCTGACGGGCTTCTTCAGCCCGACGGCGCGGCAGAAGGACCGAAGGGTCTCCTCTTGGGTAAGGCACCGTTCGCCCAGCGTCCTGCGAAAGGTTACATATTGCGTGACCAGATCGCTGATGTTCATAGCAGACCCTCCAGGCTGAAGTCTGCGACGGTGCGCAGTGCGGCCAGATCGACTTTGGCATAAACGGACGTCGCATCAGAGGTTCGGTGCCCGAGGTGATCGCCAATCTCCTTCAAGGACAAGCCTTGCGCCAGCAGATGCGTGGCGCAAGCATGCCGCAGCACATGAGGGCCGTAATGTGGCAACGTCAGGCCCAGCCCATGGAGACGACGTCTGACGACTTCTGCCATGCCATCACTGGTCAAGGGGCGGAACGGTGCCAGCACAGTCAGAAATACCTCCCGCCGAGTTGACTGACGCCGCACCTCCCGCAAGTAGCGGAGGACGGCGTCGCCCACCGAACGGCACAATGGATAGGTTCGTGGCCGCTGGGATTTGCCGCGAGGAACGCTCAGGATCTCGCGCTCCCAATCGAAGTCCTTCAGGCGAAGCGCCGTGACCTCGCCGACACGAAGACCATAGACTGCCAGGAGCATCAGTATGGCATGATCGCGAATATCAACCGGCCGCCCTCTTTCGGTAGTCGCAAGCAACCGCTTTACGTCGTCCCAAGACACGCCAACCGGTAGTCCTGCATGCCTGAATATCCGGGGAACCATGATCGCAGCCGCCAATCCCCGCTTGCACCAGCCTCGCTGTTCCGCGAACCGGAAGAACGTACGGAGAACCCCAGCCCACCTTTGAATCGTATTTCGTGCATACTCCGCTTCGCGAAACCTCTTCGACAGGAGGTCATCCATCTGGGCGGCATTCAGCGTCTGGAGACGGAGTCCAGCTTCTTCGATTTGGGAGAGAAATTGGTGAAGCACTTTTCCGCAATACTCGACTGTTTGCGGTGACAATCCACGATCCCGTAACTGGTAATCGCTGAACTGAGCAACGTGCTCGGCATAAGGCCGCCGGACGACGGCAGAAGATTCCATCCGCCCCAAGAACCCCAGCCAGCGAATGGCCTGGAGCGTAAAATTCCGACGCGAGTGGTGGAAGGACCGCATCATCGGGTGTTTCGGCCGACGCTTGGCCCACCGCTCCGCTGCAGCCACAATCTCTTTCTTGGTGATGGTCTCCCCGGGCCGGTCAGCCAGGCGCAACGCCTTCGCAACAACGAGGGTGTACCTGGCCACGTTCTGCAAAGTCAACGGAGCCATCTCCTGTTCGGCACCGTAAACAAGATAACGGCAACGCTCCTCGACCAGCGGGCCGTTCCAGTGGCGAGCTACCACACGTGGTCGCTTGTACAGTCGATCAAACATAGTCGTGCCTCCAAGGTGAATAGAAGGATTGGAGATTCGACTATACGATGCACTTATGTGGCGTTAGATTCCTTGGATATAGCCAGATCCTCGCCAGGTCCGACATTGGCGTGAACCGGACGCCACATAACTGTCTTGGCCACATAATATCCGGACGGCGCATGGTGGATTCCGTGCATCATGGAACATCGCGACGGGTTGCTGCAAATGGCCGATGCGCTGGGAATCGACGATTCCTTCTGCCCGGTTCGAGCGATGCTGGGGGCGTTCGTCAGCCAGTCGCACTTCCCGATCCCCGAGCTGCTGATCTGCAGTGTGGGAGCCACGTGCGACGACCTGTCGGCGATCGCGCAACGGCTTGAGCACCTCGGTCACCCGGTGTTCTGGTGGGAGATTCCCCATCGGCGCGCGCCGGACTCGGGCGAGCCGGCGGTGGAATTGCCGGGCGGCTATCGCGCACCAGGCGCGCAAGTGGCATTCGTCCAAGGGGAACTGGGGCGAGTGCGGCGCGCCCTGGAGTCGTTCGCGGGCCGGGTCTTGACCGACGATGCTCTTAAGGCCGGCATCCGGCGCGCCAATCGAATCCGGCACGTGCTGGCGGAGATCCGGCGTAAGGTGTTCACGGCGCCCAGCGCGCCCTTGCCCGCCCTGGAACTGCTGATCGCCGAGATGCTGGCGATCCATTTCTGTTCGGACCCGGTCGAGTGCCTGGCGGTCCTGGAAGATCTTCAAGCCGAAGTCGACCGTCGCGTTCAGGCCGGCGTGGGTGTCAGCGAAACAGACGCGGCGCGCCTGTTCTGGCTGAACCCCGTGGCCGATCTCCGAGTCATGAATCTCTTGGAGGACGCCGGCGGCCGCGTCTGCGGAACCGAGTTTCTCTTCTCCCACGCGTTGGACCCCATCCCCGACTCGATCCCGTGCATGGAAGCTCTCGCGAGATCGGCACTGGCCGATCCCATGGCCGGCTCGCCCGCCGATCGGGCCGCACGCGTCTGCCGGGACATGCAGGCGTTCGGCGCTGAAGCACTCGTCGTGTCGCGCATTCCCGGCGCCAGTCATTGCGCTTGGGAAGGTGCGATCATTGGCCAGATGATCCGCCAGCGACTTGGCGTCCCGGTCGTCGAAGTGGAAGTACCTCCGTTGACTGATTCCATCGAGCCTTCGGTGCGCACGCGTCTGGAAGCTCTGGTCGAAACCGTGAAGGGTGGCAGACTGCCATGATTTGCGTTGGCGTCGATGCCGGTTCGCGAACGATTAAGGTGGTTGTGCTGGAGTCGCACGGCCTCCGTGTCCTTGGCTCCGGCGTCGCCGATCAGGGCGTGGAGCAGAACGCGATCGCTCGCCGGCTCCTGCAGGCCGTTCTCGACGAGTGTGGCATCCTTCAACAAGACGTGCGCGCGATCGTTGCCACCGGCTACGGGAGGAAACTGATTACGGAAGCCGATGCCTCCATCACCGAGATCTCCTGCCAGGCAGCGGGCGTTTCTCACTGCCTGCCACAAGCGCGCACCGTCATCGACATTGGAGGACAAGACAGCAAACTCCTGCATCTGGCCGCGGGCGGCAGCATCACGGACTTCAGCATGAACGACCGGTGCGCGGCGGGGACGGGGCGATTTCTGGAAGTCGTCGCCGCGCGGATGGGCGTGCGCCTGGCCGGTTTGGGCGACATGGTCAGCCGCAGCAGTCAACCGGCCGTGATCAGCAGCATGTGCGTGGTCTTCGCCGAATCGGAGATCATTGGGCTGTTGGCCCAAGGGGCGACACCCGAGGACATTATTGCGGGCGTTCAGGCATCGATCGCCGCCCGCGTGGCCGCGATGGCGGGCCGCCGCGTCGCACCGCCGGTTGTCTTCACCGGAGGCGTAGCGCTCGTCCCCGGCATGAGTGTGGCGTTGGGAACCGCATTGGGCGAACCGGTCGCGGTGGCCCCCGATCCGCAACTCACCTGCGCCCTCGGGGCCGCCATCCTCGCCGCCAGGAAGTCGTCTTGACGCCGCACGCGGCCGATGGCGAGCCGCCTCGCGGCAACGGCGAGCCGCCAGCGTAAGCTGGCCGGGTCGGCGCGGGTGCGGGGCACAACCGGGCGGGCTCACGCCCGCCGCTCGCCCGACCGCTGACCGAAATCCATCCAATCGGTATAATGCAACGTGCGATCAGTCAGCGCAGGGGCGATCGGGGAGTTGCCGGGGCCGGAGAACCCTCCACCGGTGGTTGTTCTCCGGAATCGGGTCTTTACGGCCTGCGTTTGGCGACGGGAACTGGAAACGGCGTCGGGCATCGCCTCGCGGGACATCATCATTCGTCACGGGTCATCCACCCGTCATTCGTTGTTCGCCTCTGGGGGCACCGCCATGAAGGGCACGACAACAGCAACTCGGCTGGGAGGTTGCCGGGACTTTCTCGCGGCGATCCTGGCCGTGCACCTGTTGCTTGGACTACGTTCGGTGTATGGTGACACTACTCAGGCACTGTGCGATGTGACAATAGAAGGTCACTTAATCAGGACGCTGACGGTGGTCCGCGGCGAAGAGAGGACGTCTCGCGGCTCGTACTTCAGCCCCCTGCACCAAAAGACGTTCGTGCGGCCGGGGAAGACGATCCAGCTGCCGCCGGGCTGGTATTCCGTGCGGGCTGTTGAACTCGAAGGCGATTTCCGGCATCAAGCCCACATCCTGTACGGGGCGGGAGACGGGTTCGAGGTCGCGGCGGGCAAGCCGGCGACGCTCGTGGTGGGCGCGCCGATCAAGCCGAAGGTCACCGTGAAGCGCCGCGGGCAGCACCTGGAAATGAACTACGCGGCCGTGGATGGGGCAGGCCGGGACTACCTGTATGTCGGTCGGTCCCAGCGGCACGCCAAGGCTCCAAGATTCGCGGTGTGCAGGAACGAGAAGATGTTGGCATCGGCGTCGTTCGAATATGGGTGAGGCGGCACGTGCGCGTACTCGTGGCGAGTACCCGTATCCGCCGGAACCGGACGATTGCGCGTGGTGGCGAGCGACAACAACCTGGGGGATCTCGGACCTCGGGAAGGAGATCCGGTGTACGTGCATTGGGGCTGGTACTACAGTTTGCCAGGCCTCGCGATGTGGATTGTGTTGGCCGTCCTGCTGGTCGTTCCGAAACACAACCGCACCTTCCACGCGTGGCTGATTCTGGTTCTGCCGCTCTCGGTCTCGGCCTTGGCGCTGCTCACTCGACCCCTCTTTTCGGTGCGGACTGTCGAGTTGGACGGCGTCGAGGTCTTTGCATGCGCGTTTGCCGGCGCCTGGGCCGGCGTGTGGTTGCTGGGCCCGTGGTTGTCTCACGGAGGGCGCGTGCGGGTTTCCGCGCTCACGCTGGTCGCCATGTTCGCCTTCGGCGTCGTGGGATACGTGGGCTACTTCGGCTTCTGGGTCTCTGACGAGCTCCTGCTCCCGTTGTTCCTGAGTTGGACCGTCTGTTCCGTGGCCCTCGTCGCAGCCATGGCGCTGATCGGCTGGTCGTGTCGCAAGATCTGCGGCCTGCCGCAACTCCTGCTCTGGCCGGTGGTCTGGCTTCCGCTTGTTTGCCTGTCTTGTGTCGGCATTGGATTGGCGATCGTATTCGTGATCGAGCAGGACACCGATGTGCTAAGCGAGCCGTCCAGGGTATTGATTCCGTTAGCCGCCATTTCGACTTCCTTGGCCTGTGGGTTGTACGTCTTCAATCTGCCGGTCATGCTGTTGAGTGCCTTGAATCCGTGCTACGAGCAGCGGTTCCGCAGTCGCTATTGTCCGTCGGCCGAGAGTCAACGGACGCCCGCCGTACCGCCGCCGGTAGTCCAGAACCACACCGACAATCCGTTTGGGTTCTGAGGTTCGGCGGGGCGGAGGTGTGACTTCTGCCCCCGATCGAGCCTCAGCCCGCTCCAATCCGCAAGGTAACAACAAGAGGTCCACGTGGTCGACATTGAGAAGCGGAAACGCGTCATGGCTCGGTCCATGGCGCTGGGACATTGCATCTGCGATCCCAAGAAAGGATGCCCCTGTGACGTCCTGCTGCAACATGACGTCTGTCCGTGTGCGGGCGAACGGCTGGACGTGGCCGACGGCCCGATGCGATTGACCCAACTGGTCGAACGCCCTGGCTGCGCGTCGAAGATCGACGCCGCCTCGTTGAAGAAGATCCTGTCCGCATTGCCGGAAGTGCGCGATCCGCGCGTGTTGATCGGCATGCCGGCCGGAGACGACGCCGGCGTATACCAACTGGACGACCAGGTGGCGCTCGTCCAGACGGTGGACGTGTTCTCTCCGTCCGTTGACGATCCCTACACGTTCGGCCAGATCGCGGCAGCCAATTCGGTGAGCGATGTGTATGCGATGGGAGGCCGACCCATCACGGCACTGTCGATCGTCGGGTTCCCCATCCGGTCGTATCCGGACGAGGTGCTCGAGGCGATCCTCCGCGGCGGCATCGACAAGATGAACGAGGCGGGGGTGGCGGTCATCGGCGGCCACAGCATCCAGGATCGCGAAATCAAGGCCGGGTTTGCCGTCACCGGACTCGTGGCGTTGGACCGGGTGTTCTCCAACGCCGGACTGCGACCGGGCGATCGACTGATCCTGACCAAGCCGCTGGGAAACGGCATTCTGGCGTTCGCGGCGCAGATCGGCCGAGCGCCCGCCGGATCGCTGGAGGCCTCCGCGCAGTCGATGGCCAGCCTGAACAAGACGGCCGCCGAGCTGATGATCGAGGCCGGCGCTCACGCGTGTACGGACATCACGGGCTTCGGACTGATGGGGCACCTGGCGGCCATGGCGTCGGCCAGCGGAACGGACGTGGAAATCGTCTGGGACGATCTCCCGGTCCTGCCGGGCGTGTTGCAGTGCCTTGCCGACGGGATCGTGCCGGGTGCCTGTGAGCGGAATCGCGAGTCCTCCGGACACGCTGCGCGTGCGGGCGACGGCGTGGACGCCGCCATGCTGGACCTCTGTTTCGACGCCCAGACCTCCGGCGGCTTGTTGATAAGCGTCAGCGCTTCGGACGCCGAGGCGCTTCTGTCCCGGTTGCACGAGCGCGGAATCCCCGATGCGGCCTGCGTCGGTTCCGTCCTGCGGCCCGGCAAGGGCGAAGTCCACGTGCGAACGTCCGCCTCGCGATTGCTGCCACGAAAACGACCTGTTGTGGAAATGGAGCGACCTGCACCCATGCCTCAAGATAACCAATCGGATTCCTGCTGCGCTCAGCCAGCCCATTCACCCGACTGCTGCGCGACGGCCGCGCCGGGCGGTGCCGGGACCGAACGGACGGCGGGATCGTCGGAAGCGGAAACGAAGTTCCACGAGTTCCTGAAGGCGGCCAACGCACCCGGTGCACTGGATGCCCGCGCCAAGAAGGCGATCGCCGTTGCGCTGTCGGTGCTGGCCAAGTGCGAGCCGTGCGTGAAGAGCCACATCAAGGCGGCCCGCGAAATGGGTTTCTCGCAGGAGGCTATTGACGAAGCCGCCTGGATGGCCATTGCCTTCGGCGGCGCGCCGCTCATGATGTTCTACAAGCCCTTGCGAAGAACCTCGTGACGCGGCCGTGGTTGGGAGCTCGCCGTGAAATCCATGAACTACCTGCCCCTGTCTTGCCTCATGGCGATCGTCAGTCTTCCCGCGCCCGGCGGCGCGGCAGACGCTCAACAGACGGAGTCGCGCCGCACGTCCGATCCGCTCCGCGTCGCGCCGATCGACGAGGTCGCCGGCGTGTACGCCGTTCGGCAGGACAAACCGTTCGACCGGCGCATCTATCAACTGGACATCACCGGCGTCTCGCTGCGCACTTACTGGAGGAACATCGAACCCCAGCGCGATCAATTCGACTGGTCGCTGTTCGACGATGCGATCGCGCGGTGCGTCGCGACAAACAAGAAGGTCCGGCTCTGCATCATGTTCGGGACGGGCGTGCCGAAATGGGTCGACGTTCCCTGGTTCACGGGCAGTCCGGACAGTGAATATGACACCGCCAACCAACCGATGCCCGTGCCGTGGCATGAGACTCTCATCCGCGAGCAGAAGCGGATCAATCGGATCTTCGCCGAACGCTACCGCGACAACCCAACCGTGTCCTTCTTCCACATCTCTGGTCCCAGCTCCATCTGGGAAGAACTCGCGTTGCCCGCGAACATCGTCGACCAGCAAGGCTACAGCCGGGATGCGATCCTCAACACCTGGAAGCAGGTGATCGATCAGTGGCAGGCGATCCGCGGCGGCAAGCGTCTGTCGTGCGCCGTTTCGGCCGCCACGTCGGTCTACCGCAATCTGGGCGATGACATCGCGACGTATGCCGTGGGCAAACACGATGACCCGACCGATCATGGTGTCGTCGGCTCCGACTTCGTGCTGCAATGGAATTATCTGGACACGCTCTACGGGCGAGCGATCCTGGCCACCTCGAAACGATGGATCCCGAAGACAACGATCGCCTGGCAAATGTGGGGGTCCACCGCGTGGAGCCGGAAGTGCCAGGACTACGAAGGGACGGTCAAGTTGGGCTTAGATGTCGGCTCGACTTATGTGGAGGTCTACCAGGAGGATCTGCTGGTCCCGCAATACGCGCGATTCACCGAGACCATTGACAAGGAGATCAAAGCGCGGATCAAGAAGCACGGCAAGGCTGTCGTGGCCATCGACCAGCCGCCGGCTCAGTCGTCTTCCGCCCGAGCCAACGGCGACGTGGATCAGGCTTGCGATGGTGATGCGCCCGCCTGGAACACCTGGTCAACGTCCGCGCGAAACCCGGGCAGGATCTTGGATTCCGCGACGCTTCCGACCGAATATTCGCCGAAGAGAGAATAGCTCGCGCCTTCGAGACTCAATACCAGGATCCGCCGCTCGACCGGATCAACGATCCAGTATTCGGGAATCCCAGCCTCCGCGTAGTCCCGGCGCTTGTCCTGGTAGTCGCGAGCGCGGCTGGCTGCATCGTCGCTGACCACTTCGGCGACGAGGTCAGCCGCTTCTCCATACCGCTCGCCGAAGCGGCTGAGATGTGCCGTGAGGTAGACGAGAATGTCCGGTTCCCGATACGTCTGGTCTCGCAGACGCATCCGATAGGGGGCGCTGATCGCATCACCCAGGTGTCTTGCTGCCAGAAACGTCACTATGAGATTCAAAAGGTATTGGACGATCTTCTGATGCGACTTGGTCGGCATTTCCGGCACCTCGATGCGACCATCGACAAGCTCTACAAGCTGGCTGAGAGACTCCGTGAAGGAGAGATAACTGCCTTCGCTCCAGTGACCCTGCGGGGGAAACAACCGGGCTATTTCCCATGCCGGCTCCTGTTCATCAGAGAATCGAGATGACGCCGAAGACATTTCCTGATGCCCTGAGTGGTTGTCCAAGTCGTGCGACCACCTTCGCATTGTAGCAGCGGAACAGGGCGCGAGCAATTCGAACCGTGACGTCGATCCCGCGTCGGTGCGGTGTCCCGTCTCGCACCGCCGATGAACGTTGGTCAATTCCAGCCTCGTGGTCAGGATCGCTGACGTTCGAGCGAGCCTACCATCGGGAGTCTCTCAAAGACATCGGGCGACTCCGCAGCCTCGCCCGATGGTGAGCCACGTTGGCCGTGTCCATCTTACCGCGGGCATTCGACGCGGCCAGCGTGGGGCGACACTGCTTGGTGAAACGGTGACACGTAGGGTGAAGGTGACACTCCCGCCGCGTGAACGCGGGGGCTTCTCTCGTGATAGAATGGCAGCCCAGTCTCTTGAATCACAGCGTGTCACGGAGAGCATCCCATGAGCCGGCGACTACTGACGACAATTGGCCTGACCGCCCTGTTTCTCGCTTCTGTCCCGCAGACCTTTGCCGCCGACGGCGGCTGGGTCACGATCGTCCCCGAGGAAACCGACGAGATCCTCGCCAATCCCGGCATGGGATGGCAGACGTTTCACCGCACGGCGAAGAATGACACTCGTTTGCCGTCCTGGATCCCTTCCACCGTCCACTATGCCCGTTGGGGTTGGGGCACGCTGGAGCCCGAGAAGGGCCGGATCGACCACGAATTCCTGGACGGCGTGTTGCGGGAGACGCGGGAAGCGGGCCAGACGCTGGCGTTTCGAGCCATGTGCTGTTCGACGACGCCGCGTCAACCCTACCATCCGAAGTGGCTCGCGGAGATCGGCGGGCAGGTCGTCACGACTCGCTATGGCGACGGCCCCGAATTGGAGGTGCCCGTACTGGATGACCCGAGCGTTCTTGCCGCGCATCTGGACTTCATCCAGCGTCTGGGCGCTCGATACGACGGCCACCCCGACATCGATCACGTGGACCTCGGATCAGTCGGCTGGTGGGGCGAGTGGCACATGAGCCAGTCCACCAACGCGCCGATGCCTTCGCCGGAGACTCAGAAGAAGATCGTGGACGCCTACCTGGCAGCCTTCAAGAAGACGCCGCTCGCGATGCTCGTCGGCGGTGGTGCAATGCTCCAATACGCGGTCGAAAACGGTACCGGTTGGCGAGCCGACTGCCTGGGCGACATGGGCGGTTTTTCGAAGAACTGGTGCCACATGCGGATGGCCTATCCGAAGGAACTGCAGGCGGCCAACGCCCTGCAGGCGTGGCAGACGGCTCCCGTGGCCTGGGAGACGTGCTGGGACATGCGGAAGTGGGTGGACGAAGGATGGTCGCTCCGGTTCATCTTCAACTACGCCTTGGCGCTGCACGGCTCGGTCATCAACAACAAATCGGCACCACTGCCCGAGGGCGAGAACGTGCGGCCCGAGGTGGAGCGGTTCCTGCGGCGGCTCGGCTACCGCCTGGTGTTGAAGGAGCTGGGGCATCCCGCGTCGGCGCGGTCTGGTGGCAGCTTCCAGCTTGCGATGAAGTGGCAGAACGTCGGTTCTGCTCCATGCTACAAACCGTACCGCGTTGCCTACCGGTTGTCGAGCGACAACAGCCAGTCAACACTTGTGGTGGGCAAGGTCACGGTGAACAACTGGCTGCCAGGTTCCATCGAGCTGTTCACTGACGAGTTCTTCAAACAGCCGGCCGACTTGCCGCCCGGTGAGGTCTACAGCATCAATGACTCCATCGAGCTGCCCGACGGCTTGCCGCCTGGAAGCTACAACCTGTCGATTGCGATCGTGGGTCAGGGGGACACCGAGCCGACGGTGCAGCTTGGCATCAAAGGCCGGTCCGAGGACGGATGGTATCCGTTGAGCCAGCTGACGGTTGGCAGGTAGGACATTTTGTCTTGCTTGCCGCGACTCGTGGCATGGCACCGAACTCGTCCGCGTGATGAGCGCAGTCGATACGACCCCTGCAATTCAAACCCGCATCTTCGCTTCCCCGGGCCGAAAAACGCAGTCGACGCGCCGTAATGGCGTAAATATTAGTGCGTCTCGATTGCGGCAGCACCAGGAAGCGCCCCGTTGCCACCGACGGCATTGATGCTTCTTGACCCGGGAGTCGCGGCTGATTTCGGACATGCGCAAAGGTTTCCCGTTCGTGATCCTGAGCGAACTCCTCCTTCAAGGCCACGAACGACCCCTGAGGTGACCTCTTGTATGAGTCGTGGAATCCGTACTGACAGAGCGGCAACACCCTCAGAACGATGGAAGGCAGGAGGGTTTCGGGCGGCGATTACCGCCGCCATCGACTCGTTTCTGCCTCCATGTGTCCGCGACGGCGACGCGGACATCCTGCGCCGCAGCCGCTTGGTCGTGGCCTTTGGGGGTACACTGTCCATTTTGGCCATCGTCTACGCCGTGCTCTTCCACTTGATGGATGGGCCGATGTGTATCGCGGTGCTCGCCACGGGTACCGGCGTGGCGGCCGCCAGTCTGTGTATCATGCGTCGGGGCGGATCGTGTTTTGTCGGGGGCAACCTTCTCGCCGCCGGTTACTTCGCCACAATGACCGCCTTGGCCTGCCGCCTGGGAGGGCACGGGTCTCACAACCTGGCGTGGCTCGCGGGAGTGTCCGTGGTTGCGATGAGCACCGCGGGCCGGCGCTCCGCCCTGTTCTGGCTCGTCATGACTGCGTTGTCGCTTGCCGCATTCTATGCGATTCGCGTGGCCGGCTACTCGTTCCCGAATGACCTGAATACCCGCCAATACGAGTTACTGGGACTGCTGTCCTGGATTGGCCTGAATGTGCTGATCTTGAGCCTCGCCTTCGTGTATGAAACGGCGATGGGCCGTACGCTGGTCGAACTCAGGAGCGTGCACGACCGGCTGCTGCGAGAGCGGGATTTCTCGGCTTGCGCCATCGACAGCCTGCCCGGCGTCTTCTACGTCTTTGACGACCTGGGAAGGTACGTGCGATGGAATCAGAACCTGGAGGACCTTTCCGGATACTCGCCAGAAGAAATCTCTGCCATGAATCCGGTCGCGTTCTTCCGCGGGCACGACAAGGACGTCGTCGAACATGGCGTCAAGGAGGTCTTCACAAACGGGCAAGCCACGGTGGAGGCATCGCTCCACACGAAACAGGGTCTGGCGATTCCATGCCTGTTCTCCGGCAGACGGTTCTTGATTGAAGGAAGACCACACTTGGCTGGCATGGGGATCGACATCAGCGAGCGCAAGCGTGCCGAGGTGGCTCTGCGGGAAAGCGAGGAACGATTCCGTCGATTTGCCGTCGCCTCGGGATATGGCTTCGCGATGGGTGAACTTGGCGGCCAACTGGTTTTCGCCAACGCCGCCACGCTGCGGATCGTGCAGGAGGAATCCGAAGAGGCTTTCGTCAGCAAAACGTTCTTCCAGTACTGCCTGCCGGAGGACGTTGAACGCCTCAGAAACGAGATCCTGCCGATCGTCTTGGAAAAGGGCCAATGGGCGGGGGAAATGCCACTGCTGTCCGCAACCGGCAACCTCGTCGACACGGAGCAGAACATCTTCCTGATCCGCGACGAGCAGGGATCGCCCCGCATGGTCGGTAACATCATCACCGACATCACGGAACGAAGGCGGAATGCAAGCGAGCTGGCCCGGGCCAGGGACAAGGCAGAGGCCGCGACCCGGGCGAAGAGCGAATTTTTGGCCAACATGAGTCACGAAATCCGTACTCCCATGTCGGCCATCCTGGGGTATACCGATCTCCTCGCCGCGTCCGACGAACGGGCGGAACAGCGGGAATGCGTTCAGATCATCAAGCAGAATTGTGATCACTTGATGCGGATCATCAACGACATTCTCGATTTGTCAAAGATCGAGGCTGGCCGACTGCACGTCGAGCGGGGCCCGGTTTCCCTCCAGGCGTTCTTCGGCGATGTGGTGTCGCTGATGCGCGTCCGCGCGGAGGCCAAATCACTCCCCTTGAAACTCGAGTACCGCGGCCCCATTCCCCAGACCATTCGGAGCGATGCGGTCCGGCTCCGCCAGATCCTCATCAATCTGGTGGGCAATGCCATCAAGTTCACCGAGACCGGCGAGGTCAAGATCGTCGTCCGCTTGCGGGACCGGGAATCCGCGGACCCAAAGCTCCAGTGCGAGGTCATCGACACGGGCATCGGTCTCAGCCC
>Ga0194113_10006544_pt1 | contig 14777 bp, 12 predicted proteins | sample TA2MahC200mmetaG_FD_146193 | JGI IMG/M metagenome (GOLD analysis project Ga0194113, IMG submission 146193) | Freshwater microbial communities from Lake Tanganyika, Tanzania - TA2015017 Mahale Deep Cast 200m | ecosystem: Environmental > Aquatic > Freshwater > Lake | place: Tanzania: Lake... | reverse complement strand
GTCGGGTTCCTTCCCGCGGGCCGTGGTGGATGGCGTAGGCCCCCGGGTGGCGGAGTTTGGCGATGTCAAGGTCGCTGCGAAGGGCGTGTCGTTGCAGGTACGGTTCAGCGAACCGGTCACCGTGTCACGCAAGCCCTCGATCCCGTTCACGCTCGCCGGGGCCGACCGGCGCCTGGGCTACGTGAGCGGCTCGGGTGGGAATGTGCTCACGTTTCGCTACCAGCCCGCTCGGGGTGAGATGCCCACGGGTGAGAACGTCGTCGTCACCAAGGCCGCCGGGATCACGCTCGGCCGCGGGCGGATCGTCGACAAGGCCGGCAACGCGGCCACGTCGCTCTCGCAGCCGAACTTCGTGGCGATCCACTGGGCGACCGTCGGCGACAAGGGGAATGCGGCCGACGATACGGGCTACGGTGCCGTGGGCTACGACTACCGGATCGGGACCTACGAGATCACGATCGGACAGTACGCGACGTTTCTCAACGCCGTGGCCCGGACCGACACCGACGGCCTCTACAGCGAGAACATGGCCTTTTCCACCTTCGCGGGAATCGCGAGGCTTGGTTCCCCCGGGGCGTATTCCTACGCCGTGATGGACAACCACGGAGACGACTCCAACCGACCGATCACGTTCGCCAGTTGGTTCGACGCGGCCCGGTTCGCGAACTGGATGCACAACGGCCAGCCGACGGGAGCGCAGGGGGCCGCGACCACCGAGGACGGTGCCTACACGCTCGACGGCGCGACGTGGGGCCTGACTCCCACGCGGAATCCGGGAGCATTGTTCCACATCCCCACGGAGAACGAGTGGTACAAGGCTGCCTTCTACAAGGGGGGAGGCGCGAGTGCGGGCTACTGGAACTACGCCACGCAGAGCGACAGTGCTCCCGGCAATGCGATCGGCAACGCCGCCAATCAGGCCAACTGCTTCGATGTCTTCACGGGCTACGCCGTGACCCGGTCGACCACGCAGTCCCCCGGCCAAAACTACCTGACGGACGTGGGAGCCTTCGTCGGCAGTGCGAGCGCCTACGGCACGTTCGACCAGTGTGGGAACGTGGCTGAGTGGAACGACCTCGCCGGAGCGCCCGGGTATGAGCGCGGAATCCGCGGCGGATCGTACGTGTCGTCCTCGTCGTCGCCGAGCCTGAGCGCCTCGGGCCGGCTCGAGGACACGGCATGGGGCGAGGCCGCGCGAGGCTTTCGGCTCGCCAGCCGGATCTGAGTGAGATGGCTGCGTCAGGCGATGCCCTCGGCCCGCATGGCCTGCCAGTCGGCCGCGGTGGGCTTCGCCACCGTGCCGAAGAGGTAGTCGCCGACCGGCAACGCCACGTTGAAGTTCTTGTCGGGATAGCGGTGGTGCAGATAGTGGTGCCGTGCCACGTGCTTGAACACGGCCCACTGGGCGAAGGGGCGGTGCGCGGGCTTGTGCATCTCGAGATGGATCTGATTCCAGAGCAGGTGATGCATGCACACGACCAGCGGAAACATCACCGCCCCGGTGAGCGAGAAGCAGCCCAGCAGCAGGCTCACGGGGAGCGACTCGAGCAGGCCCTCCCAAATGTTGAGCCTGATGCCGCGGTCCTGGCCGTGGGGCACGGGCTCGTCGTGGAAGGTCGCGCGGTACTGCCGGTGATGCTCGACGGCGTGGCTCATGAACATCTTCCGCCGGGCCGCAAGATCGCGCCACGGGAAGTGCCGCGGCTTCTTGTGCATCAGGCGGCTGTGCACCTGGTGCTCGATCACCGACATCAGCACGACGAGGGCGGCGAACCAGCAGCCCAGATGAATGGCGAGTGACATGCGGGTCCCTTGGGTGCCGAATGGCCCGCATGTCGGCAGGTCCTGCCGACCGGCTGGGGGCGTCGTCCGCGAGACAAGTACCAGACGCGGCCTCCCCCAGGCAGACCGGTTTCCCGGCCGCCGCGGGCCTGCAGCGGCGAATTGCCCCGGCGTGGAGACGGACAGGGCCGCCGGCCGCCTCGGCACGCGGCATCTCCGCGCCTCCCGGACCCCCGGCTTACGATGCCGGCATGGCCGACACGCTCCCATGCCGTCCTCACCTGCGGTGCGCGGTCCTCGTGGCCGTGGTGTTGCAGTCGGCTTCGGTGGTCGCGGACGAGTCCCCGGGAGCCGCCCCGGAGTGGTCTTCCGAGTTCGTCGCGGAGGCGATTGCCGCAGCCCGCGAGCCGGGGGACGCCCGCCGCGGAGCCGGCGTGTTTCACGCCGCGGCGACGGGCTGTGGCACGTGTCATCGGGTCGGCGGCCAGGGGGGCGTGGTGGGGCCGGAACTCACGACCGTGGCCACCTGCCTGACCCCCGAGGAGATCGCCGAAGCGCTCTCTTGGCCCGCCCGGCGGGTGAAGCCGGAGTACCGGGCCTGGGGCCTCACGCTCGCCGACGGCCGCGTGCTCCGGGGCGTGCTCGCGCGAGAGACCCCCGAGCGAGTGTCGCTGATCGATGCGGCGGGCTCGAGCCACGACATCCCGGTGGGCGGTGTCCTTCCGGCAAGCCTGCGTGGAACGGCGGGGCGGACCTGCTAGCGTGACCGAGTGTATCGGCATGCAAGCGAGGTCAAGTCATGGCTGGACGGAAGCGGCGAGGCGTGGCTGCGGAGTTGTCGCGAGCCGCTGAGCAGTTCGAGCGGTGGCGGCGGACCCGCGGCCGGGGACAGCGGATTCCGGCACGGCTTTGGCGCCTTGCAGCCGACGTGGCTGGACGTCACGGGGTCAGCCGCACGTCGGGGGTGCTCAAGCTCGATTACTACGCACTGAAGGAGCGGCTGACGCAGCGGCCACCGCGCAGGGGTGCAGCGGGCAGTCCGAGCCTGGCACCGTCCTTCGTGGAGCTGACGCCTGGTCCGCTCCCAGCACCAAGCCCGTGCGAGATCGAGTTCTCCGATGCGTTCGGGTCAATGCTTCGCGTCCGGCTTCCTGTGGGCCAGCTTCCGGATCTCGTGTCCCTTGTCCGCACCTTCCGAGAGTCCCGGTGATGCTGCAGGTCACGCCGCAGATGCGGCTGTTGGTGGCGATCGAACCGGTCGACTTCCGCAAGGGAATCGATGGCCTGGTCGCCCTCTGCAAGCAGTCGCTGGGAGAGGATCCGCTCCGCGGATCACTGTTCGCCTTCCGCAATCGGCGGGGAACGGCGGTGAAGGTGCTGGTGTACGACGGCCAGGGATATTGGCTCTGCCTGAAACGGCTGAGCACGGGCCGCTTCCGCTGGTGGCCAAGCGCTCCCGGGCAGTGTGCCCAGTCGCTGGCGGCTCATCAGCTGCAGGTGCTCTTGTCGGCAGGTGACCCATCGGCCACCAAGGCGGTGCCGGCCTGGCGAAGCGTCAGCGGGTAGCTGCTGGTGACCGCCGAGAAAGTGCTCTTGCCTCGACGGGCCATCGCGGCGAACGTCGTTGTTCATGACGTCTCACGCCGTCCCCGACATCGTCGAGTTGGATGCCGAACAGCTGGATGCGTTGTTGCTGCGCGTCGAGGCGGGCCAGCTGACGCCGGAGGATGTCGAGACGCTCATCGCCGCGCTGAAGTCGTATGCGTATGTGACGCAGCTGATCGACCAAAAGAGCACGACGATCGGCCGCCTGCGGAAGCTCTTGTTCGGAGCCGAGACGGAGAAGACAGCAGCCGTCACTGCCCGGGCGGCAGAGTCGACATCGCCAGGCGGCCCCGACGCGGGCCGCCGTGATGCCCCGGCCGCCACGAAGACCCGCGATAAGCCGAAGGGGCATGGTCGCAACGGCGCCGAGGACTACCCCGAGGCAACGCGTGTCAGCGTGCCGCATGAAGCGCTTTCAGCCGGTGACCCGTGCCCATCGTGCGACCGCGGAACGCTCTACGGTCAGCCGAAAGGCGGCATCGTGCTTCGCTTCACCGGCCAGCCCCCGGTGCAGGTGACGGTCTACGAACTCGAGAAGCTCCGGTGCGGCCTGTGCGGCGAGGTGTTCACGGCGAAACTGCCAGAAGGAGCGGGCCTCGACAAGTACGACCCGTCCGTGGCCGGCATGATCGCCGTGCTCAAGTACGGGAATGGCCTGCCATTCAACCGGTTGGCCGGGTTGCAAGAGAACCTGGGCATGCCGCTGCCGTCCTCGACCCAGTGGGACATCGTGGCCGAGGCCTCGTCGCTGATTCAGCCGGCCTACGACGAGCTCATTCGCCAGGCGGCCCAGGGGCAGGTGCTGCACAACGACGACACGACGGTCAAGATCCTGGAGTTGATGGGCGAGCGGGCGAAAGCAGCGCCCGCAACGGCACAAGACGCCTCGGACCAGCCCGATCGCACCGGACTCTTCACCACCGGCGTGGTCGCGACGAGCGAAGGCAGGCGGATCGCGGTGTTCTTCAGCGGTCGAAAGCATGCCGGCGAGAATCTTCGGGATGTGCTGCTCCGCCGTGCGACCGACTTGCCGCCTCCGATCCAGATGTGCGATGCCTTGTCCCGCAATCGACCACCCGAACTCGAGACGATTCTTGCCAACTGCCTGGCGCATGCGCGGCGGCAGTTCGTGGACGTCAACGAGCACTTCCCGACGGAGTGCCGGCATGTCCTCGAGTCACTTCAGGTCATCTATCACAACGACCAGCTGGCCCGTGAACGACACCTGACCGCCGAGGAGCGGCTCCCGTTCCATCAGCAGAACAGCGGCCCGACGATGGCGCGTCTGCGCGAGTGGCTCAAGCGTCACAGCGAACAAAAGCTGGTGGAGCCGAACTCGGGGCTGGGGACGGCGATCAACTATCTCCGCAAGCACTGGGAGAAGCTGACGCTGTTCCTCCGCGTGGCCGGTGCGCCGCTGGACAACAACATCTGCGAACGCGCCCTGAAGAAGGCGATCCTGCACCGCAAGAACGCGCTGTTCTTCAAGACCAAGCATGGTGCGGCCGTGGGTGACTTGTATCTGAGCCTCATCCACACGTGTGAGTTAAGCGGCGGCAATCCCTTCGAGTACCTAGCCGCGCTGCAGCGGCATGCTGCTGCCGTCACCGCCGCTCCAGGGGAGTGGATGCCCTGGAACTATCGTGATCGACTCGATGGTGCAGCCGCCGGCTGACTCGACGTGTCCGCCTCGAGCCCGCTAGACGGCCCAGCGACGGCAGCCACTGCGGCCCCTGAGTCGTGATTCGTCTCCAGGCGAATCTCGGTTCAGAAATTGCAGGCTTGCCGGAAGGACACGTACTACCTCGTCGGCTTGGCGAGCCTCGAGGAACTCGAGGCCTCCATCAGAACACGAAAGCAGCCGGCGTCAGCCGAGCCACGGCCTCATGGGCACGCGGGGTTCGCTGCTGCGCCGTCGAGTCCTTCCGTGACGCTCTCTCGGGAGGGGTTGCCCGTGCCCTCGAGCGGGCTGTGGGAGCAGGCGCAGCAAGGACTGCGAAACGCCGCGGACACGCAGTGAGCCGAGGGCGGGATGCCCGAGGCGAGCGTCCGGCGAGGGTGCACGGGCGACCCCGAGCCCAAGCCACTCGTGACCCAGTCCCCATCGCTCACGCGATTGGGCTTCCGATGCGGGGTCCGGGGGGGTGCGCCGCGGGTTGCCGTGAACCCAATGCAGACGTGCGTCGCCCTGCCCCGCAACTGCCGTGCCGAACAGGATTGGCATCCTGCCCGGAACGAGCGTTCGGTGACGAGCACGGGCAGCCCCGAGCCTCGCGAACGCGCGAGGCTCACGTGTGACCCGTATGAGGGCGCCTGGCAAGGGCGCCGTCAGCGCGTCGTTCGAGGATCGATCAGCGGCCGCACCTCCACGTCTTCGAAGGTCACGTCGCCGTCCTGGCAGAAGAAGAACAGCCTGTCTCCCTGGGCGTAACGCGGTCGGCACATGAGTGTCCTCCGGTCGTCGATGCAGACGTCGACCATGTCCTCCTTGAGAACCATCTCCAGCGTGAAGGGCCGATCGAGTCCCGCGACGTCGTCGATGGCCTGGAGTGGAACCAGGTCGTTGCCGCCGGCCAGCGGATCGCGGACCTCGACACGGGCGAGATTCGGGGTGATCCGCAGTTCCGTGCCCGAGGCGTATTCGCCGGTCCCGTGAACGCAGATACCGAACCAGCCGACGGCGGGGCCGGGCACGACGCGGGCGGTGATCCGCACCTCCTGGGGAACGCCGGCGACGAAGCCCGCAGCCATTCCGGGCAGGGACTCAACGTGCACCCGTTTCCCGGTCGCCGTCGCGCCGGGGGTGAGCGGCTCGAACGCCAGGGGCAGCGGCTCACCCGTCGGCAGGGCCATTTCCGCGGGGAACTTCGTGCCCAGGGTGCCGTCCTCGTGCTGGACGAGTTCGCGGAATACCGCATTGCCGGCCCATCCGCCCTTGCCGATCCAGGCCGCGCCGAGCCGCCGCCGGGGGCCAAAGGCGGCCGTCTTCATCACCCACTCGGCCTTGCCGCCGAAGGTATCGACCCGGGGCCTGGTCCATGGGCCCAGCGGGCTCTTCGCCATGCGATAGCGGGCGGTGCCCCCGTTGCTGAAGACCAGATACCAGTTTCCGTTCCACTCGAAGACGTCCGGACACTCCGGCGCACCCGGGATTCCGGGCACGACCAACGGCGGTTCCTGCTTCCACTCCCTCAGGTCCCGCGACGTGAGGTGGGCCAGGCAGTCGCCCCGCCGATGCAGGGCCGGCTTCTCGAGTGCCGCCGTGACGAGCATGTGGAACGTCCCCGTGGCCGGATCGCGAAACACCGTCGGATCGCGAAACGGCCCCACGACATACGGCGGCTCGGGACCGGCAAAGGGGTTCGGCTGTAGTTTCTCGAACGCGACTCCGTCCCGGCTCGTGGCGTGGCTCAGCTCCTCGGCACGCGTATCGGTCCGCCGCGTCGCATAGAAGGCGTGGAACAACCCGTCATACCAGTACATCGAGCCGGTGCAGATTGAACCCTCCCACTGCTCGCTGACCGGGACGGCGAAGTCATGGAACGTCCAGTGCTTCAGGTCACGGCTGGAGACGTGGGCCCACTGGTGGGCGCCGAGCCCGTTCTTGCTGCCGTGATGCCGTTTGTCGCCCAGGTAGTAGAAATGGAAGGTGTCGTCGTGCCACATCGGGAGACAGTCGCCGACGTGCCAGTCGGGGTGGTGCGGCTTGTAATACTGCATCGGCACCTGGAGCTTCTCGTTGAGGCTGGCGCGGCCGGCCTCCACCGCGGCGGGGCCGCCGCTGAGCGCCTCGATCTCCCGGGCGGCCAGCGGCCGGCGCCAGATCGCCACATGGTCGACGAGTGCCGTCAGCCCCCCGGTCACCTTGCCCTCCGCGTCGGTATCGCCCCCGATCAGGAGTTCCACCGCCTCGGCAGGCCGCAGCGTGCCGAGCATGAAGTCCTCGTCCTGCCAGAGCCCGTCGACGAACAGCCGCATCTTGGCGCCGTCGCAGACCAGCACGACGTCGTGCCACGCGGCGGCATCGACGAGATCGGCCGGCACGCGGGCCTCCATCGGCTTGGCGTTCTTGGTCGTGCCGATCTCGGCGCTGAACAGCATTCCCGATGCCGGTGCGACCGACCGCAGGGCATAGGCGACTCTGGCCGGGCCTCCCGACTTCGTGACGAGGGGGCCGGCCCAGCGGCCCGACGGATCGCGGACCCGGATCAGGATGCTGATCGTTTCATCCCGCTGGTCGAGCTCGCCGTTCACCCCCGAACCCGCCGCCAGCCACCCCCCTCGGATGTCGGCGGCGACGCCGTCGCCACCCCGGGCCCGAGATGCCGCTGCATCACGGTCGTCGAGATTCGTTCCCAGCGTCACATCCCCATGGACGCTGAGCCGGCTGTTGTCGCCGGCGGAGTCGTCGGGGCCTGCCATGTGCCACACGGCGACCGCGTCGTCCCACGGCCCGGCGGCGGCCACCACCCGCGCTGTCGCCGCCAGGAGCAGGATTCCCGCGGTCGACCGGCCTCGTCGCGTCGTCATGTCGTCCTCCTGGGAGTCGTCGGATCGGGCAGCCGATCAGGCACGCCTTCGTTGGGCAGGAGCTTGGGCCGCAGGAGTTGATCCTCGAAGAACGCCGCCGTGCCCTCGCGTTCCAGGTCCGCGAACGTGTATCCGCGACCCGACAACGGCCGGACGTCGACACTGCCGCGGCCGAGCAGACCGATCGCCAACTCCATCATCTTGGTGTTGCAGCCGCTGGTCCCCATCACGGCGGCGTTGCCGTAGTGCCAGACGCCGCTCTCGATGCGGCACGGTCCGCGGGTGCCCGCGAAGGCCAGCACGCGGCCCCCGGTGGGGGCGATCAGGCCGTGGGCGATCGCGAGAGTATCACCGCTGCCCGCCGCCAGGATCACGTCGTCGAAACCCTTGAATGGGCGACCGTAGGGATCGACCGCGGCGGGCGTGAACCCGGCGGCGAGCCTTGCCAGCGCGGCATCGTCCTCCGCCACGTGGCAGGTCGCACGGGGATCGGCCAGCACCCTGTCGACGAGGGCCCTCTTCGCGTCCGAGCGGACGACGACCACCACCTGCCGGGCGCCTCCGACGTCGAGCACCGGATCCTCGACGAGCGCCAGTTTGGCCGTCATCACCGCCATCGAGCCCGAGCCGACGACGAGCGTCACGCCCCCCGGCATGACGCCCTTCTTGAGGACGCTGCCGCGGGCATCCTGGCCGAGTTCGTGGGTCGACTTCTGCAGGCAGTCGAGCAGGCAGGCCAGTGGCTCGACGAGCGCGGCACTCGTGTCGTCGATCCCATCCGGCACGGGCAGCACCGACCCCGAGCGGATCACCTCCGGACGGATGCGGACGTACTGGGCGAAGGCGCCCGCCTGGTTCATCGCCAGGTCGGTGATGTTGCCCCCGAGCAACTGCACGCCCCTGGCACCGTGGAGGCCCGGGGCAGGCGGCTGGTAGTGCGCGATCCGCGACTGCAGGCAATAGCGTCGGCCGATGCGGAAGTCGAACTGCTCCCCCGTGAGTCGCTCGCCGGCGAGATAGCCGATGCCGGTGGTGAGCTCGTGCACCCGGCTGCCGACGAACACCAACTGGACGACCGCCTCGTGGCCGAAGATCCGCCCCCAATGAAGTTCGAGATGCCGCCGCACGTCGCGGCGGGCCGCTTCATCCAGGCCAGCCGCGGACGCGGCGACATCCGCGTACAGCCCGTCGTCATGAACGTCCGCCCGCGGGGTGCCGGTCTCGAGGAGACGCACGTAGTCGAGAAACCGGCCGGAGTCACCACGGGCGGCGGAGCCCACGAGGGCGGCGAGTTCCTCCAGCAGGCTCTCCTCCGCCTGATCGCGGCGGCCGGACTGGTAGATCTTCACGTCGGTGCCGCAGCGGTGCACCACGCGCACCCGTCCGATCAGATCGTGGGCCGTCCCGAAGATCGGCCGGTCCGCGACGACCCGATAGTCGCCCTTGCCAAAATACACCAGGGCATGCATGCGCCCCGAGATCTCGATCGGGCTGCCATCGGCATCGCACCCCAACCGGCGGTCGGGCCAGTCAAACCCGCACGTCGCGGACGTCATGACCGCGATCCCTCCGCGAGCCGCCCATACCCGAGTGCATCGAGCATCTCGCCACAGACGTCGGCGACATGTCGGCGGCGGACGTCGTGGCCGAAACTCTCCGAGTTGATCCACAGGTTGTTGCCGTCGATCACGTCCGCCTCGCGCTCCCGGAGGATTCGATAGAGCTTCTGGCCGGCACCCACCGCCATCGCCGTGTAAAAGTTCACCTTGCAGATCCCGTCCGCTGCGGTGTCTCCGACGCGGCCTTCCAGGCACGAGGTTCCGTGAAGCGCCATGATCGGCCCGACGCGGTCGCGGATCAACCTGGCCAGTTCCCGCTCGTAGCGGCGTTCCGCCCGCCCGGCCCCGACACTGCGGTGCTCCGTGCCGAGATTCGGCACGACGAGATCGACGCCGGTCGAGCGGACGAACGCCTCCACCGCACCGGGAGTCGAGAGCTGATCGTCGCGGCTGAGCTTCAGCCGTGCGATGTCGGCCGGGTCGTAGATCTTGTCGGCCGCCCCCTCCACCACGACCTGGTCGCCGAATCGTGCGACGTAGGCGGCCGTCAGGCGGATGTTCTCCGCCTCGTCGAGCTTCGAGGCGTCGTGCATGATGATCGCCATCCGCTCGACCACCGAAGGGTCGTGGAGCATCGCCGCATCCTCCGGGTCGGTGGCCCAGCCGTGATCGATGAACGGCAGGATGCCGACGGCGGGAAACCGGGGCCGCCCATCGGCGCCGGCCAGCGACTCGTAGACGCCGAGCGTTCGCAGCCAGATCTCGCACCCCTCGCGGACGTCACCCCCGTCGAAGCCTCCGAGATCCGTACGGGTGACGCACGACGTGCTGATCTTTCGGAACTGTGCGTTGTCGGGATAGATGCCCGTCATGCCGACGGCGATGGGCACCTCGGCCAGGCCGTGGCGGTCGGCGAATCGCTGCGCGCCGATCAACAGGCCCTCGATCTCCGCGGCCAGTTCACCGTTGGGGCTGAACAGCGCGGTGCCAGCGGCGCGGAGGCGTTGGAGTATGGCCAGCACGTCGCTGCGGCGGGTGACGAGGTTCATGGCGAGTTCCGTGGGAAGATGGCCGGTCGGGCGTCACGTCGGGACGGCACCGCCGTTGACGCCGATCGCCTGGGCGTTGACGTAACCCGCGCGGGGCGATGCCAGGAAGGCCACGAGGGTGGCGATGTCGTCCTCACTGCAGCTGCGTCCGGCCGGCGAGCGGGCGATCCGCCGCGCCTTGAGCTCCTCGAGGCCGCCGACGCCCTCCTTCTCGCAGCTGATCCGCACCAGTTCCGGGTCGAGCCACGAGCCGGCGGTCGAGCCGTCGCCGGGATAGACGTCGGATGGGCAGACGATGTTGGCGGTGATCCCGTCTCGGCCCAACTCCAGGCCGGCCGCAACGCTCAACCCATGGAGGAAATACTTGCTCGCGGAGTAGACGGCGAGGCCGGCACTCGCCTTGAGCCCCGACGAGGAGCCGATGTAGATCAGCCGCCCCCAGCCCGCTTTCCGCAGGTGTGGAACCGCGGCTCTCGTCACGTTCAGGGGACCGTGGACGTTGACGGCGAGCGTGGCGTCGACGTCGTCGTCGGAAACCGCTGCCAGCAGTCCCGCCCGCGTGATGCCCACGTTGCTGACCACGACGTGGACGGCACCCCACCTCGCGGCCACGGTGGCCAGCGACTCCGCGACAGCTGCGGCATCGGTGACATCGACCGTCAGCGGCATGCCTTTGCAGGCTGCCGCCGTGTCGCCGGCGCGGGATCCATCGAGATCGGCCACTGCCACCCGCGCGCCCTCGGCGGCGAGCGTGCGGGCGATGGCTGCGCCGATTCCCCGGCCACCCCCCGTCACGAACGCGACCGTGTCCCGCAACTGCAAATCCACGCGCTGCTCCTCACCCGCCGCGACGACCGCCACCGATCAGGCCGGGGCAGCACGATAGCAGACTGCGGAACAGTTCTGCTACCGGCCGTCGCGCGCCCGCTGGCGCACCTCGGCGAGCTCCGCCACCGCGGATTCGAGGCGGCACGGCCGATCGTCGGGGCACTCGCGAGCGGACCTGACGGGCACCTGCTCACGCAGCGCCACGCTCGTCCACCTGACCGGAATCGATCACCCGCGACCCCCGTTGCCGCGCCGGTCGCGATGTCCGACGGAACCACGTGAAAGGAAACGTCCGCCGCACGCTCCCGGCCTGACGCGTCAGGAGGCGGGGGGATATACTCGACGCTCTTCGCGGAGCATCGTCTGGCGGTGCTCCACAGGCGACTATCAGGAATGGTGGCATGGGTGACGGTGTCTCGAACACAGCGGCAGTCTTGCGGCGGCGCTCCCTGCTTGCCGCAGCCGTCGGCCTCGCGGCGGTCTCGGTGCGTCCAGGGCGGGCAGGAGCGGCGGATCCGCCGGTGCCCGCGGTCGTCGAGGAGGGCTTCGTGCCGCTGTTCAATGGAACCGACATGACCGGATGGGTGGGCAACGTCACCGGCTACGTGCCCGAGGCCGACGGCAAGCTCGTCTGCTCACCCGGCCGCGGCCAGGGCAACCTCTACACGGCCCGTGAGTACGCCAACTTCGTCCTGCGCTTCGAGTTTCGACTCACCCCGGGAGCCAACAACGGCCTGGGCATCCGAGCTCCACTCGAAGGCGACGCCGCCTACGTCGGGATGGAGCTGCAAATCCTGGACGACGGCGCCGAGGTGTACCGCACCGTGCAGCCGTGGCAGCGGCATGGCTCGATCTACCACGTCGTCGCCGCCAAACCGGGCCACCAGCGGCCCGTCGGCGAATGGAACGAGCAGGAAGTCGTCGCGGACGGCCGCCATGTCACGGTCACGCTCAACGGCACGGTGATCGTCGATGCCGATCTCGACGCCGTCAAGGATCCGGCGATCCTCTCCAAGCATCCCGGCTTGCAGCGGACCAAGGGCCATATCGGCTTCCTCGGCCACGGGTCGCCACTTGCCTTCCGCAAGATCCGCATCAAGGAGCTGCCATGAGAACAAGGGGCATTGGGGTGGGGCGCAGGCAGTTTCTGGGTGCTGCTTCGGCTGGACTGGCGGCCGGCGGCGTCTGGAGCGGGCTGCCTGCCAGGGCAGCCGTCTCGCCGAACGAAAAGCTCGCCATCGCGGCCGTGGGAACGGGCGGCATGGCTGCCGCCGACCTCAAGAACCTCGCGGGCGAGGAGATCGTCGCCATCTGCGACGTCGACGAGAAGACCCTGGCGACGGCGGCGACCCTCTATCCCAGCGCAGAACGGTATCACGACTTCCGGCTGATGCTCGAACTGGAATCGGGGCGCATCGACGCCGTCCTCGTGGCCACTCCCGATCACGTCCACGCTACGGCGACCATGATGGCGCTGAAGATGGGCAAGCACGTCTATTGCGAGAAGCCGCTGACCTGGTCCGTGCAGGAGGCGCGAACCGTCGCGGCGGCGGCGGAGCGGGGGCTCGTGACGCAGATGGGCATCGGGGTCCATGCGACCGACAACTACCGCCGCGTCGTGGAACTGGTTCGCGGCGGCGCTGTCGGGCCGATCCGGGAAGTCGTGGTCTGGTGCAACAAGGCCTGGGGGGGCGACGGCCGCGTCCACCAGCCCGTTCCTCCCCCGGCGACGCTGCACTGGGATCTCTGGCTCGGCCCGGCAGCCGCCCGTGACTACGCCGCCGGCGCCTATCACCCGGGACAGTGGCGCCGGTGGTGGGCCTTCGGCGGCGGCACGCTCGGCGACATGGCGTGCCACCTGGTCGACCTGCCTTTCTGGGCGCTGGAGTTGACGCTGCCGGAGTCGATCGCGGCGGAGGGGCCGCCGCCGGATCCGGAAACGGCCCCGACGGAACTCTCCGTCACGTACCGCTTCCCAGCCCGTGGGCAACTCCCGCCCGTCACGCTTACATGGCACGACGGCACCCGAGCCCCGAAGGAGGTGGCCGGACATCCGGTCCCGGCCATGGGCGTCATGTTCGTGGGGGAGACAGGGAGCCTGTTCGCCGACTACGGCAGCTGGAAACTGCTCCCTGCGGACAAGTTCGCCGGATTCGTCGCTCCGCCGCAGTCGATCCCGAAATCCGTCGGCCACTGGCAGGAGTGGATCGATGCCTGCAAGACGGGCGGACCGACCACCTGCGACTTCGCCTATTCGTCGCGGCTCACGGAGACGGTGCTGCTGGGCAACGTCGCCTACCGCAGCGGCCGCACGATCTCCTGGGATGCCGCCACCGGCAAGCCGGTCGGCTGCCCGGAGGCGGAGCCATTTCTCTCCCGGGAATACCGCAGCGGATGGACCCTGTGATCGGCGTCCCTCAGCGCAGCCGACGGGGCGTGGCGACACGCACGGGCATGCGCCCGCAACTCCCATAGCGTTCCCTTCCCCCCGAGGTACAGGACAGTCATGGCAGCCCCCCAGATTCGGCTGGTCGCCTTCGATCTCGCCGGCACGACGATCGATTTCGGTTCCCGCGCGCCGGCCGGCGTGTTCGTGGAGCTGTTCGCCCGCCACGGCGTGACGGTGTCCGAGGCCGAGGCCCGGGGGCCGATGGGCACCGCGAAGCGCGACCACATCGCCGCGCTGGCGGCGCTCCCGCGGGTCGCGGAGGAATGGCGGAAAGCGCACGGTGGCCGCTCGGCCGGCATGGCCGAGATCGATGAGCTCTACGCCGAGTTCATCCCGCTGCAGCTCGAGTCGTTGCCTGCCTTCGGCGACCTGGTTCCGGGGACGGCGGAGGCTGTCCAGGCCCTGCGAGCCGCGGGCATTTGCGTGGCGGCGACCACCGGCTACGACACGGCGATGACGAAGGTCGTGCTCGAGGCCGCTGGCCGCCAGGGATTCGTGCCGGATGCGGCGATCTGCGCCAGCGACGTCGCCGCCGGACGCCCCGCGCCGTGGATGCTCTTTCGAGCCATGGAGGCGACGAACGTCTGGCCACCGGCGGCCGTGGTCGCGGTTGGAGACACGATCGCCGACGTCCAGGCGGGCCGCAATGCGGGGGTGTGGTCGGTCGGGGTGACGGCGACGGGGAACATGCTCGGTCTCTCGCTGCAGGCACACGACGCCCTCGCTCCCGCCGAGCGGGCGGCACGCCTCGCCGCCGCGCGGGAGGCGATGCTTGCGGCGGGGGCGCACGCGGTTGTGGAGAGCGTGGCGGATGTGCCCCGCCTGGTGTCGACCCTCACGGGAACCCCCTGAGCGAGCCGGCGACGCCGGCGCTTCCGGATCTGCCGGATTTCCGGGACAGCCGGCAGGCCCGGTTGGATGGCGCACGACCGGCCTCCGGAAGAGGCTCGCAAGGCTATTATTGAGGTGTGCTGC
>Ga0194113_10006543_pt1 | contig 14778 bp, 14 predicted proteins | sample TA2MahC200mmetaG_FD_146193 | JGI IMG/M metagenome (GOLD analysis project Ga0194113, IMG submission 146193) | Freshwater microbial communities from Lake Tanganyika, Tanzania - TA2015017 Mahale Deep Cast 200m | ecosystem: Environmental > Aquatic > Freshwater > Lake | place: Tanzania: Lake... | reverse complement strand
CCGCGGCCAAGATGGCGCGCCCCCCCACTAGCGCGATGGCCTTCGCCCTCTCGATGCCTGCGTAACCCGCAAGCCATTCCGCTGCGTTGGTGACCAGTTCGTGCTCGGAGAGCGAGACGAGTTGCGCCCGTGCCCGCCCAGCCTCGGCGAGGATGAGGGGCGTGGCAGCTCGCTCCCGAATCCGCGACAGTCCCTGCGGCCAGACCTCGGCGGCGGACGCCATGGCAACAACTCCCAGAAGTGTCAGTGTGGTGAAACCAGGCCGAACGCTCTCCATCGCGCGAGCCTCCTGAGCCACACCGTTGGAAAGCCGGTCGCTCTATGGTAGGATACTATGGCATACCGGCGGGCAACTGTCCAGCGGCCCGTGCCCCGGAAGGATGGTGGCATGCGATGATCAGGTACACACTGCGCGTCCTGCGGGTCATCGGGGGGGTGCTGCTGGTGATCGTGGGCATCATCGGCTGCTTCCTCCCCATCATCCAGGGGATGCTGCTGATCGCTCTGGGGCTCCTGGTGCTGAGCTACGACATCCCGGCCGCCCGGCGGCTGAAGGAGTGGGCGGAGCGGCGCTTCCGCGAGGAGCGCGCCAAGCTGGCCGAGAAGCGCGCGAGGCGCAAGCAGGCACACAGGAAGGGGCCAGACGCGTGACCCGTGACGCGTGACAAGACAGGAGAAGACCTACCCGGATGGCTCCTGTCCTTGTCACGCGTCACGCGTCACGCATCACGTCCCACACCCCGTCCAGCAATAGGTGCACAGCTTCTCGCAGGGGAGGCCGATGGCGGCGACCATTTCCCCGATGGTGAGGTACTTGAGCGACGTGACCGTGAGGTCCTTGGCAATCCACTCGACCATGCACTGGTACTTCTCGCTCGCGGAGTCGAGGTAGGGCGCCACGTCCTCGATGGCGCGGCCTTCGATGGCGTGGATGGCGCGGCGGGCCGCCAGCTCCTCGGTCGAGCGGGTCGAGATATTGTAGCGGCAGGGGAACATCAGGGGGGGGCAGGCGATGCGGACGTGGACGGCCCTCGCTCCGCTCTCCCAGAGCTTTTTCACGGTGAAGTTGCGGAACTGGGTGCCACGGACAATCGAGTCGTCGCACACGACGATGCGGTTGCCCCGAATGACGTCGGCGATGGGCACGAGCTTCATCTTGGCCACCAGGTCACGGATTTCCTGGCTCGGCGGCGTGTAGCTGCGGCCGTAGCCGGCCGTGTACTTCACGAGCGGACGGCGATAGGGAATCCTGCGGCCCATCGCGTAGCCGATGGCGTGCGCGATGCCCGAATCGGGCACGCCCGACACGAAGTCCGCCTCCACCTCGTCCCCCTTCGCCAGCGTCATGCCGCAGCGCTCGCGGACGCGCTCGACGCTGATGTCCTCGTAGTGGGAGGCGGGGAAGCCCGTGTAGATCCACAGGAAGGAGCAAATCTGGTCCTCCTGCGAGCCGGGCACCCGCCGCTCGATGCCGGCCTCGGTGATGTGTACGATTTCGCCGGGGAGGAGGAACTTGCGGATTTCGAGGCCCAGGTTGGGGAAGGCGGTGGACTCTGTGGCGACGGCCCAGGCCGCGCCGTCCGTGCCGAGGACCAGTGGGCTATGGCCCAGCTTGTCGCGCGCGGCGTAGATGCCGTCCCGCGTCAGGACCAGCACGGACACGGCGCCCTTGACCTTGGCGAACATCCGCTGGATGCCATCCACAATGTCGTCGCCCAGGCTGATGAGCCGCGCGACCAGCTCGGTCGAGTTCACCTTTCCGTGGAAGGGGTCGCCGAACGACACGCCCTGCTCGTGCAGCTCCTTCACCAGCGCATCGCGGTTCGTGATATTGCCGTCCATGCAGACGGCGAACTCGCCGAAGCGGGACAGGAGCATCATGGGCTGCGGCTCGTTGGCGCTGATGACGCCGATGCCCAGGCTGCCGCGGAGGGCAGGGCGCTCGTCGTAGAAGCGGCTCTTGAACTGCGCCTGGCTCACCGTGTGGATGCGGCGCTGAATGCTCTCGCCCACCACCGCGAGGCCCCCGAACTCCGTGCCCAGGTGCGACTGGTAGTCGGTCCCGTAGAACAGGTAGTCCCAGCAATCCCCCTTCGCCACCACCCCGAACAGTCCACTCATCGTGCAGCGCTCCTGGATGCGGTAGAGAGACGACGGCAACGCGTTCCCTGCGGACCGGATTCTACACGGGCGGGCGTTGCCGCGCAACCGGAACTTGCTGCCCCGCGCGCCCAATCGCCCTTGCTTGCGGCCCGTCCGCATGACATACTTGGGGCAACGGACACGGTGGTCAGGCTCCATTGGGCTTCTCGTGGAGAAAGGCGCTCGAATGACGGTGGCGGAATGGCTTCGTTGCGTGGCGTGCGCGGTCGTGTTGGCAGGCGCTGCCGCGTGGGCGGGGGAGGCGGACCACGCGAACCGCGAACTGGCGCGCGCGAATGAGGAGATGGTGCGGCAACTCCAGGAGCGGAACTACGAGAAGGCGGCCGAGGCCTGCCGCCGCCTCATCCTGCTCGCGCCCCACGAGGCAGGGCCGCACTACAACCTGGCCTGCTCGCTCGCGCGGGTAGGCAGGACGGCGGAGGCCCTGGCCGCGCTCGAGATGGCCGCGCTCAAGGGGTTCGGCGACCCCGACCACATGCGGCAGGACGAGGACCTGGCGAGCCTGCGGAAGGAGGCCCGCTTCGCCCGCTGCATGCAGAAGGCCGAGCAGACGGCTCTCGCCAGCGTGCCTGAGTACGAGCCAGGCCCGGCGGTCAGCGGCGTGACGACCCTCGAGGGCCGGCCCGAGGGGGGCCTGCGCTACCGCCTGCGCATCAGCCCGGCCGCCACGGCCGAGCGGCCCCACCGCCTCATCGTGTGGCTCCACCCCGCCGGCGGCTCGGCTAACCAGGTGGTCGAGCCCCTGGCCGAGCGCTTCGCCAAGCTCGGCTACGCCCTGCTCGTCTTCACCCAGAAAGAGTGGCGCTTCTGGTCGCCGGCCGACGTGGCCAAGCTGACCCAGAAGACGCTGCCCGCCGTGGCGAAGACGCCCGGCCTCGATGCCGACCGCCCGCTCCTGATGGGCTACAGCGCCGGCGGCCAGGTGGCTCTCGCCCTCTGGCAGGCCACGCCGGGGGCCTACGGCGGCCTGGTGCTCGACGCAGCGTATCCCGTGCAGCGGACGGCTGCCGGCTTGGCCCTCACGCCGCTGCCCGAGCACCCCGCGGCGCGGCGGACGCCCTTCTTCGTGCTCGTGGGGGACAAGGACCCTGGCGCCGAGGCCTGGCGCAAGGCCGAGGGCGCCTGGCGCGAGGCGGGCGTGCCCCTCACCCTCCGCTACGTGCCCGACAAGGGGCACACCTGGCTCTTCGGGCCGAAGGAGCTGGACGACCTGGCCGCCTGGCTCGAAGCCCTCAAGGCCCCGAAGCCCCGCGCCACCCCCGAGCCGCCGAAGAACAAAGAGGAAGCCAAGTAGGCGGGCTTATTCCTTCAGCAGGATGGTGAAGCCTTCCTGCTCGAAGTGATGGTCGTTGGTGAGGATGTCCGCGAGCCCAAGTGCCCGCATCGCATCCATCGCGACGCAGTCGGTGTGGCTGTACTCCTTGTCGCTCCGGGCCTCATAGAGCGACAACCCGGCCAGGAATGACTCGCGACTCTGCGGAAGGACACGGACGGTGGGTGACCTCAGGATGGCGCGGACCGCGTCGGCGGCTTGCTCTCTTGCTCGCTGCCCAAGCTCACCGAAGAAGTTCAGGAACTCCACAAGGACTTCGTCCGTCGTGACAATGTGAAACGGGCCGAGCCACTGGGGGGCGGACCGGACCCATTCGTGCCATGCGTCCCTGGGATTGGCCGAGGCGATCCAGTAGCAGGTGTCGGCGAAGAGCGTTCGCATCAGGGTTTCTTCGGGGCACCGTACAAGTAATGTTCGACATTCTTGGCACCGTCTGTGGGCAGCTTCCTCAGTTCCTCTTCCGGCACTTTTGCCATGATCTCGTCAATCACCTCCCAGATTGGCTTGACCCTGCGTCGCGTCGGCGCTCGCCGCCGGGCTGATGCGGTCTTGGGTGCGGCCATGGTCAGGTCTCCTTCGCGCGACGCTGGCTGAAGTCGTCCGCCGCCTCACAGCCACCAGCATAGCGCCGGGGCGTCGGATCGTCAAGCGGACAGCAGGAATGGATTGGTGCGGCGTTCTTCGCCGACGGTGGTGGGCTCGCCGTGGCCGGGGTAGACGCGCGTGGCTTCGGGCAGGGCAAAGAGGCGGGTGCGGATGCTCTCGATGAGCTGCTGGTAGCGGCCGCCGGGGAAGTCGGTGCGGCCTATCCCGCCGGCGAACAGGGTGTCGCCGCTGAAGATGGCGGCCGGTTCGCCCGCGTGGCGCACGAGGAGTGCGATGCCGCCCGGCGTGTGGCCGGGGGTGTGCATCACCTCGATGGTTTCCGCGCCCAACTCCAGCGTGTCGCCGTCGGCCAGGAGGCGGTCGGGCTCGCACGGCTCGAAGGGGATGCCGATCCAGGAGGCGAGGGCCGCCCCCTTGTCGCGGAGCATCGGCGCGTCGGCCTCGTGGACGCACACCAGGGCCTCGGGATAGGCCCGCTTGAGGGCGGCGACCGCCTCGGTGTGGTCTATATGGCCGTGGGTGAGGATGATGTAGCGGGGCGCGAGCTTGCGGTAGCGGAGCTGTTCGGCGATCAGCTCGGCGTCGCCGCCGGGGTCAATCACCGCGGCATCCGGCGCGCCATCGGGGGCGAGGAGGTGGCAGCAGGCCTGGAGGGGGCCGACGTTGAGGGTGAACACACGCATTGCGGCTCCTTGCGGCTGTGGGGGTCTTCCAATCGTCCTCGTCCGTCGTCCTCGTCCTCCTCCTCGACTCTTGTGCCCACGCCCGAGTGAATCGAGGACGAGGACGAGGGACGAGGACGAGGACGAACAGAGGGCGGGCCGTTCACGCAGGCGAGGGGACGGGTTCCGGGCCTTGCTTCAGGGAAGCGAGGTAGAGGCCGATGAGGAGGGTGACGTCGCAGGGCGGCTTGTCGTCCCACAGGCCGATGATGCGGCGCTCGCGCTCGGCGTTGGCTACGGAGTCGGAGGCGTGGGCGGCGTTGCGCATCAGGTCGTCGCCGTAGTTTGAGCGGACGGAGCCTGCCTTTGCCTCGCGTGGGTTTGTGGTGCCGAGTCGGTCGCGGATTTTCTCGATGGCGCCCTCGCCGTGGTAGAGGAGAGCGAGGCACCTCTCGGCGCCGGGCATGTGGCGCTCGCCCGGGCTGGTGAGCTTGGCCGGGTTGCGGCCGGTCATGTATTCGACGATGCCGTTGAACTCGTGGTCGGCGTTGTAGCCCTTCAGGATGTCGCCGATCTGTTCGACGGCGTCGGCCGGGATGTCGAAGGCGAATGCCTCGCGGAGGGCCTCGGCGGCTCGGCGGGCGACGTTGCCGCGGAGCTTCTGGATGAAGATCTTGCGGAGCGGGCCGTAGAACTCCTCGGCCTGGGCCACGGTGAGGTGGAGGACTCTGGCCCCGACGATGAAGAGCCCTGTGCGGGCGAACATATCCACGATGTTGCCCGGGCGGGCGGAGCCGCGGCGGAAGTTGTCGGGCTTCAGGATCACCAGCGTCGTCTCCGCCTTGGCGTCCGGCGGGAGCCTGACGGCGCGGGTGACGATGCCGCCGTCGCGGTCGGCGAACTCGGCCAGGAGGCGCAGGTGGTCGGCCATCGCAGCGGGGTCGGTGCAGATGAGGCAGGCGGGCTCGAAGTAGTGGACCCGGCCGTCGCGCTCGAGGACGTAGTCGCCATAGGTTCCACGCACGGTGTCGCCGCGGGCCTGGCGGCCGATGGGGCCGGCCACGTCGTTGAGCAGGTGCCCGGCGTTCTCGCCGCGGAAGAGCAGGAGCAGGAGGCGATTGGAGATGCCGAGTCGGTTGTTGGGGCGGAGATAGGCGTCGCAGTAGTCGAGCAGGGCCTCTTTGACGGGCGACGGGATGCTCTGGGCCGTCAGGAGGGCTTTGTAGCGGTCCACGAACTCGTCGCTGGGCGCCATCATGCGGGCAGCTTCAAGCTCCAGGTCGGTCGAGAGCAAACGGCTGATAATTCCGCCTGTGCGGCTCTTGAGCAGGCTGTAGGGGGTGATGAGCGCGTAGGCAAGCTCGACGGCCATCTCCTCGGCTCCTTGGGGGGCGGTGGGCTCGTGCAGGCCACATTCTAGCAACCGGGGCGCAGCGCTGTCAAACCCCCGCGATGGCCAGGGCTTGCCCCCAGCGGGCGAGCAGCCTCTTCGCCTCCCGCGGCCCCTCGTCCAGTAGCTCGATGCGGAAATGGCGTAGGCCCAGGCCCCGGAGGCGTCCGACAGCCTCGGCGGCCTGGGCGGCGGCATGGAAGACGGTGTTCCGGCAGGCGGCGTCGGGGAGCACGGGGTGTTCGGCGCCCTTGCGGTCGCGGAGGGCCAGGCGGGCGCGGCGGCATGGGCGGCCGCACTCGCCGCGCCCACGGCCGCGCGCGAGCCGGGCCGCAAACAGGCAGTGCTGGGTGTGGAACATGGGCACGTGGTGGTGGACGATGGCCTCGAAGCGGGCGGGGTCGGCGTGCCGGAGCATCGCCGCGAACTGCTCCGCGCCCACGTCGAGGCCAGGGGTCACACGCGCGATGCCGAGAGAGAGCAGGACGCTGGCCGCCAGGTCGTTGGCCGCGTTGAGCGAGAAGTCGCCCACGAGCGTGGGGTGAGACTCGCGGCCGCGGAAGAAGGCCAGGGCCGCCAGGTTGCGCACGAGAACGGCATCGGGGCCTGCCTCGGCCACGGCCTGCAGGGCGTCCTCCTCGCCCGGCTTGATGACGCGCGGGGTGGCGAGGCCGATGGCGGCCCCCGCCGCGCGGGCGCGTGCCACTGCCTCTGCTTGATGGGCCGGGTCGGCGAAGTCGCCGTACACCATCGCCGGCCGCGGCATGCCGCCACCGAGCACGGCGTGGAGCTGGCCGAGGCTGCGCACGAGAACGTAAAGGCTTGTTGCGCCAGACGTTGCAGCCGCAGCAGGCAAGGTCATGCGAAGGAGGCCGAGGGCGTCGGGCTCCGCGATGGCGTGGCGCGCGGCGGCCCGGCGCTGCGCCAGGAGGCGCTCGACGGCCTGCCGCCGCAGGTCGTTGAGGACGCTCTTGGGCGCCATCACGGGGTCAAGGGGCTCGGCCTCGACCGTTCGCAGGACGAACGGCGTGCCGCCCAGGCGCCCGAGCTGCTCGCGCAGCACCTCGAGCGTGAGCGGGTGGCGTTCGGCCCGCTCCATCGGCAGGCTGGAGGCCGCCGTGGCCGTCCGGCCCGCGTCGTCGTAAGCCGTGATGTGAAGGGGCTTTGCGAGCGCGGCGGAGACGCGGAAGTCGAGCGGGGCGGGGCGGGCGACCGTGTCGCGGGCATAGGTCTGCTCCAGCCTCGCCCGCACGTCGGGGTCATCCGTCTTCCACACGAGGGTGCCGCTTCTTATCGCCTTCAGCCGCACATCGCCCCGCCTGAAGACCAGGACGACGCGCCCCGGTTGCCCTGCCCCGGGCTCGATGGCCATCAGGCGGCCTCCCTGCTCTGTCTCCTCCGGGCCGGCGTCGAAGACCACGCCATCGCCCGGCCTCACCCTGGCCTGTTGAGCGAGAGCGACAGCGATGCCGCGAGGCGTCCTGCCCACGGCCTCGCCGACGCGCATCCCCCGACCCTTCGGCGAGCGGCCGACGACCAGCTCCCCGTGCCTCACGCCATCGAGGTAGCCGCGTGTGAACCCGCGCGAGAAGCCCTGGGCCAGCTCCTCCTCTTGCTCGGGCGTGATGTGGAAGGGCTGGCAGGCGGCCGCGGCGTCAAGTGCAGCGCGATACACTCGCACGGCGGCGGCCACGTAGTGGGCGTCCTTGAGCCGGCCCTCGATCTTGAACCCCGTGACGCCTGCGGCCACCAGGTCAGCGAGGCGGTCGTAAGTTGCCAAGTCGTTTGGACTTAGGGGGTAGCGGCACTCCCCCGTGTCGAGGGGCTGGGCATCGGCCAGCACGCGGTAGGGCAGGCGGCAGGGCTGGGCGCACAGGCCGCGGTTGCCGCTTCGCCCGCCGAGGGCAAGGCTTGCACAACACTGGCCGCTGAACGAGATGCAGAGCGCCCCGTGAACGAACACCTCGAGCTCGGCCTCGGTCGCCCCTGCGATCCGCCGGATGTCCGCCAGCGGTAGTTCGCGGGCGAGAATGACCCGCCGAACGCCGAGGCCGCGCACCAACTCGATGCCCCCGGCCTCAGCGAGCGACATCTGGGTCGAGGCGTGGATGGGCAGGCTGGGCGCCAGCCGCCGAATCAGCGGCACCAGGCCCAAGTCCTGCACGATCACCGCGTCGGCCCCCGCCTCCGCGATGGCCTTGAGCCGCTCCGCGGCCAGGGCCAGCTCATCCGCGAACACCAGCGTGTTCAGCGTCACGTAGCCCTTCACGTTGTGGTCGTGCAGGTAGCCGACGGTGTCGGGCAGCTCCTCGTCCGTGAAGTTGGCGGCCCGCAGGCGCGCATTGAAGTCCTGGAGGCCGAAGTAGACCGCATCGGCCCCATTGGCCGCCGCGGCCCGCAGCGCCGCCCAGCCGCCGGCTGGGGCGAGGAGTTCGGGGCGGCGGTCGGTTGTCGCGTTCGATGCCATGCCCATGTTCACATGATACCACGCCGCCCCGCTTCGGGCGACTTCCCCTTGACACCCAGTCGCATGAGGACTATGATCGAGATTGCCGAGGACGACGCAAGTGGCGGACAGAGGCCCGGGTGTTGGAGAAGGGAGCCAGGGATGTCTACGGTAGAGGAAATCCAGGCGGCCATCGGCTTGCTTAGTTCAGAGGACTACGTTCGCCTCCGGCGGTGGTTCCTGGAGCAGGACTGGGACGAGTGGGACAGGGAGATCGAGCGGGACTCGGCTTCGGGCGCACTGGACTTCCTGATCAACGAGGCGGCGACTGAGAAGGCGAAGGGCAACCTGCGGGAGCTGTGAATGCACAGGACGACCGGCCGCTTCCGCAGGCGCCTGATGGGCCTCCCGGAGCCTGTTCGGGAGCTGTCCGAGAGGGCGTTCGAGCTTCTGAAGGCGAACCCCTCTCATCCGACCCTGCACTTCAAGAAGGTCGGCAAGTTCTGGTCAGCGCGAGTGGGCCTCCACCACCGGGCGCTTGCCGTGGAGGAGGAGCAGGGCTTCGCATGGGTCTGGATTGGGACCCACGACGAGTATGAGCGCCTGCTCGGCAAGGACCGCTGAAGATTGCGACATGGGCTTGACAGGGATGGGTTTGCCGGTACAATGGGGCACTTGTGTTGGATAGCGCCTGGGAGGGACAGTGGGGGTGCGCATGGAAGACGAGACAAAAGAGCGCCTGGACAGGGTCCGGCGCGACGTGGAAGAACTCCTGGTGTCTCTTTGACAATCCGGGCAAGGAGGCCGAGCTGGCCAAGGTGGAGGCCAGGATGGGCCAGCCGAACTTCTGGACCGACCAGGAGGCCGCCCGGCGGACGGTGCAGGAGCTCAAGCGCCTGAAGGCCGTGGTCGAGCCACTGCGCGGGTTCCAGCGGCGCGTGAGCGACATCGAGGAGCTTCTAACCCTTGCGGCGGACGACGGGGACGCGGGGACCCTGGCCGAGTGCGAGGTGGACCTGGCGGGTCTCGAACGCGAGGTCGAGGCCTTCCAGCTCAAGGCCATGCTCAGCGGCCCCTACGACAGCCGCGACGCCTTCCTGACCATTCAGGCGGGCGCCGGCGGCACGGAGGCGTGCGACTGGGTCTCGATGCTCCTGCGCATGTACAGCCGCTGGATGGAGCGCAAGGGCTACGAGGCGGCGATCATTGACTCGATGGAGGGCGATGCCGCGGGCCTCCGCAGCGTGACGCTCGACGTCAAGGGGCCTTACGCCTACGGCTACCTGAAGAGCGAGGTGGGCGTCCACCGCCTGGTGCGCATCTCGCCCTTCGACGCCCAGGCCAGGCGCCACACGTCGTTCGCCTCGGTGGACGTGGCGCCCCAGCTCGACGAGGCCGAGGTGGACGTGGAGATAGACGAAAAGGAGCTGAAGGTTGACCGCTTCCGCTCGGGCGGCCCGGGCGGACAGAACGTGAACAAGGTGGAGACCGCGGTGCGGATCACCCACCTGCCGACTGGGATCGTGGTGGCGGCCCAGAGCGAGCGCTCGCAGCACCAGAACCGCGCCGTGGCGATGCGGCTGCTCAAGGCACGCCTCTACGCCCGACGCCAGGAGGAGCGCGCGGCGGAACTCGCCGCCCTCAGCGGCACCAAGATGGCCGTCTCGTTCGGCAGCCAGCGCCGCAACTACGTCCTCCAGCCCTACAAGCTGGCCAAGGACCTGGCGGCCGACGTGGAGACGAGCGACGTGGAGGGCGTGCTGGACGGCGACCTCGACCAGTTCATCGAGGCCGTCCTGCGGAAGAAGATCGGCGAGCAGCCCGCCCAGGCGGCCGCCGTGGGCGCCCCCAGTTCGTAGTGCGGCCTTCAGGCCGTATCTTGGACTGGGGCTGACCGCAGGGATACGGGCTGAAGCCCGCACTACGAACGTCTTGAGGAAAGTGGACCGCATGGGCCTTGAAGCGATGGCGAACCCGCTCCAGGTGGTGGACCCCGAGGTCTACGAGGCGGTGTGCCGCGACCTGCACCGGCAGCTCACCCGCATAGACCTTATCGCGGCTGAGAACTACGTGAGCGCCGCCGTCCTCATCGCCACCGGCTCGGTGATGACGAACAAGTACGCCGAGGGCTACCCGGCGGCCCGCTACTACGGCGGCTGCGAGTGGATAGACGTGGCCGAACGCCTGGCCATCGAGCGCGCGAAGCAGATCTTCGGCGCCCAGCACGCAAACGTCCAGCCCCACTGCGGCACCCAGGCCAACATGGCCGTCTACTTCGCCATCCTGAAGCCGGGCGACACGATCATGGCCCTCGACCTCGCCCACGGCGGCCACCTCTCCCACGGCGCGCCCAAGAGCTTCTGCGGCGCTCTCTACAACGTCGTCCCCTACGGCGTCAGCCGCGAGACCGAGTCCATTGATATGGACCAGGTGCGCGACCTGGCCGTCAAGCACCGCCCCAGGCTCATCGTGACCGGCGCCAGCTCCTACCCCCGCTTCATCGACTTCGCCCGCTTCGGCGAGGTCGCCCGCGAGGTGGGCGCCTGGCTGATGGCCGACGTGGCGCACCCCGCCGGCCTCATCGCCGCCGGCCTTCACCCCACGCCCGTGCCCCACGCGGACTTCGTGACGGCTACGACCCACAAGACCATGCGCGGCCCGCGCGGCGGCATCATCCTGTGCAAGGGCGAGCACGCCGCCAAGATCGACTCCCAGGTCTTCCCAGGCATCCAGGGCGGCCCCATGATGCACACCATCGCAGGGAAAGCCGTCGCCCTCAAGGAGGCCCTCGAGCCCGACTTCGCCGAGTACCAGGCCCAAATCCTGGCCAACTGCCAGGCCATGCTCCGCGAGCTCCAGGACCGCGGCCACCGCATCGTGACCGGCGGGTCGGACAACCATCTCTTCCTCGTGGACCTCCGCAGCCTGGGCATGGCCGGCCGCCTCGCCTGCCAGCTCCTCGACGAGGCCGGCATCACGCTCAACCAGAACCTCATCCCCTTCGACCCCCGCAGCGCGCGCGAGACCAGCGGCATCCGCATCGGCACACCAGCCGTCACCACGCGCGGCATGCGCGAGCCCGAGATGCACCTCATCGCCGACTGGCTCGACCGCGTGCTCCGCCGCCCCGACGACGCGGGCCTCCGCGCCCGCATCCGAGCCGAGGTCGAAGACCTCTGCCTCCAGTTCCCCATCTACACCGGGCTTTCCGGCACCTTCGTGCCGGAGCTCGCCCTCGCTGGCACAGGCATCCTGCCTGTGCGTCCCACAGGCGGGACGCCTGTGCCACTCGGCCCTGATTGAGAAGGGTAAGCGACGATGCGCAGAATCCTCCCCGCCCTAGCGTTCGCCGTCCTCGCCGCCTCCGCCCTCCGCGCCGCCGAGCAGGAGGCCCCCCCCAGGTCCCTCATCGGCCAGGTGCGCTTCCACACCCTCCGCGCGCTCAAGGACCTTGGCCGCGAGCTCGACTCGATCTTCGCCGGCATGCGCCGCACCATGCGCGGCGTGAAGGACGACACGGCGGCCGGCCTCCGCGGCGTGACCCGTGAGGGGCGCCGCGGCCTCGCCGACGCCAGCAAGGCCATCTCCCACGCCGCCAAGGCCGCCACACGCGAGACCCACGACGCCTTTCTCGCCGCCGGGCGCGCCGTCAACCCAGGCGTCGCCTCCCAGCCCACGCCCACCGCCCCCGTAGCCGCCACCCGAAAGCTCGAATCCCCCATCCTCGCCCCACACTTCCTGCGCGGCAACGACATCCTGCTCGCCTGGCACCTCGACACCGGTGGCCGCGCCGTGCGCGTCAGCCACCTCTTCGAGGACCGACTCCTCGTGGAGACCGAGGACAAGAATCTCTACTCCTTCGAGCCGCCCACAGGCATCCTCCAGTGGCTCTGGAGCCTCCCGGCCCCCAGCCAGAGCGGCTATGGCGAGGACCCACGCGAACCTAAGAGCATCCTCGTGATCGCCAAGGACGTGTACTACGAGCTCGACCGCATCGTCGGCCGGCCCCGCCGCCGCATCGTCCTGCCCTTCCCAGCATCCAACCCTCCCGTCGTCCGCGGCGGCGAGGTGCTCATCAACTCCTGGGAGCGCCGCGTCGTCGCCCTGGACCGCGAGACCCGCGCCCGCGAATGGTCCTATGTGCCCGACGAGAACGTCGTCGGCGCCGTCGCCATCGCCGCCGACCTGGTCTACGTCGCCGACACCAGCGGCGAACTCGTCGGCTACTCCGTGCCCATCAACCGCGCCAAGTGGACCTACAAGGCCCACGACGCCTTCCGCGTCACCCCCGTCCTCCACCTCATCAGCCTCTACATCCCCGCCGACGACATGTTCGTGCACTGCCTCAACCGCTTCAGCGGACTCCCGCAGTGGAAATACCCCGTCCAAGGCCCCGTCACCCAGCCCGTCTGGGTGGACGGCGAGACCGTGTATTTCTCGGCCGACGGCGATGCCTTCTACGCCGTTGCGACCAAGGATGGCAAGCTCCTCTGGAAGTGCCCCAAGGGCGGCTGGCCCCTCGCCATCGGCAGGCAAAACCTCTACATTCAGGGCGCAGGCAAAGAGGTCTGGTGCCTCGACCGCGCGACCGGCGACAAGAAGTGGAGCGTCTCTGCCGAACCCTTCACCCACTTCGTCCGCAACACCATCAACGACCACATCTACCTCTGCACCAAGGAGGGCGAGGTCTACGCCTTCTACCTCCGCGGCGACCACCTCGAGAAGAAAGCCCCGCCCACCATCGAGAAGAAGCCCAAGGCCAAAGGCGTCGAGGAGCCCGAGCCCGGTGGCATCGAGCCCGGCGAAGGCCCGGCCCCCAAGCCCAAGATGCCCGCCCCGCGGCCCAGGCCCGTCCCCAAAGCCAAAGCCCCGGAACCCCCCGAAAAGGAACCCGCGCCCAAAGCCAAGGAGAAGGGCGAGGAAGAGGAAGTCCCTCCCGCCGCCAAGGAGAAGGAGGCCGAGGAGGCCCCCGCGCCCAAGGCCAAGGCCGCGCCCAAGTCCAAAGCCCCCGAAGGCGAAAAGACCCCCGCCGAACTCGAGGAAGAGGAAGCCAAGAAGAAGGAGTAGAGGCCAACAGTGATCATTCACACCCAAGCCCACGCTCGCGCCGCACTCCTCGGCAACCCATCCGACGGCTACTACGGCAAGACCATCGCCTTCATCATCCGAAACTTCACCGCCGAGGTCACCCTCTGGGAAAGCCCCGAACTGGAGGTCCTCGACAGCGCCGAGGACCGCTCCCGGTTCCGCAGCCTCGACGACCTCGTCCGCCAGACCCGCCTCTACGGCTACTACGGCGGCGTCCGCCTCATCAAGGCCGCCATCAAGAAATTCGCTGACCACTTCGCCGCACGAAACATCGTCCTCCCACCACGCAACTTCACCCTCCGCTACCGCAGCAGCATCCCGCGCCTCGTCGGCATGGGCGGCTCATCCGCCATCGTCACCGCCGTCATCCGCGCACTCATGCGCTTCTACGACCTCGAAATCCCCAAGACCGACATCCCCACCCTCGTCCTCCACGCGGAAACCGAGGAACTCAAAATCCCCGCCGGCCTCCAGGACCGTGTCATCCAGACCTATGAGGGCGTGGTCTACATGGACTTCGCCCGCGAACTCATCGAGAAGCAGGGCCACGGCCTCTACGAGCCGCTGCCGAAGGAGTGCCTGCCCCTCCTCTTCGTCGCCTACAGCGAGGAGCACGCCGAGGGCACCGAGGTCACCCACAGCGGCCTGCGAGTCCGCTTCGACCGCGGCGAGCCCCTCGTCGTCGGCGCCATGAAAAAGTTCGCTCGCTTCGCCCAGCTCGGCCGCGACGCCCTCCTCGCGGGCGACACGCAGAAGCTCGGCGAGCTGATGAACGCGAACTTCGACCTCCGCCGCCGCATCGTGACCCTCCGGCCCGGCCAGGTCGCCATGGTCGAGGCCGCCCGCGCCCTCGGCGCTCCCTGCAAGTTTGCTGGCTCCGGCGGCGCCGTCGTCGGTCTCTACTCCTCCGAAAAGCAATTCGCCGCCCTCCGCGAGGCCTACCGCCGCCTCGGCTGCCGCATCATCAAGCCAAGGGTCTAAATGGCTTTCAGCGATTCGGCGGCGCCTTCAGCGGGGACAAGACTGCCTGAAGGCAGGACTCCGAACCAGGAGAGCGGCTCGTTTGGAGTCCTGCCTTCAGGCAGTCTTT
>Ga0194113_10006538_pt1 | contig 14783 bp, 16 predicted proteins | sample TA2MahC200mmetaG_FD_146193 | JGI IMG/M metagenome (GOLD analysis project Ga0194113, IMG submission 146193) | Freshwater microbial communities from Lake Tanganyika, Tanzania - TA2015017 Mahale Deep Cast 200m | ecosystem: Environmental > Aquatic > Freshwater > Lake | place: Tanzania: Lake... | reverse complement strand
CTGTAGGAGCCTCAATCTTGATCGAAGTTAAAAATAATTGGATATCCTTCGTTAAACCCTCTACAACAATTTCGACACCTGCATCTCCTCGATTAATGACATTGCCTTTTAAATGAAATCTAGTAGCTAGACGGTAAATGAATGGCCTAAAACCGACGCCTTGAACTCTACCTGAAATTAATATCTGAGCTTCAGAGAAACTGCTTGTGTCCAAGGCGATTTAGTGTATTTAAACTTCATGCCTAATAAACAATGAGTTTAAAGATACTTTATTACGCAAATATTAATTTAAAAACATTAAAAAAATGAGAATTAATCAAAAGAGTAAAAAAGGAAGACGTTGAAATATGATTAGAGACTAGAACGGTTATGGGTTTGGAGTTAATCTTCACTCAAATTGCTCTTTTAGCAATAATCTTAGTTGCATCTCTCATTTTTTTTAAGCGTATTAAAGCAGCTCAATCTGAATATGAGAATGCAAAAGAATTTGTTCATAACATAACATCTGGTTTTTCAAGGCAAGTAGCTAAACTTCGTCAAGAAGTTGATCAATCAAAGATTGAAGCCGGTACAGCAAAAATTATAGCTTCAGAAGCGTTAAAATTAGGTGTTGATAGTAAAGATTCAATTATAAAAAGCAGTGAATCAATACAAAATATTCAAAATCAAGCTGAAATCGATAGAACTTCTGTAAAAAATTTAGAAAATCGATTAGATAACACTGAAATTACTATAGATTCATTGAAAAAAGAAATGCAGAAAATTTCAGTGATAAAATCAAGAACTAATATTCCACAACAGATTCCAGCAGCTATTCCAGTTCAGCAAGAAAATATTATTTATAAATTAACTGATACAGAGATCAATATTTTAAAAAGAATAGCTGATTTAAAAGAAGGTACTGTACCTGAAATAAAAGAACATTTGGGATTAACCCGTGAACATACTGCAAGAATGCTAAAAAAATTATATGAATCTGGTTATGTTGATCGAAGTACAAACGCTATGCCTTATCGTTATAGTGTTCGTAAAGAAATCCGTGACATGATATTACAACGTAGTGAAAATCCTAAAATTATTGAAAAATAACTTATAATAATTTTTTGAAAGCACATGATTTATACTCTATCAAAAAGATGAAGAATCAAATGAAAAGCAGTAGTATCAATAATGCACCTAAAGTGTCTCCTGTTGATGGTGTTACAATAATAATTTTAGGAAATACGTCAAAAATGATGTTAACTTACATAATTGCTAAACCAGGAGCTCTTGTACCAACTCATAATCATCCCCATGATCAAATTGGTACATGTATAAAAGGTAAAGGAGAATTATTTTCAGGAGATAAAATCTTTGAAACTCTTCCTGGAACAAGCTGGACAATACCTGGTGGCGAGTCTCATTACTGGAAAAATACAAATGATGAAGATACGATATTAATAGAGTGTTTTGCACCACCTAGAGAAGATTACTTATCAAAAGCTAAATAGTGATCTTTCTTGAGTAAGAAACCTCCCAACTTTCTATACAAAGTAATAGAAGCTGGTTACCAATTAAGTCCTGAAGCATATAATTTCTTACTTGGGATACCAAATGAAACAGCTGAAAAAATAATTGAAAAGGCTTTAACTAAGGCTAATTCTGTAACAGTTAATGATTTTTTAATTGATCAAAAATTCCTGTTCGATTTAGTTGAAAAGCCAAAAGCCACATTTATTCCTTTTAATGAATTTAAAATTTCAGCAAAAAAAAGTGAAATATCTATAAAAATTCATAATGAAGAGCAACCCCAACCTGCAAGTGACGTTGAAGGTTTTGTAAATTATTTTCGAAGTCGATTTGATCGACTTGAGGGAATATTAAAAAGAAGGGTCGATTTACGTGATGCCATATCTCTTAGTAGCACTCTTAAACAACCATTAAAAACAAAATTAAAAACAATTGGCATTGTAACCGAAAAAAGAATGAGGGGCCCTAGGCTTTTCATTGAGATGGAGGATAAAGATTCTAGTATTTCTATAATGGCGATGGATGATAATGTCATTCGCTATGGATTAGAAATTCAAGAGGATCAAGTAATTGGGGTAGATGCAGTTAAGTACACTGAGGATCTTCTAGTAGCTAATTCTTTTATTTGGCCAGATGTACCAACTAATCAGCCTCATAGAGCTAGTGAAAATCTATGTGTAGCTTTTCTTGCAGATGTTCACATTGGCAGTAAATATTTTAGATCAGATTTATTTAATAAATTTATAAAATGGTTAAATCTTGAGCTTGGGCCTCCACAATCTAAAGAACTTGCTTCGAGAGTAAAATTCGTGATAATTGCTGGTGATTTAGTTGATGGTATTGGTATTTATCCTGAACAATTAAATGAATTAGATATTGCTGACATTCATGAACAATATGATACAGCAGCTGAAATTCTGAAAGAATTCCCTGATTACATTGAATTTGTTATCATCCCCGGAAATCATGATGCTGTTCGACATAGCATGCCACAACCTCAAATTCCTTTAAAATATGCTGAAAAATTGTATTCAGATAAACGAGTCAAAATGTTAGGAAGCCCCTGTAGATTAAATTTGGATGGTGTTGAAATACTAGTTGAACATGGTAAATCTTTAGATGATATTCTAAGTTCTACACCCGGTTATGATTTTCATGAACCAATAAAAGCCATGGAATTATTATTCCGCTGTCGTCATCTAGCTCCTCATTATGGACAGACTACTCCAATCGCTCCCGAAAGTGTAGATCGATTAGTCATTAAAGAAATTCCTGATGTTATGGTTATGGGGCATGTTCATATTAATCAAACTAAAAAATACAAAGGTGTTACCCTAGTCTCAACAGGGTCATGGCAAGATCAAACTCCTTTCCAAAAAAGAATGAATTTGTCACCAACGACAGGTATTGCTACCATTTTTGATCTGCAAACACATCAATGCATTAATCTTGACTTCAATAATTTCGAGTAACTCCTTTACCAATCAAATTTGCTAAACGAACCGGTTCAGGAATTCTACAAAGTATAGCAGCCTGTTTTAAAATTTTTAAACCCCAAACTGAAGATTCTCCAATTATTTCATAAAATATTTTTTGGTCTCCCTTCTTTACTTCAGCTGAATACAATTCACCTAAATCTGTTATTAATCGCCATTTTTCCATCCAATTTGGATACAATTTTTTAATTGCATTAAGCATTTTTACACTATCTGGCCTTTTACCCATATAGATTATGACTGGCTTACCTGTCAGTAAATTTACTTTTTTTGCATCAACTAAATTAAAACCAGCAAAAGATATTCCACCTAGAATAATTACGTCATAATTCATGTTTCTTATCATTTTTAAAAGGTTTTCAGTTGCATCATATCCATCAATTGAAATTTCAGTAAATCTGACTTCTTTAATAGTTATTCCCACTGTGTTCACAGCACAAAGTAGTGTTTTATTAAAATTTAATCTGGGGAAACCTTTGAAACTACCATCTTCTACTCCGATAATGCTGTAAACATTTTGATTACTCAATATTTCTCTAATTTACCTTTGATTTGGCATTTAATAAGGAACTGGGGATACACCTTTTTAGAAACTCTTATTTGCCCTGATTTAATGATTATTTTTTCAAGACCTCGTAAAGCCTCAGAATCTACATCTTTATCCATAACCAGAGTTCCACTGCATTCAATTCTAAAAGGACCCATCTCTCTACTAATTTCAAGTATATCATTTTTTGATAATGTAACTTCTCCCTCATCATCAACGGTAAGTACAAAGTTTCCATTAAGCGCTGAATTTGATGAGTTACTAAAAGTATTATCAGAATCGTTTACTGGAGCATCTCCATTTATGAATGCTTTTAATGCTGAGTTTACTACATCACTGACTCTTTTACCATCTTTTTTTGCCATCGAAAAAACTTCATTGTATAGTCCTGTATCTAAACCTCTTATGGCAACAGTTTTTCGAGTCATAGTTTACGGTTCAACCTGATTACTTGTTTATATGTTTACATGTTAACAAGTAATCTTATAAGCTTATCGACAACGATGTTTCTCTTGCCGACAACCGGTATATTCTGGAGTTTGACTGTATGGTGCGAGTGTTTCCCTTTAAAGATCCCTTAACCGGTGATAAAAGTCGATCGGTCAATAGACCGTCTTCAGCTGAGACAAATTTTGTCAAATACACTCAGGTTTTTAGAAAACTGCTTCTTTTAAATGAAAGAAATGATTTTGCTACTACTTTGAAAAATATTCAGGAGTTGCTTAGCTTCAGTGAAAATATTTTTAGTAGTCCTGCTGTAGCTGAATCTTTCTTATATTTTTGTTTACATGGAGCAGCAACTGCTTGGGTCCTTCAGACTGAATTAAACATGCCTGAAGCCACTGTATATAGGACAATTAAACGATTAAGAGCTCTTAATCTTGTTAGTCCTGCAGTTAAAGTATCTAAAATTCAATCATCAAAAGGCGGACCTCGACCAACCGTATGGTCTCTTGAAAGTGCTACTGGAGATGAAGTCGCTAACGCTCTTAAACACCATTATAAATTATTGAGTCCAAAATATCGTGTTGCAGAGGAAATTGCTCAGACAATCTTGGATCAGTTTGCCATTAAAGGGAAAGAGGAGATTAGTTATCGCGATCTTGTTCAACAGATTAGAGAGATGAAAATCCCGTTTAAAGCTCCTGACATTGCTGAATTAGCTGCACAATATCTTGGTGAGCGTGGCGTTAAGGTTTGGCGTTAAGCTAAATTATAGTATAGAATGCCATCATTTTTATTTTCAATCACTTCATTTTTGTTCTTTAAGTAGAATAAATGTGCAAAAGTTTCAGTTGCAGCCATTCTTTTAGTCCAAAAATCCATCTCTGGCCAAGGCCTGCTATCCCAACTTACTCGGCTGCTTATTTGATAAATTGTTTTTTCTCCTTTAGTTATAGCATCCTTGATTTCATTGCATCTTGATTTATGGTGAACATGTAATTGGTTAACGCGTTCAGATAAATTAGTAAAATTATATTCATGTCCCGGTAGTACAATTTTTACTGATAACTCGTTAATTTTTTTGAGACTTGTTAAATAATCATTTAATGGATCGCGTTCACCCCATGTATGCATAGCGACATGACTAGTAATTTTTGGTAGAACATGGTCACCACTGAAAAGGATTCTATTGTTAGCATCATACAAGCAAATATGCTCTCTAGCATGGCCGGGAGTCCAAAAAATTCGTAAATTAGTATTTTCTAATTTGAGTATCTGATTATCTTCAACAATTTTATCGATATTAAAGGGCTTAGGTGGTGGTCTTATACTGTTTTCAAAGCGTCCAAAAAGCGGTGTAATATCTCCACCACCCATTTCTTTAATTTCTTCAATTGATAAACGTGAGAGATCTTTCCAGTACGCTTTTTCTTTATTTTGTTTATCGATAAGCGATTGGTGGGCGTATAATTTTGAATTACCTTTTTGGCGAATTAAATCAATAAGACCAACATGATCCCCATGAAAATGTGTTGGAATAATATTTTCGATATCGATAATTTTTGCATTTAATACCGTTAATTGTTTTTCTAATGCATCGTAAGCGTCTTTTGCATTTATGCCAGTATCAATTAGTGTTTTTGAATCAGAAAGATAATAACAAAAAGTATAGCCTAATGGGTTAAATCGCATTGGAATTTTGAATTGAAATATACCTTCTTTAATTAACATTAATTCACCTTAGTAGTTGAAATTGTCTTCTTCATAAACTTTTGATTACTCTTAAAGTCTTTACTTACACAAAAATGTTTGATCATTAAAATGTTGGGAAAAAGTTATTAGTTTTCTTTTTTCCAAATAGTTCCTTCTGCATTATCCAATAATATGATTCCTAATGATGCTAATTTTTTTCTAAGTGCATCTGCTTTTTCATAATTTTTATTCCGACGATATTCATTGCGTAAATCAATAACTACATTCACTAAATTTTGTGTTAACTCATCTCCAATTGATTCTCGCTTCTGGAAGAATCCGAGTGAATCCAATAGTTTTTTATAAATTAGATACACTTTTAATAGTACACCCTTGTTTATGTTTTTTGAAAGATAATCGTTTATTAATCCGCTAATATTATGAAGAGACTCTATAGCAGTATGACTATCTAGATCATCATCCATTGCTGTTTCAAAAGACAATTTTTGATTCTCGATTTGTTTTATTATTTTTTCCTCCTCCTGATCATAATCGAGTTTATTTTCTTCACCTCTTAAAGTTGCTTCAGCTAGATTCAAAGTATTTTCAAGTTTCTTAACGCTATTAGTAGCTACTATCATAGCATCTTCAGTATAATCGAGTGGTCTACGATAATGTGTGTTTAAATAAAAATATCTGAATGCATCTGCATTATATTTACTAAGAACTTCATCGAAACTAACAAAATTGCCTAAGCTTTTACTCATTTTTTTACCGTTAATCATTAAATGTCTAATATGTAACCAATTACGAACAAACAGCTTTCCTGTCAAGCATTCAGTTTGAGCTATTTCGTTTTCATGATGTGGAAAAACTAAGTCTTCTCCTCCCGCATGGATATCTAAAGTGTCGCCTAGAAGGCTTCTAGTCATGACACTGCATTCTATATGCCAACCCGGGCGACCACGCATACTGATTTGGGCTCCATTATAAATAAAACTCGCATCCCACGCTATTCCCTCTTCATTTTTGCTTCTATTATCTTCCTCAAGTGTACTTTTTTTCCAGAGAGCAAAATCTTGAACCGATTCTTTCTCGTACTCGTCTTTCTTCACTCGATCAGTTATCTGAGTCTCTGATAATTTGATTCCACTTAATTTTCCATATTCTGGGAATTTATCTATATCAAAATAAACTCCATCTTCTGTTAAATAAGCCACATTTTTATCGAGTAAGGCTTGTATGAATGTTATCATTTGTGGTATGTATACAGTTGCTCTCGGGTATGCAATTGCTCTTTTAATATTTAGAAGGTCAAGACCTCTGAGAAAACTCTTAGTATATTTTAAAGTAAATTCTTTAATAGGTATTTTATTTAATATAGAGTCACGAATTGTTTTGTCATCGATGTCCGTTATATTCATTATTAGTTGAACATTATAACCCCTATATTCTAACCAACGATGAAGCATGTCTGTGACAATAAAACTTCTAAAATTACCAATATGTGGATCGCTATATACAGTAGGACCACAGGCGTATGCTTTTACTACTCCTGGTGAAAGTGGTTTGAATGATTTTTTATCTTTTGATAATGTATCAAAAAATTTTATATTATTTAACATTTTAAATATCTCCAGAACTTTGATTAACTACTTCACATAGGTGAATGATATTTGAAGCTATATTCTCTGACACAATAATCTCATTCTTCCCGTGTCTTAAGTAACTTGGTTTCTTCTGTTCTTTATAAGCTTTCATTACTTTAAACGATCATTTAACTTTTTTAGAGACTCATTAAGACGAATCCTACCCGCTTCAGAAGTTATATCGCCTCTAGTTGCCTCAATTACACTTCTAATTATATCCAGTTTACGGCGCAGTCCTTTGAGAAGAAGCGAAGCATCCTCCATCGCAATAAGATTAAGATATATTTCTTCCATTTTTACCAAATATCTTTCAGCGTTTTCAAAGTCTCCAACTCGTAAAGAATCTAATGCTTCACGACGAAGTTCACCAGGAACATCTCCTAACCCAAGCAAGTATTGGAATGAAGTCACTTCCAAATCTTCAATTAATGGAAAGCTGTTTCTCTTTTGTAGATTAAATAAAATTGAAGCTTCTGAATATTCCTCTTTTGCTGCTTCTACTTCCTCATAAAAATCTAATTCAGGGTAAATCTGACTAAATATTTTAGTTTCCTGAAGAACTTTTTTCACTTCAATAAGGTTTGATTCTGCTTTCAAAAAATCTTTGTTATGAATAATTAATATTGCCTGTTTACTTAACATTCGAGCTTTTCGAGCTCTATTTAATACTTCATCTCGAGCTTTCTCTCGTGCATTAAGTTCTTCTGTAGCTCGTTTGATAATGTCATCAAGCATTTTATCCTATACTAACTTAATTATCAGTGTTATATTGCCTCCGTTTGATATTGTTCATTTAAAGAGATTCTTAATATTTTTTTCAAATATTACTGTTAAATGTTTTTTTAATGAATAGTTTTTTAGGTAATGAAAAGAATTTTTAATGATTTCTGGAGGTAGGTGATGTTAATGAGTTTAGGAATTAAAGATGCTGAAAAGTTTTCAAAAGGTTTCAATGCTAATCCTAAAAATCTTTTGGCTATGAATGCGGTTACGAAATCTGGATTAGGCGCTGTTTCAATGAAGAGACAGCGAATAAATGAAATTAACCATGTATTTAGTAATTTAATTATTTCTCCCACAGCGACAAATCAAAAAAGTACTGGTCGGTGTTGGATGTTTGCGGGCTTAAATACCTTGAGATTGGACTCATGTAAAAAATTAGGTGTTGATCAATTCGAGTTTTCTCAAACATACACCATGTTTTGGGATAAACTCGAGAAAGGTAACTACTTCTTAGAAGCTATTATTGAAACCCGGAAAGAACCTGTGGATAGTCGTTTAGTCATGTGGCTACTTCAGAACATTGTCCCTGATGCAGGCCAATGGGATATGTTTGTGAATTTAATAAAAAAATATGGTGCTATACCTAAATCAGTCATGCCTGAAACAGAAAGTAGTAGTAATAGTCAAAGAATGAACAGCTCTCTTATAGGAAAATTAAGAGATGCCGCAAAAGATATTCGTGAAGCAGCTGAAAGAGGAGCCAGTCTCTCTGAACTAAGAAAAATTAAAAACCATTCATTAGAAGAATTCTATACTATATTAGCTATTCATCTTGGTGAACCACCTAAAAAATTCATTTACCAATGGAGAGACAAGAAAGGCGATTTTCATAGAGAAGAATTCACACCAATGAGTTTTTATCAAAAATATTGCGGATTTGACTTAGATGACATGGTTTGTCTGATTAATGCGCCAACAAAAGACAAGCCATATAATAAAATGTATACAGTGAAATATCTTGGAAACGTTGTTGGTGGGGAGATCGTTCGTTATTTGAATGTGCCTATCAAAATTATGAGTGACACTGCTTCCTCTATGATTAAAGATGGTAAAGGTGTATGGTTTGGTGCAGATACTGGCAAGTATGGAGACCGGGACATGGGGGTTTTTGACACTGAATTATTTGATTATGAACTTGTGTATGGTACCTGGTTGAAGATGGATAAGGCAGCAAGGCTTAATTATTGTCAGAGTAGAATGGGGCATGCAATGGTTTTTACTGGTGTCGATATTGATGAAAAAGGAGAATCCCAAAAATGGCGAGTTGAAAATAGTTGGGGAACAGAGATTGGTGATAAAGGTTACTTTGTAATGAACCAAGAATGGTTTAATGAATATGTATTCGAAGTAATGGTATCCAAAAAATATCTTTCAAAAGAACTTTTAAATGTGTTAGATGAAAAACCAGTCGAACTTCCTCCTTGGGATCCAATGGGGGCTCTAGCATAATTTCTTTTGACCTGAATAAAATTATACTCTTTTTATTAAAATAATATATATAATATGATAATATATCCCTCTCTTTTTAACATGTTTATTATAAGATAAATTAAAAAATAAGCATAATATTACTTAGTCACATGTCGCCAATAAGTATCTATCCTCATTATTTACAATTCTCAGAAGATGAGGAAAAAATTCTTCAAGACTGTCTTAAAGTTACTAATTCTGGAATAAAGAGAACAATAATTCTTGCATTAAAAAACTATCATGAACAATTAATTAACAGTCCAGAATCTGGAAGTAAAGATGACGAATTAGCTGAAATTAAAAATATTTTATATAACCTCTCAACTCACCTCGAAGAAAATAATGGTTTAATAAAAAAAGCACTAGATATCTAACTTACTTTCTAAATTATTTTCATCAAAGACTATATTTAAATAAAAAACATTATTTATTTATGTCTAATGATTGTGTATTTTGTAGGATTTTAGAACATAAAATACCTTCAAATATTATTTATGAGGATAAAAATAACTTAGCATTCCTTGACATCAATCCCTCAGCTCCAGGTCATACTTTGATTATTCCTAAAAAGCATAAAATTCGAGTAGAAGATCTTTCGATTGAAGAAGTTAGAAGCCTCTTTTCTATGCTTCATTTATTATTAAAACCAATATGTGAAGCGATGAATGCTGAAGCAACAACTATTGCCATAAATAATGGTCCTGAAAGTGGTCAAGATATTCCACATGTACATATTCATGTTATTCCAAGAAAAATTAACGATGGTAAAGGGGTTAGTCAAGTTTTGTTAAGAGCAAGCAATTTCAAAACGGAGGATTTTAACGAAATTGCTGCAAAAATTAAAGAAAAAATTAATTGATTTGATATGGCCAAGCTGTGAGACTGCCATCTAAAAACTTTACTTTATTATATCCTGCTCCTCGAAGGATTCTTTCCGCTTCATATGCTCTAACAGAAGTCTTACATATTGTGAAAATTTCTTTGTTTTTATTTACTTCTCTTAGTCTGTATCTTAACTCCTCTAATGGAATATGTTGTAGCCTGTTATCAATAAATGGCTGATTTTTTATTTCGGAAACTGTTCTGACATCTAGTATTATAAAATCATCCATGCTTTGTATTTTTTGCCATAATTCATTCGCTGTAATGCCATTAGCTAAACCTTCAATTTTATTTCGTATAATATTTGCTGCATGTATAACTGCATCAATAGCGGTAGAGTATGGTGGAGCATACCCTAAATCAAGGTTGGCAACATCATCAACAGTACCGGAACAAGACAATATTGTAGCGATAACATCAAGTCTTTTAATTCCTTCGCCAGCTCCAATTACTTGAGCTCCTAGGATTTTTTTACTTGCTTTATCCGCGATCAATTTGAGTATAAACATCTTAGCTCCAGGGTAATAATCAGATATATCCGTCCTTGGCGCAATTGCACTTACTGGTGTAAAACCTTCTTTTTTTGCTTCTTCTTCGCTTAGACCTGTTTTTCCTGCATTGAATTCAGCTACTTTAAAAACTGTGGTGCCAAGAATTCCCGGAAATTTTGTGCTCCCACCAGTAATGTTGTCACCTATTACTCTTCCATGTTTGTTTGCAGTTGATCCTAGAGGTATGTATACTTTTTTATTTATCAATAGGTGAGTATTCTCAACACAGTCGCCTCCAGCGTAAATATCCGGATCATTTGTCTGCATGAACTCATTGACTTTTATTGCTTTTGTTACTCCAATATCAAGTCCAGCCTCAGTAGCTAGTGATGTGTTTGGGCGAACTCCCACTGCAATAATAATTAGATCAGCTGGGTAACTAACTCCATTTGAAGTTTCAAGACCAATAACTTTTCCATCTTTACCAAGTATCTTTTGTACTTTTGTTCCTAGAATAACTTGAATATTTTTTGTTTTCAAATAATTTTGTAATAGAAGTGAAAACTCTGGATCTAAGAGGTTAGGCATTACAAAATTCATCATCTCAATAATAGTGATGGATGAAGCTTTAGGAAATGCTCCGCATAACTCCATACCAATTAATCCTGCACCAACAATGACAATTTTTTCAGCACCATCATTTACTGCGTTCTTTATAGAAATAGCATCGCTTATTGTGTGAAGTCTATGAACTCCTTTGAGATTAATTCCTTCAATAGATGGTTGAACTGGAGAAGCACCCATTCCTAAAACAAGTTTATTATAAGGAATATCATAAATCCAACCTTTATCCAGATCTTTAACAGTTACTGTTCTCCAAGCTCTATTAATCTTAATTGCTTCTGTTCTTCCATAGATTTTTACATCTTTTTGGGATTTGAAAAAGGTCTCATCTCTTATTTGCCCTAGATTGTTGCGGAGAAGAGTTTTATGATCTTGTATTAAGCCCTCAATATAGAATGGTGTTCCACAACTTGCATAGCTATAGACATCATTACGTTCAATAATTGTGATCTCTGCATCAGGGTCTCTTCTTCTTACTCGAGCTGCTGTCTTTGGTCCAAGAGCTGCTCCACCTATGATAACAATTTTATTACCCATTATTATCCCCGTGGATTCATTATCAGAAAGTTGTCGATGCTAATAAGTTGAAATGTTTTAATTGGTAATATTCCGCGATACATTGATGAACAAGCATCTCTAGAAACATGTTATGATGGATCTTTATCAACCATTTAAAATTGGAGATCTTGAAATTCAAAATAGATTCATAAGAAGTGCGACTACTAGTGCCTTTTCAGATGAAGCTGGAGGCATTAAACCGGAAATCATTAAAGTATACGAAAACTTGGCAAAAGGTGGTGTAGGTCTTATCATTAAAGGTCATTTGTTTATCTCTACTTCAGGTAAGGCACATCAGGGTATGGCTGGAATATCCGATGATTCTCATATACCTAAACTTCAAGAACTGACCGATGCTGTACATAAAAATAATGGAATCATTTTCGCGCAAATAAACCATGGTGGAATAAATGCATCATTAGGAGAACGAATGGGACCTTCAAGGTATGAATTATCGAATGGAGTAGCCCACAAAATGAGTGTCCCCGAAATATGGAATGTTATTGAAGCCTTTGGCAATGCTGCTCAACGTGCTGTTGATGCTAATTTTGATGGCATTCAAATTCATGCAGCTCATGGTTATCTCTTAAGCAGTTTTTTGAGTGCCCTAACAAATCAACGTGACGATGAATGGGGAAAAGATCTCAGGTCAAGAATGAAAATTGTTGAAGAAGTAAATGATGAAATTCGTGGAAGAATTGGTTATGAAGTTCCTTTAAGTATTAAATTGAATTGTGATGATTTTAGTCCAACTGGTTTTACAGTTGAGGATTCAAGTAAAGTAGCAGAAGCATTAGCTTTACGAGGGATTGATCTAATTGAAATTAGTGGCGGTGGTATAGGTAGTGTTCCCACTCTACGATCACGAGCAATACATTCGGATCCGATTTTTAAAGAACTTAGTTTTGCTAGCCATTGTGAAAAAATTCGAGCAGTTACTAAACCAAAACCACTTGCACTAGTAAATGGGTTTAAAACATTAAAAACAATGCAATTGGCAGTAAAGAGTGGTTTATGTGATCTAGTAAGTCTAAGTAGGCCCTTTATTCGTGAGTCAGATCTTGTAATGAAATTTAAGGAAGGGCAAGATGAAGCGAAATGCATAAGATGCGATGCATGCCGAAGTTTATTTGGTAAAGAAATTATGCGATGTTTATTAGATTCTTAATAAATTTTTTTAATATTTTTAGCCTCATATTCGAACTAGTTAAATCTCTGTTTTTTAACTGTTAATAATGGGTGTCCAATGGAACCCGAATCGAGGGGTTAACTATTGATTATAATCAACTACTTCGATTGGCAAGGGACTAAAGATGGCTTAATGCGCTGGGTTGAAGCCGTTAATAGACAATGTGAGTATAATCGGGTAAAGTTTTTGGGGCTATTTGGTCCAAGCCAAGTACGATTTAATTGGGCGTTTATATATGAAGCAGATAGTCAGGAACAATATCATAGAATATGGAAGGATCTCATAATTCCTACAGAAGTTACACACATTGTAACAAATTATTTTTGGCCAGAAAAATCATTTCAACGTGATTTACCAAAATACCCTCCAGCCCACTTCTTTGAAGTGAGTTAAAATCTTTGGGATAAAATCCCTTTTTTTCCATAAATAATAAAAAAATTAATTTATTAATTTTGATTTTATCTTTTCTTCTATTTGATTAATGAATTCTTCAGTTTTAACACCGTATTCTACTTTTCCATCGCGTTTTCTGACCGCCAATGTATCTGCTTGCTCTTCTTTTTGTCCTACTACTAACATGTAAGGAACTTTTCTCATCTGAGCTTCTCTAATTTTATAATCTAAAGTATTAGTGGCTGTGTCGACTTCTATTCTTAAACCTGAATTTTCAAGTATTTTACCAATTTTCAGCGCATATTCATTGTTTTTATCACTTATTGGTATAACCGTTGCTTGTACTGGTGCAAGCCATGCGGGGAACTTGCCACTGAAATGTTCAACAAGTATGCCTAGGAATCGTTCAATGGACCCCATTAAAGTTCTATGAATCATTACAACTCTATGTGGCTGAGCATCTGAGCCCATATAATTAAGGTCAAACTTCTCAGGCATGGTCATATCCAACTGTATTGTTCCACACTGCCAGGTTCTTCCCATGGCATCTTTAATATGAAAATCAATTTTTGGACCATAGAATGCACCATCACCTGGATTAATTTTATAATTTAATCCAAGGAAATCTAGAGCTCCTTTAAGGCCTTCCTCTGCTGCCTTCCATTGTTCATCCGTTCCAATTGATTTTTCAGGGCGTGTTGATAATTCCATTTTGTAATCGAATCCAAAGGTTTGATAAAACTCTGAAATTAATTTGATAACTCCAATAATTTCTTCTTTGATTTGGTCTTCTCGCATGAAAATATGTGCATCATCTTGAGTAAAGTATCGAACACGGAATAATCCTGAAAGAACTCCTGATAATTCATGTCTATGGACAACACCCAATTCATACATTCGGAAAGGCAAGTCTCTATAGGAATAGGATTTACTTTTAAAGATCAGGATACCCCCCGGGCAATTCATTGGTTTAACCGCGAAATCATCATCATCAATTTTAGTAAAATACATGTTTTCACGGTATTTATCCCAATGACCACTAATCTCCCAAAGTTG
>Ga0194113_10006536_pt1 | contig 14785 bp, 13 predicted proteins | sample TA2MahC200mmetaG_FD_146193 | JGI IMG/M metagenome (GOLD analysis project Ga0194113, IMG submission 146193) | Freshwater microbial communities from Lake Tanganyika, Tanzania - TA2015017 Mahale Deep Cast 200m | ecosystem: Environmental > Aquatic > Freshwater > Lake | place: Tanzania: Lake... | reverse complement strand
CGATTTGCCTGATTTTCCAAAATCCATTCCCTAGCAAAGCTGCCACTCTGGACTTCGGCGAGAATTTGCCTCATCTCATCCTTAACCAGGTCGTCAATGACCCGTGGCCCTCGAGTATAATCACCGTACTCAGCAGTATCGCTAACCGAGTAACGCATATAGCTCATGCCCCCTTGATACAGGAGGTCAACGATGAGTTTGAGCTCGTGAAAACACTCAAAATAAGCGATTTCCGGCTGATAGCCAGCTTCCACCAGTACCTCAAACCCGGCCTTGACCAGAGAAGTAACCCCACCACAGAGCACCGTCTGCTCGCCAAAGAGGTCAGTCTCAGTCTCTTCAGCAAAAGTGGTCTCTAGGACCCCGGCTTTTGCACAGCCGATGCCCCGAGCATAGGCCAAGGCAATATTTCTCGCCTTGCCCGTAGCATCCTGATGGACAGCCACGAGAGCTGGTGCTCCGGAACCCTCAGTATAAAGTCGCCGCAGCATATGACCTGGGCACTTGGGAGCAATCATAGTTACATCTACATCCTTAGGCGGCACAATCTGACCGAAGTGGATATTAAATCCATGAGCAAACATCAGCATTTTGCCCTTTGACAGTTCCTTTTCTATAAACTCACGGTAAACCCTCGGTTGTAGGACATCCGGGACAAGCATGATGATGATATCTGCTTCCTTGGCCACTTTAGCAGCATCAGCCACCTTAAAACCGGCCTTTTCAGCATTCTTCCAGCCCTCGGTGCCTTTAGCCTCAGCAACACTTACCTTACAGCCGCTATCCCTCAAATTCTGGGCATGGGCATGCCCCTGGCTGCCAAAACCGATAATGCCAATTGTCTTGCCCTTAAGTAAATCCAGCTTAGCATCTTTCTCGTAATAAATCTTAGCCACAATACCCTCCTTATGATTTTATCCGCCTGTAGGGCTTAAGTATTCCTACGTTATCACCAGTCCGGTGGGGTCTCAGCTTCGCGTGTTGGTGGCTTCGGAGTTGCTTTTGGTGCTTTCACATCCTCCACCTGCAATGGGCCAACTGCACCCCGAGTCAAGGCAATACTGCCCGTTCTGGCTATCTCTCTGATTCCAAAGCCACGAAGAAGGTCGAGCAAAGAAGTGACCTTGTCTCCATCCCCGGTAACCTCGACTATCAGCGAATCTGCAGAAACGTCCACTATATTAGCCCTAAAGATATCCACAATCTGGATTATTTCGCTTCTTGTAGAAGCAGTGGCTTTTACTTTAATCAAGGCCAGTTCTCGAGCTACTGATTCGTCATGAGTTATGTCAACTATCTTGACCACATCAATGACCTTGTCTAGCTGTTTCCTGACCTGCTCCACTTTGGCATCATCACCTTCCACCACAATAATCATTCGGGACAAATTGGGTTGCTCAGTATGCCCAACAGCGATGCTATCGATATTGAAGTTACGCCGACGGAAAAGGCTAGACACACGATTAAGCACTCCCGGCCTATCTTCCACCAAAGCGACCAAAGTATGCTTCGTTACAGCCAACTACCTATCCTCCTCTCTTTAAATCCAGACTTGTTAACCTGAAGGAGTCACCTTCTCCGGTTTTGGCATTTCCATCGCTTGAACCAGAGCTGCTCCCGGTGGCACTATGGGGAATACGTTCTCCTCCGGCTCGACAATAAAATCAATCAAGAACGGACCTTCTTGTTCCATCGCCTTCTCTATAGCCGAAATCACCTCTATTTTATCCCTTACTCTCAACGCAGGGATACCGTAAGCCTCAGCAATCTTGACGAAATCCGGCCCAGAAAGGGGGGTACCCACATAGCGGCGCCCGTAGAATAACTGCTGCCACTGCCTTACCATACCTAAGTAACCGTTATTGATAATGGCTATCTTGATAGCGACATTTTCTTGGACCACTGTAGCTAATTCCTGTATAGTCATCTGGAAACCACCATCACCGGCTATGCACCAAACCGTTTCATCAAGACGACCGACCTTGGCACCGATAGCACCAGGGAGCTCAAAGCCCATAGTGCCCAAGCCACCCGAAGAGATTAAGCTATTTGGCTTATCATAAAAGAAAAACTGACCTGCCCACATCTGATGTTGTCCAACACCAGTAACTATAGTAGCATTACCCTTGGTAACTTCGTAAATCTGGCGGATAACATACTGAGGTAAAACAGCCTCACTTTCCCTGATTACCAGTGCTGGGTGCTCCTGCCGCCATTGGTCAAGTTGATTAAACCAGTCCATGTGTTCACATGGAACGACTTGCTGATTCAGCGCCTCAAGGACATTCTTAACATCGCCAACTACAGGCACGTCTACACGAACATTCTTGCCTATCTCAGCAGGGTCAATATCTATATGAATAACCTTTGCTTGTGGTGCAAAAGCACTTACCACTCCAGTAGCCCGGTCATCAAATCTCATTCCAATAGCTGCGATGACATCAGCGTTATGCACAGCCTTGTTAGCATAAGCCATGCCGTGCATCCCAAGCCAGCCAAAGCTCAATACATGAGTCTCCGGAAAACAGCCAATGCCCAAGAAAGTGGTAATCACCGGTATCTGTGCCTTTTCAGCCAGCTCCCTGAGCTCGGCAAAAGCCTTTGAGATTATTACCCCCCTGCCAGCAATAATGATGGGGCGCTCAGCTCCGTTTATCGTCTCAGCCACTTTCTTAATCTGAGCCGGATGTCCAAAAAGCTTCGGCTTATAGCCAGGTAAATCAACGCTGTCTGGATAGACAAATTCTGCCTCTTGCTGAAGGACATCGCGTGGTATGTCAATAAGCACCGGACCTGGCCTGCCAGTCTGAGCGATAAAGAAAGCTTCTTTAACCACCCTAGCTAAATCTTTAGCATCAAGGACAAGGTAGTTATGCTTAGTAATAGGAAGAGTAATACCAGTGATATCTATCTCCTGGAAAGCATCCTTCCCGATGAACGGCCTAGCTACCTGGCCAGTAATAGCGACCACAGGAGAGGAATCGAGGCAGGCGTTAGCAATGCCGGTTACCAGGTTAGTAGCTCCCGGCCCTGAAGTGGCCAGGCAAACTCCTGCCTTCCCAGTAGCTCGAGCATAGCCATCAGCAGCATGAGCTGCGCCTTGCTCATGACGGACCAGAATATGTCTGAGTTGTGGATACTGCGGAAAGGTATCATACAATGGCAATACAGCCCCACCGGGGAAGCCAAAAATGACCTCTACTCCTTCCTTGACCAAACCTTCGCATAAAATCTGGGCGCCTGTCTTCTTCATAACATCACCTACTTAACAAACACTGCTCCAGTACTGGCTGAGCCAACTTTCTCAATATACCTACTCAGATAACCCGCCTTTATGCTGGACTTATACTCAGGCAGCTCTGACAGCCGCCTCTTTATCTCTGCATCACTCACCTTCAATTCTAGTTTACACGCCGGAATATTTATGCTTATGCTATCGCCATTCTTTACTGCGGCTATAGGTCCACGGTTGGCTGCCTCAGGCGCTACATGCCCTATAGCAGCTCCCTTGGTACCGCCGGAAAATCTGCCATCTGTTATCAGGGCTACATCTTTATCCAGCCCCATACCGCTCAAAAGAGATGTCGGCGTCAACATCTCCCTCATCCCTGGACCACCTTTAGGCCCCTCATAGCGAATAACTATGACATCGCCCTTCTTAACTTCACCTCTCATTATCCCTTTAGTTGCCTCTTCCTCATTCTCAAAGACTCTGGCCAGCCCTTCATGCACCATCATCTCAGGAGCTACCGCCCCACTTTTCACCACAGCCCCCTCTGGCGCCAGATTTCCGAAGAGTATTGCCAGGCCACCAGTCTTATAATACGGCTCAACCACCGACCTGATGACCTCACGGTTTCTAACTTCACCCGTCTTTATAATATCTGATAAGGGTAGCAATGAGACAGTCCTACACTTTCCGTTTAGGGAGTTCGCTATCTCATGTATGACCGCAGAAATGCCACCTGCCAGGTCAAGGTCCTCTATATGTACCTCGCTAGCTGGACTCATTTTACAAATATGTGGAACGCGCTGGCTTATCACATTAACCAGCGATAGCGGAAAATCAATTCCTGCTTCATGAGCCACAGCCATAAGATGTAGAACAGAGTTGGTACTGCCGCCAAGCGCCATGTCCACAGCAAAGGCATTAGCAATAGAATCTTTGGTAATGATATCCCTCGGTAACAACTTCTTTTCAAACACGGCCATGACCTGCTTTCCCGCTTCCGTAGCTAATACAATCCTCCTGGAATCTACAGCCGGTATGGTGCCATTGCCCGGTAACGCCATTCCCAACGCCTCGGTTAAACAGTTCATCGTGTTAGCAGTATACATACCAGAGCAGCTTCCACATCCAGGACAGGCTGCTATCTCAATCTGTTCAAGCTCAGCTTCAGTTATCGTCCCTTGAGCAACACCACCCACGGCGCTGAAGACAGTAATGAGGTCAACCGTTTGGTTCTTACCATCCTTATTCATACGACCAGCTAGCATCGGCCCACCGCTGACAAAGATAGACGGAATATTCAATCTTACTGCGGCCATAAGCATGCCAGGCACGATTTTGTCACAGTTGGGTATGAAGACAAGTGCATCGAACTGATGTGCCTCGACCATTATCTCTATAGAGTCAGCAATTAGCTCCCGGCTGGGCAGGCTATACTTCATTCCAGGATGGTTCATGGCTATGCCATCGCAGACACCAATGGTGTTGAATTCAAAAGGCACACCACCCTTGCTGCGAATTCCCGCCTTCACCGCCTCGGCAATACCACGCAAATGAATATGGCCGGGCACCACCTCATTGAAGCTGTTCGCCACACCAATGAAAGGCTTGCCAAAGTCCTCGCTGCAAACACCCAGAGCCCGAAGCAAAGCCCTATGCGGTGCTCGCTCAATACCTTTTTTAACGTGGTCGCTACGCATCATATTAAACATTGCCTCCTCAAGTCTAAAAATAGCGCTCTATCAGGGGCTCAAGCCATGACAAGTAAACTAACATAGCAGCTAGTTATTGTCAAGCGAACCTGTCTCAAGATTGTGTACTTTTTCCAATCGCCGCAGATGCCGACCACCTTCAAAGGTAGCTGAGAGGTATACTTTTACAATATCAAGGGCTAAAGCCGACTCGAGCGTATCTTCACCTAAACATAATACATTGGCATCATTATGCTGCCGAGCCCGTTGCGCACTGAATGTATTGCAACATAGAGCTGCTCTTATGCCCTTCACTTTATTGGCAGCAATGCTCATACCTATGCCACTGCTGCAAATCAGAACCCCGTGGTCAAACTTCCCTGAGACTACTGCCTCAGCTACCTTCTGAGCAATATCAGGATAGTCCACAGGGTCACTGCTGTAACAGCCAAAATCCTGATGCTCATATCCCAACTCGGTAAGGAGGCTGATGATAGCTTCCTTGAACTTTAGACCACGATGGTCACACCCCAAAGCTATGCGCATTTGCTCACCTCTCTAGCATATTCCTGACATGCCCTTTTAATCTCGCCTTCAGGTATAATTCCCGCTCGCAGAACCACAGGTGTCTCCAAAGTAACATCAACAACGGTGGACTCTATCCCACCAGGACATCTGCCAGCGTCAATAATTAAATCAACCTGGTCACCCAGTTGCTGCTCTACCTCTTCAGGTGCAACCGGACTAGGCCTATCGCTGATGTTGGCACTGGTGCCAATAATGGGTGCAGCCAACCCACGAATGATAGTCAAAGGCACAACATGGCTGGGAATTCGCACTGCCACCTTACCACTGCCAGCAGTGACAATATCAGGAAGTGAAGCTGTTTTGGGCAAAACCAGGGTCAGACCACCAGGCCAAAAGCGACTCATCAAAAACCGAGCAATCTCAGGAACTGATTGAGCTACAACATCTAGTTGGGGTACATCAGCCAGAAGAACTGGCAAAGGCTGGTGGCTCGGTCGTTGCTTCACTCTATAAATCCTCTCCACAGACTCACTATTAAGAGCATTACAACCCAGCCCGTAGACCGTATCTGTAGGATAGACCACAACACCACCGGATTTGAGGATTTCTATAGCTCTATCAACCTGTAAGCTTATTTGTCTTGACAGATTAATCACTTTTGTACTTATCTTGCGCTACAGGAGATTACTGCACGCCAAAATTCTCGACCAAGAATGCCTCAATTACTGGCCCAACACCAGGATACTCCCACATATATTCATGCCCCGGTGCGTCCAATCCCAAACCAAAATTGTACGATACGAAGATAAAAACAACCCTGGTTATAAACCAATCAACAGGTGTAAAAGAAGGGACATGGTTTATTATAAACAACTTCGCCCAATTAGCTTTAAATAACGTCAGCACATCTTTCTGAGTGAGAACATCAGCCCCAATCCCATTATCAGCTATCACTAACGAATGACTGACTGCACATACTCGATGCCAGAAAGGAATGCCCACCTGGATAGAATACACTCCCTGGTTATTTTCCAGACGTTTGCCCACCTCACCGGTGAAGGCAGCACCATTACTTTGACCTGTAACTATCACTTTTAGGCCAGTGACATGTCGAGTCAGAAAATCAATCTTAGCAGCTAATTCCTGTGCCTTCGAAGGAAAATGCGTTAGCTGCTCTTTGAATTCAAAAAGGGCCTCCAACAAACCGCTGCCAGTACGAATATTCTCTATTACGTAATACTTATAACCCAGTTGCGTTAGCTCAGCTGTTATCCCCTTCAGCCAGCTTTGACCTTGGTAATCAGAAGATAACGGCTCTTTACCCCAACCGCCTGAGTTGCAGAAAATAACAAGCTCACTGTCCTTAACATTGTCATAGAGAGCAAGCAACTCGGTAACAAACTGTTCCTGTGCATTCCTGCTAGCTCCAACCACTTCTCTAGCCAACTGCCAGGCTTGCTGTTCGATAGCATCCATAGATTCAAAGTCGAGGCTCGATAAGCTAGTTTTTCCGTTATAAGCGTCGCCCAAGTAAATCACCAAAGCAAAAAGGCAAACAGCCAGAAATAAGGCTAAACCGCCTTTGCAGAGCCATATCGAACGTTTGTTGCCCTTCATCGATTAACCCCCATGCTGTAATACATATTTTACAACTTTACAATGACTATGCCTAGCTGCACAAGGTAATGAGAGATAGTTTACCAATGTAGTGCCTCCTCCACCTTGCGGGGGGATAGCCTAGCCATAGAAAAGCGCCCCGATAGCTATTGACCATTTAACTTAACAATATGTATTGAGTGCACAAACGAAACCATGAGACCCTTCGCTTTCGCTCAGGTTGACATTGCTACAATTGTCATTCTGAGCCCTTCCTTGTCATTCTGAGCCTTTCCTTGTCATTTCTGAGCCCTTCTTTGTCATTCTGAGCGTAGCGAAGAATCTCACACTGCTCAGGGTAAACTCCGCGGAGAATCTCTACCAAGAGTATGTAGTGTAAATATCTTTTGTCAATGACCATAAGGGGCGCACTGACGCCGTAGTATGCCACGTCAGGCTATGATATACTTTACTTAAATCAAGGAGATGGATAAAAAAACAAAAAGCCATCGTGTAGCTACCAGTGATGATATTGAAGTCTCAACCTACCTGGAAATCGCCAAGGAACTTCATGGTGAGCAACTTACATCTAAAGTTGAAACGATATCGCCTGGAGCACGGGAGGCCATAGCTGTTATTGATTTTGGCTCCCAGTATAGCCACTTGATTGCCCGGCGAGTCCGTGAGTGTCACGTCTACTGTGAGCTAATCCCCTTTGACGAACCCTGGGAAAACATAGCTTCCCTCCAACCCAGAGGTTTTATCCTGTCAGGAGGACCAGCCAGCGTCTATCAGCAAGGAGCACCTCTGGCTCTGGCCCAACTTTATCACAGTCGCTTACCTATCCTGGGCATCTGCTACGGCATGCAAGCTATCGCCCACCAGCTAGGTGGCCAAGTAGCTCCAGCAACCAAGCACGAGTACGGTCAGGCCATATTACACGTAAGCGATAAAGACTCGCCACTCTTCGCCGGCTTACCTCCTTCATTGCCAGTATGGATGAGCCACGGTGACCAGGTGATAGACATGCCCCCTGGCTTCAAATCCCTGGCTCACACCGAAAATTCCCCTGCTGCCGTCATAGGCAACGACAAAGGCATCTTTGGGCTTCAATTCCACCCCGAAGTGGTACATACCCCGCAGGGGAAAACCATAATTCAAAACTTCCTCTACCAAGTATGCGGTTGTCACGGCACCTGGACACCAAGCAACTTTATCAATGAAAGCACAAACACAATTAAGGAACAGGTGAAGGATGGCAAGGTCATCTGTGCGCTCTCTGGAGGCGTTGACTCAGCAGTGACAGCTACGCTTATTCACCAAGCTATCGGCAACCAACTGACCTGCATATTTGTCAATAACGGATTGCTACGCCGTGAAGAAGCAGAGCGAGCTCTCAATACCTTCAGAAATAACTTGAAAATGAATGTGGTCTATGTGGATGCTTCCAGGAGATTTCTTAGACGACTGAAAGGAATCACCGACCCTGAGATGAAACGCTGCCGGGTGGGCGAAGAGTTCATTAAAGTATTTGAATACAAGGCGGCCAGACTGGGTAAAATCGATTTTTTGGCTCAGGGTACCCTTTATCCAGATGTAATTGAGAGCACGTCTAAAGAAACTAAAGCCGCCGCTAGAATAAAAACCCATCACAATGTCGGTGGTCTGCCCACCAAAATGGCATTGACCCTCATCGAACCGCTACGCTATCTGTTTAAAGACGAGGTTCGCGAAGTTGGTCTGGCGCTGGGCTTGCCTGAGGACATGGTATGGCGCCAGCCTTTTCCAGGGCCTGGACTCGCCATCCGCATTATCGGAGAAGTAACCAAAGAACGCCTGGATATACTCCGGGATGCTGATTGGATAGTAATGAACGAGATTAAAAAGGCAAACCTCTATCGCCAGCTATGGCAAACCTTCGCCATCCTCACCGATGTCAGGAGTGTCGGTGTTATGGGAGATTTCCGCACCTACGGCTATCTGGTAGCCGTGCGCGCCGTAACCAGTCAGGATGCCATGACCGCTGATTGGGCACGTCTCCCCTATGACCTACTGGCTCGCATCTCCAATCGCATCGTCAACGAGGTGCCTGGCGTCAACCGTGTGGTCTATGACATAACCAGCAAACCACCTTCAACCATAGAATGGGAATAAACAGAAGCTCCCAACTTGGATGGCTAATTGCCATTCTCACCTTTCCTGGCATCATCATTCATGAATGGGCACATAAGTTTTTCTGTGACCGTGCCAATGTTCCAGTTTATAAAACATGCTACTTCAGACTGGGCAACCCGGCGGGATATGTTATCCACGGCCCGGTAAATAGCTACGCCAAAGCCTTCTTCATAGCCACCGCCCCTTTCCTGACCAACACAACCATCGCCGTAATCGTATTTTTCATCGCCGTAATTATCCCTCGTGGACTAATCGCTTATATTCTCTACTGGCTGGGCATATCCGTGGCCATGCATTCCTCCCCCAGTAATCAAGATGCCGACAGTCTATGGCAACACTCAAAAAGAGCTCTGAAAAGGAATCCTCTGGCCCTGTTCGGCTTCCCTATTGTCGGTTTGATAAAGCTATCAAGCCTGCTCAGCAGAATCTGGTTTGACCTGCTCTATGCAGTTGCCCTATTCCTTCTGGTCGCCTTCCTTGTCAGAGGAGAAAGCTTTTTCTGAAAGCTACAGTTTGATTTGACAACAGTTAAACCGCTGAGTTATACTATTAAACAGATGATTGGTGTACACCTTCATACTTGATTGACCTAGGGTCTTTGTTGCTGTATACTAATGCGGCTTGGTGTACACCAAGCCGCATTGCACTTTAAAAAGTGAATAGGTTTTGTGTTCAGGCTGATGTGGGTCAAAGAAAAAAGGGCACAGGGTGGATGCCTTGGCGTTAGCAGCCGAAGACGGGCGTGGCAAGACTGCGAAAAGCCTCGGTGAGCTGTCTAGCAAGCCTAGCCGAGGATACCCTAATAGGAGAACCTGCCTGGGTAAAACCCGGGCTCTCGCCTAAAGCGAGAGGGAACCAGGAGAACTGAAACATCTTAGTATCCTGAGGAAGAGAAATCAACGAGATTCCCGGAGTAGTGGCGAACGAAATGGGAACAGCCTAAACTTGAGTGGCTTAGTGGGCTTGGGCTCTATGCCATTCAAGGGTTGTAAGACACAAGAGACAGGGCTCAAGACCTGTCACAGAGTAAGAAAACTTCCGCCTAGTCAAAGGTCTCTGGAAAGAGCAACCAAAGAGGGTGATAGTCCCGTAGACGACAGGCCGAAGTCTCTGCTTGTGTTCTTAAGTACCACGGGACACGAGGAATCCCGTGGGAATCTGGGGTGACCACACTCCAAGGCTAAATACTGCTAACGACCGATAGTGAACCAGTACCGTGAGGGAAAGGTGAAAAGCACCCCGGGAGGGGAGTGAAATAGAACCTGAAACCTTGTGCCTACAAGCAGTCAAAGTCCCGATTTTATCGGGATGATGGCGTGCCTATTGAAGAATGAGCCGGCGAGTTGATCTATGTGGCTAGGTTAAGTAACTACGTTACGGAGCCGTAGCGAAAGCGAGTCTGAATAGGGCGTTCAGTCGCATGGATCAGACACGAAACCGTGTGAGCTACCCATGGCCAGGGTGAAACCTGACTAACCTCAGGTGGAGGCCCGAACCCGTGTACGTGGCAAAGTGCTGGGATGAGCTGTGGGTAGAGGTGAAATGCCAAACGAACTCGGAGATAGCTTGTTCTCCCCGAAATGCATTTAGGTGCAGCCTCAGGTAATAACTTATGGAGGTAGAGCACTGGATGGGCTCGGGGCCGTGAGGTTACCAAACTCAACCAAACTCCGAATGCCATAAGTTCATATCCTGGGAGTGAGACTGCGCGGGATAAGCCGCGTAGTCGAGAGGGAAACAGCCCAGACCATCAGCTAAGGTCCCGAAACGCGGGCTAAGTGGTAAAGGAAGTGATATCGCTAAAACAGCCAGGAGGTTGGCTTAGAAGCAGCCACCCTTTAAAGAGTGCGTAATAGCTCACTGGTCGAGTGGTGTCGCACCGATAATATAACGGGGCTAAAGCCCGCTACCGAAGCTATGGTTCCCCGATTTCATCGGGGAAGGTAGGGGAGCGTTGCTATAGCTGAAAAGCCCTGGCGTAAGCCAGAGTGGAGCAATAGCAAGTGAGAATGCCGGCATGAGTAGCGTAAAGGCATGTGGAAATCATGCCCACCGTAAATCTAAGGTTTCCTACGCAAGGTTGATCCGCGTAGGGTTAGTCGGGCCTAAGCCGAACCCCAAGGGGATAGGCGATGGACAATGGGTCAACATTCCCATACCACCTAATCATTGTTTTAAGGCAAAGGGGGGACACAGTAGGATAGGCTGAGCGTACCTAATGGACATGGTGCGTCTCCAATCTAAGGCGTGTTGGGGCAGGCAAATCCACTCCAACGTCAAGCTGAGGAGCGGGGGAAATCGAGGGGAAACCTGAAATGATTCAGTTGAGTCCACACTGTCCAGAAAAGCCTCGTTGCTAAAGGATTAGGTGCCCGTACCGCAAACCGACACTGGTAGATGGGGGTAAGAGTCCCAAGGTGTTCGAGAGAACCCTCGTTAAGGAACTCGGCAATCTAACCCCGTAACTTCGGAAGAAGGGGGCCCGCTGTAGAAGCGGGGGCACGAAACTGGCCCAGGCGACTGTATAACATAAACACAGGTCTCTGCCAAAGCGAAAGCTGAGGTATAGGGGCTGATACCTGCCCAGTGCCGGAAGGTTAAGGGGAGAGGTCATCCCGACTTGTCGGGAGAAGCTTTGAGCCGAAGCCCCGGTGAACGGCGGCCGTAACTATAACGGTCCTAAGGTAGCGAAATCCCTTGTCGGGTAAGTTCCGACCCGCACGAAAGGTGTAACGACTTGGGCGCTGTCTCAACGAGGGACTCGGTGAAATTGAAATGGGGGTGAAGATGCCCTCTACCCACAACTGGACAAAAAGACCCCGGGAGCTTTACTATATCCTGGCATTGGACTCGAGTTGAGCATGTGTAGGATAGGTGGGAGGCTGTGAAGCTGAGGCGTCAGCCTTAGTGGAGCCAACGGTGAAATACCACTCTTGTTTGATTTTGGTTCTAACCTGCCTTCGGGTGGGAACCGTGCCAGGTGGGTAGTTTAACTGGGGCGGTTGCCTCCTAAAAGGTAACGGAGGCGTCCAAAGGTCCCCTCAGCACGGATGGAAATCGTGCATCGAGTGTATTGGCATAAGGGGGCTTGACTGTGAGACCTACAAGTCGAGCAGAGACGAAAGTCGGGCAAAGTGATCCTACGGTTCCGTGTGGAAGGGCCGTAGCTTAACGGATAAAAGCTACCCCGGGGATAACAGGCTTATCTTGCCCAAGAGTTCACATCGACGGCAAGGTTTGGCACCTCGATGTCGGCTCGTCGCATCCTGGGGCTGAAGCAGGTCCCAAGGGTTGGGCTGTTCGCCCATTAAAGCGGCACGCGAGCTGGGTTCAGACCGTCGTGAGACAGGTCGGTCTCTATCCGTTGTGGGCGCTGGAGATTTGAGGGGAGCTCTCCCTAGTACGAGAGGATTGGGAGGGACAGACCTCTAGTGTGCCAGTTGTCCTGCCAAGGGCAATGCTGGGTAGCCATGTCTGGATGGGATAAGCGCTGAAAGCATCTAAGTGCGAAGCCCACCCCAAGATGAGATCTCCCACCCCGACTTCGGTCGGGGGTAAGACCGCAAGTAGATAACTTGCTTGATAGGCAGCATGTGTAAGCGCAGTAATGCGTTGAGCTGAGCTGTACTAATGGTCGAGGTCTTTGACCTACATCAGGCTGAGCACAAAACCATTCACTATCTCCCCACAAAAATCACAGATTTTTGCGGGTGTAGCGACGCGGGGTGGAGCAGCGGTAGCTCGTCGGGCTCATAACCCGAAGGTCGTTGGTTCAAATCCAACCCCCGCAACCAAGCAAGAATAAGCCGTCAGTTTTCTATACTGGGGGCTTTTTCTTTTCCGACCGAGCTATCCCCACCGCTCCCGCAGCCCACCAGAACCACTCCCTTTCTCCCCACGAGTACTTCAAAAGACTTATGGGCACGCGCGTTTTAGGGACAGCGCTGCTAGGCCAAACAAAGACATAAGCGGGAATAAACCACGAAGGCACCTTCTAACACCGTGGGAAGATGCCATGCCGGGAATGGGAAAAAAGTACTATAGACAACCGAAATATCAAGGCTATAATAGATATGTAGTATTTACTAGCCCAATCTATTACTCATGGACTATATTGAACCCCAACTCAAGGATTTCATCCTCTTCTGCGTGGAACGTCGCGGCAAGGAATGGCCTGGCATTTACGACGAAATCGCAGCAGCCGCCGGACAGCGATTGTTCAGAGGATTAGGATATGACGAACTGAGGCGCTTGGGACTATCTTTGGCTGCCTCCAAAGCAGCCCAGCTAAGGCAACTGATAGAACACGCTACAACTAGTCTGAAGTTATTCTATCTTTCTTTCAGAATTCTGATAAATGATTCTGCGTTGATAATCCGAATCCCCTGGTATGCTCCAAGTTGCTGCAATCTTTTATCACCGGTAACGATGAAATCTGCCTGAGCCTCGACAGCACAGGAGATTACCTTATCATCGCCAGGGTCGGGAGCTATACCTTTAAGAACCACTTTCCCGGCGATGCAATCCGCCTGGTGAGTTAAGGTAAGAATAAAGACTTGTATGTCAGATTCGGTGAGACGATATTTTTGCTGGATGCGAGGCAAATGTAGAACACGATTAACTTCTTCAATAATACCGGGAGAGATAACTAAGACAAATTCCCCTTTTCGCCAGCGCCTCTCAATCTCTCTAGGATAACTGAATGGAGATATGAAACCGGAGACCAGCAGATTTGTGTCTACCACCACCCTGAGCATCAGCTATTCCTGCGGCGGACTTCGGCAACAGCTTCAGCTACGTCTTTCTCTACCTCCGAGAAAGGAATTTCCTTATTTCTATCAGCCACACCTTCCAGGCGGTTAAATAGAGCCTCTCTGGCTGCCTGACTGGTGCTGGTTGCCAGCAGAAATAGGTCAACGTTTTCCTTCAGGATGCGATAATTTCGCCCCAGCCTGGAAGCTGTAAGCTTACCTTCTCTGATATACCTGTAGACCGTATCTTTGTTGAGCTGGAGATAGTCAGCTACCTGTTCCGGAGTCATAATTTTCTTCACTGCTTCCATGTGCTCACTCCTTTAGCCCATTATACTATTTTTGCTGCTATTTGTCTATTTATATTGCTAATTGTTGCTAGTCTTAGTGTTTTATTGCTAGATGTACACTCAAAACTTGTGAAATGATGCAATTGCGTCAGTCACCCCGAAAAGTACGGTCACCCACCCTTCCCAGAAAGGACCCGAAGGCAAGTGTGACACGTAGAATAACAGCTGCCTATGGGTTGAAATTTGGTACGAAATTTAGTACAATCTAAAGTACAATCAGCAAGTAACTGATAACAGGAGGTTGTGCTTTAATGGCCACTCGTATCATTACCGTCAGTGAACTTAAGACAAAGCTTGGCGCCATGATGGCTGAACTCGAAGAACAAGGAGTGCCACTCTATGTTACACAGTATGGAAAACCAAAGGCTGTACTGGCACGCTATGATGAATACGAAGCCTTGCTCAAGAAGCTCGAAGACCTTGAAGATTTACTGGCGATGATGGAATCGCTTGCCGCACCAGAAA
>Ga0194113_10006531_pt1 | contig 14795 bp, 10 predicted proteins | sample TA2MahC200mmetaG_FD_146193 | JGI IMG/M metagenome (GOLD analysis project Ga0194113, IMG submission 146193) | Freshwater microbial communities from Lake Tanganyika, Tanzania - TA2015017 Mahale Deep Cast 200m | ecosystem: Environmental > Aquatic > Freshwater > Lake | place: Tanzania: Lake... | reverse complement strand
AACCGGACGACACTGGCCTGGCTGGTTTTCACTTGCTGGGCTAATTGGGCTACGGATAGGAAAGCTGCTTCAGGGCCGTGGGAAAGAAAAAACTCGGCAACCTTTTTCTGCTGCTTTGTAAGGGACGGATAACTCTTTTGCAGTTTTTCAGTCAGCATCGAGCCTTTCTTCCTCGGAGTGCCTTCCTGTATAATTGAAATATTAATTTCATATACATCTCAATTTTGAAACATTTAAATCATATTTTGAAAAAGCTGTCAAGAAAAAAATCGGGCCTTTCCGGAATTTTTTACTGGAATGGGGGGGTGAATCGTTCCTTTGAGGTATGAGGTATTGGGTAATCTGGAAAAGGTTCAGTTGATCGAGTTGTCTTTGGGGGTTTTGAACCTTCTGCGAACCTTTTCAATGTAACGCCAGAGTTTTGCAGGGATCGGAGAAGAGGGTGGTACCCATTAAAGGATGATTCCTTTTCTTCGAAAATATTAAGCAGCGGAGAATGAGATATTAAAAATTACTCAGGATCCGGCTTTCAAGTTAGGATCTAAGACTACCTTTAACGGATTTTCTCCCTTTTTTCCCCCGCCGACTAAACGGAGCGCTCTTTCGGCCTCCTCCAGGGGTAGGCGGTGGGTAATGAGTTCGTGAAAAGGGTAACGGCCTTTGCGGGCCATCTGCATTGCCGGTCGAACCGCTCGAAAATCATGGGAAAATACTCCCTGGACTTTGATTTCGCGCAGAACCACCTGATCTAAATCCAGCGAGGCTTTTTTCCCTTTGTATATGCCGGGAAGCACGATTGTGCCCCGTCTGCCGGTCAGGGAGAGGGCAAGTTCAGCTCCCGCAGAGTTTCCCGAAACATCCATGACCACGTTGGCCATTTTACCGCCGCTCATCTCCCGGAGCGCTTCTACGGGGTTTTCTTCTTCAATGTTCATCACCCTGTCAGCCCCGAAACGCCTGCCCATCTCCAGCCTGGTTTTATCCTGGGAGAGACCCAGGAGAATGATGGGGCCGGCTCCTGATTCTTTGGCTACAGCAACTCCGGCGAGGCCCTGCTGGCCTGGACCGATGATCGCCACTGTGTCTCCAATGGACACCCCGCCGATCTGTCGCAGCCAGCGGATGCCATTTCCCAGCACGGCGCAGATGAGCACTCCCACCTCAGGGGAAAGGTCGTCCCCGATCTTATGAACCATGGCCCGCGGATGAATATACACATACTCACTGTATCCGCCGAAGAGGTGGGGCGGATCCTGGCAGGAAATCATGGAACCGTAAGTATAATTTTTTTCGCAGAGGGTGTAATTGCCGGAGATACAGGGGTCGCACATTCCGCAGCCGAAGGAATACTCGATTACCACCCGATCCCCTTCCGTAACACCGAGCCGTTTCTTGGCCTGGCCGCCCATTTTGACCACCCTTCCTACGATCTCGTGGCCCAAAATAATCGGGAAAGGTCTTACTCCACGGGTTTGTCTCCCTTCGGATATTCCCGGGTCTGATCCGCAAACCCCGACCAGCTCTACTTTTAGAAGGCCGTCGTCTTCCTTTATTTCGGGGATATTAAAAGTTTGCATCTTGAGGGTCTTTGGCGCGGTAAGAACCATAGCCCGGCATGTAGATTTCATAGCAACCCCTTTCGCTATAGAGTCAACTTAAGGCGGAATATATTATAGTCAATTTCTTAAAAAATAAATCCAAAAAAATAAATCTTGACAAAATAGCTGCTTATTATAATTCTAAAAGCTCAGCGAAGAAATAATGAGCATCGGGAGAAGTTTTCTCCCTGAAGAGGAGGCAGTGATGGATTTACTGCGCATCGGAATGGTTGGGTCTCAATTTGCGGCCCATCTTCATTTGCAGAATTACGCCCGATTACGGGGGTGGAAGGTCGAAATCCAGGTTGTGGCTTCCCGCACCAGGGCCCGGGCTGAAGAATTGGCCAGGAAGCACAATATTCCCGAAGTGGCCGATGACTTCCGCCGCCTTCTCGACCGGAAAGATATCGACGCAGTAGATCTTTGCGTGCCCACTGATCTGCATCATGAGTTTGTCATAGAGGCGGCTAAGGCCGGAAAACATGTGATCTGCGAAAAGCCGCTGACCGGTTATTTCGGAAAAGACCGGCCAGAAGAACTGGTGGGATTGGCTGTGGATCGAAAGACCATGTTCCGGGAGGCCCTGGCCAACTGTGAAGCAGTGGCCGCCGCGATCAAGGAGAGCAAAATTAAATTCTGTTATGCGGAAAACTGGATCTATGCCCCGCCCGTGGTTAAGTTAAAAAAGCTGATGCAGGTCAGTAAAGGAACCATCCTGGACATGCGCGCCGAGGAAAGCCATTCCGGATCCCACGCGGCCTATTCCAGGAAGTGGAAAACAGCGGGGGGCGGCGCTCTTTTAAGATTGGGGGCCCACCCGGTATCGGCTGTTTTGCACCTCAAACATTATGAGGGGATTTTAAAGGCGGGGTGCGGGATAAAGCTTAAATCCGTGACTGCTGAAGTGGGGCAGCACACGCGCATCGAATCTTTTAAGAAAGAACCACAGAAATGGATCGTCAGCGCCTGGGAAGATGTGGAAGACTGGGCCACCATGATCATGAATTTTGAGGACGGTTCCCAGGCGGTGGTCAGCGCTTCCGATGGCGTCCTCGGCGGGGTACGCAACACCATGACGGTTTATTTATCCAACGCGGTGGTCCAGGTTAACATCAACCCGAATGATACGGTTGTAGCCTACGCCCCGGCCCCCCATATTTTCGGCGAAGAGTACATCGCCGAAAAATTAGAGACCAAAGCCGGCTGGAATTTTGCCAGCCCGGATGAAGACTGGGTGCGCGGGTATCCGCAAGAGCTGGAGGATTTTGGGGATTGCCTCATAACCGGCCGGGAACCAGATTCCGGGTTGGACCTGGCTATGCAAACGGTAAAAGCCATATATGCCGCCTATCTTTCGGCTGAAAAGGGGAGGCGGGTAGAGCTCGAGAATTGGGGCGGAGGTATAATAAAAAGAGGGTCATCTCCAAATTAGTTGAGAGCCAAAGAGCTGGTATATTTAAAATGGGCAGTGATTTCAGGGGCCCGGAAGGAAAGTCAGCTTGCTTGCAATCATGAGGCGCATACATCTCCTTAGCTGTGGCGGGGGGGGCTGCAATTTCTTCGAAGTTTTGTTTTCCCGCCCCCGCTGCGCTTTGCGGAAAGTAAGCAGCGGATTTATGGAGGTGGATATCCCGCCGATGCTTGCGGCGCAATCTGCCTTTCCTTCCGGGCCCTTGGTAGGCCTTCATTAAAAATTTGATCAACTAATTTGGAGATGATCCTAAAAAGATAATGAAAAAGGAGCCATAGAAATGCGCTTAGAATATGGAAAGACAGGATTGGATTTGCCCATTCCTGAAAAGGAAGTCGCCGGAAATGTCCTTAAGCCAAAGGAAATAAAAAGTCTGGGGGATATCGAGAAAAGAGTCGAGGAAACCCTCCGGCAGCCGATTGATTCTCCTCCGCTGGATGAAGTGCTGCGAGGAAAGAAAACAGCCTTGATGCTGACCGTGAATCATACCCGCCCCTCTCCTTCCCGCTTGATCCGGCCCATTCTCCGGGTTTGTGAGCAGTTAGGCGTAAAAGTTACCATCTGTATCGCTTCCGGCAGGCATCGCCAGATGTCTCCGGAAGAGATAGATGTTCATCTGGGCAGGGATTTAACCAGGCGCTACCCGGTGGTCCACCATGATCCTTTTGACCAGGGCGCCCACGTGGAAATTGGCTCCACCAGCCGCGGCACCCCGGTTATAGTGAATCGAATTATCTTCGAGCATGACTGCATCATGGGCGCCGGGATTATTGAGCCTTCGTATCTTTGCGGCTTTACGGGCGGGAGAAAAATCCTGATGCCTGGAGTGGCCTTTCATAGGGCCATTGACTGGAACCATTATTTTCTCCTGGAGAAGGGGGCCCGCGCTGGCGTGCTGGATGGCAATCCTTTAAGCGAAGATGCGGAGGAGTTTGCCCGGAAACTTCCTTTCCACTGGATAACCTATGCAGTTGCCGGAGCGGAAGATCAGTTTGTGGAAATCGTGTCCGGGAATCCCTATGCCGCCCATCGCATAGGGTGTGATATTTCCAAGAAAATTTATTCTGTTCCTCTAAGGCAGGCGGACATTGTGGTTTCCAGCCCTGGAGGATATCCTTACGACATGGATCTGGTTCAGGGGAAAAAAGCTGTGGTTCCGGCCCAGGAAACAGTAAAACCCGGCGGTGTTATTATCCTTACATCTGAATGCGAGGAGGGATGGGGGGCAGAGCCGACCTTTGAGGAATGGGTGAAAGGATATTCACCACAGGAAGTGGTCCAAAAGGTCAGGGATCGAAGCCAGTTTACCCTGGGGGCCCATGGGGCTAACATCCTGGCCAAGCCCATAGTGGAAAAAGAAGTTATGTTAATCGTGGTGACCAATCCGAAGATGGCCGGGGATTTAAAAGGAACTTATGTGCAAGCGGTTACCGATTTGCGGGAAGCCCTTGAGATGGCCCAAGAGAAGATCGGAAAAAGGCCCTCTTTCTTGGTTCTCCGCAAGTCTCGCCGGCTGATAGTAGAAAAATAAAGTTCTCGCGGTGCAGGGCTTCGCTTTGCATCCTGAGTCGGCGCTTTCTCTATAGATGGGGCGGGAAGAAGCAACCCCGCATCCTGCGGCGGGAAAAAACTTGATTGTATAGGAATTTGCTTTTTTGTAACACTTTAGCTCTTTGAAGAAAGGCGTGGCACTAGGGCCAAGGGATTCCAGGGCCCGGGGGCCAGGCCGGCCCGCTTGGAATCATAAGGCGCTGATTTCTCCGTGGATAGGGCGGGGAAGATACTCCCCGCCTCCTCCGGAGGAAACGGGCTTTTATCCTCGAGGACAAGTGCAACCCCAACCGATGCTTCCGGCGCGTTCCGGCCTGGCCCCCGGGCCCAAACAGAGGTGTTGTTGCCATTTTTTCAAAACTCTTAACTGATACGCTTTTTTCGACTTTAGTTCCTCTATGCACTTGCCACGTATTTTTTACTTTTTTTTAATCATGGTTTTAAAATTCTGTGATCTCTGTGCTAATTTAAATCTTTTTTACAGAAGGAGATACCGTGTTAGCCGAACCGATTCAAATTGGAAAAAAGATCGCTCCCAACCGCATCGTCAACCAACCCATGGAATGCAACGATGCTGATGAAATTGGGAATCCTACAGAACAAAGCTTGGCAAGATACCGGAAACTGGCCGAGGGCGGAGCAGGGATCATTTTTGTCGAAGCCCTGACCATAACCCGGGAAAGCCGGGCGAGAAAAAATCAATTGGGAATTTACGAAAAGACAGCCCGCAGTCTGGAAAAATTGATCCGGGAGATGAAAGCCATAAACTCCGAATCCCTGATCCTTATGCAAATCACCCATTCCGGAAGACAAAGCGGAGCCTCTTTCTCCAGGGTGGTATCGGCGTACCCTACAGGGGAGGCAGATGTCCATGTGCTCGCCACGGGTGAGATCGATGAAATTGGCAATGAATTCACCCGGGCAGCCGTTATCGCTAAAGAGGTTGGAGCAGACGGGATTGACTTCAAACACTGCCACGGATACTTTTGCGCCGAGCTACTGCGCCCAGCCAACACCAGGAAGGATCGTTTCGGTGGCAGCTTCGAAAACAGAATCCGTTTTTTTGCGGAGACCGCCAGCAAGATCAAAAGCGCGGTAGGGAAAAGTTCATTCCTCCTCGGAGTTCGTTTCTCATTTTACGAAGGGATCATTGGAGGATTTGGCGCAGCCGGCCCGGAAGAGGTCATCGAAGATTTATCCGAACCCCTGGCTTTGGCCAGACTGGTGGAAAAAATTGGGTGCGACTACATCAATGTTTCAGCCGGAATCCCGGCCATTACCCCGGAAATCGTCCGGCCGTCGAAGAATTACCCCGAAGGGGTTTACCGCCACTTTGGTTGGGCCAGAGCGATCAAGAAAATCTTGAGTATTCCGGTGATTGGATCGGGATACAGTTATCTTAAGGAAGGAAACAATGATTTAAAGGACGCCGATCCTAAAAAGCGCAGTTTCAAACACTGGGCGGAGAAAAATCTTGCCGAGGGAACCTGCGATATGGTGGGCCTTGGCCGTCAATCTCTGGCTGATCCCCTCTTTGCCAAAAAAATCCTGTCCGGAAGAATATCAGAGGTCAATTACTGCCTGACCTGCGGCGGATGTTCCATTCTGCTCCGTTCCCAGGCGCAAGTCGGGTGCGTTGTATATGATGAATATTATAAAAAGATTTTAAAAGAAGTTCAGAAAAGGAAGGGAATTTAAAAGACAGAAAACAGAAGCCAGAATTCAGGAGTCAGAAGAAAAACCCAAAAAGCTATTCTGACTCATGTCTCCTGAATTCTTTTTTGTCCTATTGCCAATTTTTGATGATCTCGTAAAAAGTCTTTTTTGCCCTATTCTCGTTATTCCGGCCCCGATTTTCATCGGGATAAACTCCAGCCGGAATCCAGTCTTTTCAAAGGCTTATAAATACTCTGGACTCCGGTTTTCACCTGTCTGCCAGGCACAGGCAGGCCGGAGTGACGACTTTTTACGAATCCATCAATTTTTAAAGCCTACTCAGTTTTCCTTCCCACATGGCCTCGAATAAGGCCAGACATTCTTCTTTAGACATCGACCGGGGGTTATTGACCCGCGGGTATTTGGTGATGCAGATTTCGGCCATCTTATATACATCTTCGTGCTGGAAACCCATCTCCTTCAGGCTCACGGGCATTTTCACGTCCGCAATTAAATCGTAGACCATTTCCACGGCTCGCTGGGCTGCTTTTCGCGGGGAAAGGGATTCAGTGCGCTCTCCCATGGCCCGGGCGATAAGGGCCAGTTTGTCTTCGATTACCGGAAGGTTGAAGGCCATGGTATAAGGCAGGCTGACGCCGCAGCCGATTCCATGGGCCAGGGGCTGGAACTGGGCCAGGACATAAGAGATGCTGTGGGAATAAAGGCCGCCTGTGCCGGTCATGGAGATCATGGAAATCGTCGATCCCATGGACATGTAATATCGCGCTTCCAGGTCCTGCCCATTGAAGGTGGCCCGGCGGAGATACTTGGAGACTAGTTCAACGCCACCCAAGCCTAAAGAGTCATACAGGGGGTTGGCCAGTTTGTTCATCAGGCTCTCGATAGCATGGGAGAGAGCATCAATTCCGGTGGAGGCTGTAATTTTCGGGGGCATGGAGATAGTGAGTCCCGGATCGATGATGGAGATTTCCGGGTAAGCGTAAGGGGACCCCATGAAATACTTATCCTTGCCCGCAGAGGCCACGAAGAACATGGAGACTTCGCTTCCAGTTCCCGAGGTAGTCGGGATAAGAATCTTTTTCAACGCCGGCTTGGCTACGACCTTCTTACTCATCAGCTCGAAGGGGGTCTGTTCGTTGGTGGCCACGATGGAGGTTAGTTTAGCCATATCCATGGCGCTTCCCCCGCCCAGGCCGACTACTAAGTCAAACTTTGTTTTACGCACCATGTCATAGAGGGCATCGGCCGTTTCCATGTGCGGTTCAGGGTCCACCTTTCCAAAAACCTCGACTTGAAACCCTTCCTTTTCCAGGGCCCCTTTGACCAGATCCACATAACCCAACTGGAGCATAATTTCATCCGTAACCAGAATTGCCTTAGCGCCCCCGAGTTTTTTGGCCTGCTCTCCGACTTTGTGAATCGTGTTAAAGCCGAAGAGGATGCCGTTGGGCGGCAGAATACCGGCGGTCTGAAAAACGAACTCCCGCTTGAGATGTGCAGGAGCCTCATAATCCAATTTTACCTGGGCCATAGCGATTCTCCTTTCTTATATTATCTCCATTTTTTCTTTGTCTTTGGCCAAAATACCTTTTTGCCTATTTAAAGTCAATAGCGATTTAGCCTTGCCCACCTTCATTTTTTGTGGTCAAGAATGATTTGTTCTTAAATGATCCTTCCCAGGCAGGGGGTTCGGGGCGCTTCGCTTGGCAGCATGAGGCGCTGGTTGTTTCATTGACGGGGCGGGAAAAGGCACCCCGCCTCATTTTGCGGAGAAGCGGCTTTAAACTCTTGGAAGGGCTTTTCCCGGCCGATGCTGCCCGCGCTCATCGCCCCGAACCCCCTGCCACGAATAGGGATTCTGTAAAAGTGAAGGTGGGCAAGCGATTTAGTTTGCCTCTCCCCGGTTTTTAATTAGGGCCCGGTCTCTGGCCTAGGGGGGCTTCGCGGGAACTGCAAGATGCCCTGGTAGTCAACCCTTACGACGTCGAACAGATGTCCGAAGCAATTCGTACAGCCCTGGAGATGGACCCAGCAGAAAAAAAGATCCGCATTTCTTTTTCATTTCCCAAGCCCACCCCATTTTTGCTCTTGGAAGAAGACTATAGGGGAGCAATATACAAAAAAACCAAAGCAAATTAACCTACTTTTCCTTTGCGTCCAACGATGCACACAAGCCAGCCCGCCAGGAATCCAACGATAAAACTAACCATGATGGAAACCGCGGCAGAAGTGGAGATTTCCCAGAAAAGCAGCTTAACGGCCACGGGCTGGGCATTCTGGGCGGCAAAAAATACCAGAAAGACCAGAAGAACGATCAATCCGATGATTTTGGGACCCATTTCCTTCTATCTCCTTTCAACCCTTTTTTTCTTCTACTCCCTTCTTGGAAGGCTTCAGGGATTGTTCAAAGTGATTCTTTAGGTCTTCGGTTTTTTTCCTGGCATTTAGGCTTAATTCAGTCTTTAGGTAAACCACTGGTTTTACCAGTGCGACTCGAAAAGGTTTGACCGTTGAGCTGTTATAACCCCTTTTGAATTAGAGATATTTATTGAACGTTGAAGAAAGACTATGTTCAAAGGATGCCAAAGTTTTTGCCATTTACATCGGGATTAGGAATCCAGCAGTTCTTTTAACCCAGTTGGGGATGTGGCCCAATTCGTGAGTATGCGATGCATTACGTTGCCTTGTCAAAAAGGGAAAGAATTTCAGATGAACCCGGCGTCGGGTAAAAGGGTTGACCGCCTTTGAGTCGGCCCCACTCATCGAGCCACCCCCTCTGCGGGGGTTGTTAGATTAAACCAGATTTAAAAGAATTGGGCAAGGGGAAGTTGACAAGGGGGTGAAATAAAGGCAAAATAAGAAAAATTTAACCGCTTTCTTTTTACCTTCGCTCAGCCCAAAAACGGGATTGAATGCCTATTGGAGGATCCGTGCGGATCACCTTTAGAATCATCTTTTCCATTCTCATAGTCATCAGCCTCCTTGTTCTGCTGTTCACCCTCGTGCAGGTGCGGCAGGAAAAGGAGAGGTTAAACATCGACCTCGAGCGCCGGGCCTCGCTTTTAGGGGAAAGTCTTAAAGAGAGCCTTGAGCCTTTAATTGACCGGGGACGCCCCGAACGTATGCAAAAAATCGTGGAAAAATTTGGAAATCGGGAAAGACTTGCCGGGGTGGCGGTATACGATGTGAAGGACAAATTGATCGCAGCCACTCCCCCCTTGTCCCGTCACCTGTCCACACCGCCAACCTTTGTGACCAATGCCATGAACTCCGATCAAGAGGAGGGGCGCTTTTCCCACTTAGGGGGGAAAGAGATGTATCTCTATGCTTTGCCCCTCCACCGGGAAGAAAATGTGGCTGGCGCCCTCCTCATCATTTATGACACCTCTTACATTCAGGACCGGCTCTCGCTTGTCTGGAAAAATAATTTCATCCGCTTTTTGGTCAATGCCTTGGTCATTTCCCTGACTACCCTCCTCCTGATTCGCTGGAGTATGACTGGACCGATTGCCAAGATGGCGGAATGGATGAAGAGCCTGCGGACTGAAAAGAACATTGCGCCGCCTTCCCTTCCTCCGGGAGGTCTTTTTGAACCTCTGACCAGGGAAGTGACTCAAATGGCCAGAAGCATTTCCGTTGCCCGGCTGGCGGCTGAAGAAGAAGCCAGGCTACGACATGCTGCCGAGTCAATCTGGACTCCAGGACGGCTTAGGGAGCAGGTTCGCAGTCTCCTCCAGGAGAAACCTCTCTTTGTAATTTCCAACCGCGAACCTTATATGCATGAAAAAAGAGGCAAAAAAATTGAATGCCTTGTACCGGCGAGTGGTTTGGTGACTGCCTTAGAGCCGGTTTTGATGGCCTGTGGAGGTATGTGGATTGCGCATGGCAGCGGCGATGCCGACCGGGAAATGGTCGACAGCCATGATGTAATTAGGGTTCCCCCTGAAAATCCCGAATACCTTCTCAAAAGAGTCTGGCTAACCAAAGAAGAAGAAAGGGGCTATTACTACGGATTTTCAAACGAGGGTTTATGGCCTCTCTGCCATATCGCCCATACACGGCCATCCTTCCGGACGGAGGATTGGGAGTATTATCAAATCGTCAATCGAAAATTTGCCCAGAAAATTTTGAAGGAACTGGAAGGGATTGAAGAACCCTTGGTTCTTATCCAGGACTATCATTTTGCCCTCCTCCCCCGGCTGATTAAAGATGAACGGCCTGATGCCCGGGTGGCGATCTTCTGGCATATCCCCTGGCCGAATCCGGAATCCTTTGGCATTTGCCCTTGGCAAAGAGAACTCCTGCATGGCATGTTAGGAGCAGACCTCATCGGCTTTCATATTCAGTATCACTGCAACAATTTTCTGGATACGGTTGACCGCGCCTTAGAATCCCGCATTGATTGGGAGCATTTTACGGTCAAAAGAGGAGACCAAACGACTTTGGTGAAACCATTTCCCATTAGCATCTCCTTCCCTCCTCCCTGCCAAGATTTAGCCATCCAGGGAACGAGGCCCAACACAGAGAATCTCCTGAAGGAACTGGGGGTCAAGGGAAAATATTTAGGCGTGGGCGTGGACCGCATCGATTATACGAAAGGGATCCTGGAGCGCTTCAAAGCCATTGAACGATTCCTGGAAAAATATCCTGCTTACCAGGGAGGATTCACTTATGTGGAACTGGGCGCCCCCAGCCGCACCCACATAAAGGAATACCACGATCTGATCGCTGAGGTGGAGGCGGAGACAGATCGAATTAACTGGCGTTTCCAGACCAAAGCATGGAAACCCATCGTCTTTTTAAAGAAGCACCATAGCCACGAAGAAATTAAACCTTTTTACGAGGCCGCCGATCTTTGCCTGGTAACTTCTTTGCACGATGGGATGAACCTGGTGGCCAAGGAGTTTGTCGGAAGCCGGGAAGACGAGGGAGGAGTTTTGGTCCTTAGCCAATTCACCGGGGCTTCGCGGGAACTGCAAGATGCCCTGGTAGTCAACCCTTACGACATCGAACAGATGGCCGAAGCAATTCGGACAGCCCTGGAGATGGACCATGCAGAAAAAAAGATCCGCATGCAGAGAATGCGGGAGACCATAAAAGACCGCAATATTTATCATTGGGCCGCAGATCTAATTGCCGCCCTGGCCCAAGTGCGACTCGAAAAGCAACCCTGATGGCAAGATAAACTTTAGTGGGAATTAAATTAGCCACAGAGATCACCGAGTTTTTAAAACCATTATTGATGAACTCGTAAAAAGTCCAACCACATGTCATTGCGAGGAGCGTAGCGACGAAGCAATCCCATGAAATCAAGCACTTACGAAATACGAGATTGCTTCGCTCCGCTCGCAATGACCACTTTTGGGACTTTTTACGAGTTCATCAATTTTCAGTTCCCAAAAAAATTCATCAAGGCCAAGTAATCCCCCAGGTGGCGGGTGATCAAAAAATTGCGCCGCACGTATTCCCGCGCGTCCTCGCCCATCTTGGCCATAATTTCAGAATTGTCTAACAGGTAATGGATACGGAAAGCTGCCCCTTCTACGGAATTAACGGTAAATCCGGTTACTCCATATACTAATTGAACAGTGATCCCGCCCACAAAACCACCGATGACCGGTTTGCCTTTCCACATGGCCTCGGCTACGGTCAAGCCGAACCCTTCCCGGAGGGATTTCTGTAACACGATGGTTGCCGCTCTTTGCAGGGCGTTAATCTCCATATGGGCATCCGGGGGGAGCAAAAGGATACGGATATCGGGATCATCCCGGGCTGCCTCCCGAACTTCCGAGAGAACGACCTCCCCTTCAGGGTCATCTGTGGCTCCGCCCCCGGCTAAAACAAGTTGCACATCGTGATGTCTCTTGACCAGGCGGTAAGCCTGGATTACGCCTAAGGGGTCTTTGAAGCGGTCAAAGCGGGAAACTTGAAGAAGGATTGGCTTGTCTGTAGAGATGTTCAGCCGGCTGAGAATCTCCTCTTGTTCTGCGGCTGAGAGGTCCCGGTTCTTATCGCTTAAAGGGTCAATCGAAGGGTAGATAAGGAACTGGGGGATGGGGAGCCTCTGGGCAAATCGTGGAAGAGAGAAAATGGCCGCATCATATTTCACCACAAACTGCCGTAAAAAATTCCAAACTTTCCACTGGGGCCGGGAAATGTCAATATGGCATCTCCAAATCCACTTGCTTTTCGAAGATCGATAATCGATCAAGGCTGCGGGTTGAGGATCGTGAATAATGACGAAATCAGAATCAAATGAAAGGCTCTGGGCATTTCCCCTGTTTACCTCCTGATAAGTCCGGAGCATTCCCGGAGAGATGCGCTGCTCTTGACCCTGGAGAGCATTGTGAAACCCCTTGGTGGCGCTAAAGAACTCTTCATTCCCCGAGATAACTTCCCAGCGCGCCTTCAGGCCAACATCTTCAAGAAGAGGAACCAGGCTGCGCAGGATTTCGGCCACTCCCCCACCCAGCTTGGTGGAGTTAATATGCAAAATTCCTTTCCCCTCAATCTTATCTGCCAGGCGTTTCAGAAAGTCAATGGATCCTTTGGGGGCCACTTCCTTATAATCATCGAGGCGGCTCATATATAAGCCCTCTTCTCCATTACTTCATCGCACAGTTTGATGATCCGATGGCGGATGGACTCCAGGCTGGTCCTGTAGGGGTCTAACAGGGAGATTTTCTTGGCCAGTTCGGGCAGGCCGAGCTGTTCTTCGATCCACAGGGCAAAATCTCCCTTCCTTCTTCCCAAACGAAGAATAGCTTCAAAGGTGTGGTAATACACCACGCTGGCATCAATCCCAGCCAGGATTTCGCGGAATTCCGTCAGAGTCCGGGCTCTCAGGCCGGTTGGCACTTCGATGATTCGGGATTGCATGAAATGAAAGGGCTCTCCGTAGATGGCCCGGGGGATAATCTGCAATTGCGAAAGATGCTCTTCGATGATGGTTACGATCTCCGCGCGCAGGGATTCGAGGCTTTCAAAATCATAGGGGTCCAGGATGCCAAGTTTTTCGCCCAGGACCCGGTCGCGCACCTGGATCGCTGCCCAGGTGGCAAAGTCATTCGGGTAGGGACCGGCAATGTATTTGTGGCGTAGGAAAAAGCTGTGAGTGTGGTAATAAATGGAGTCGAGAGGTATCTCTTCAATCGCCTCCAGGAGCTGTTGTTCATCCCGCGCGCTACGGCCAAGCATCTCCCGCAATTCCCAGCAGCCAGTGAACAAAAAGGGATGTTCCGCAATTTTTTTGTTCATCCTTACATTACATCCTGTTTTTATTTTATCACGATTGATGATCTCGTAAAAAGTATTTAAATGCTGGATTCCGTCATTCCGGCCCCGATTTTCATCGGGATAAACTCCAGCCGGAATCCAGTTATTTCAACTAGTTATCAAACCTCTGGACTCCGGTTTTCACCGGACTGACGACTTTTTACAAGATCATCACGATTCACCAATGTGGAAAAACAGACTTTGTGGCTTTTTTTAAATGATCCCAGGACGACAGGTTCCATTGCGCCTTATCGCATAGCATCGAAGTAGAAAATTGTGAACCTCTGTTGGGTCTTTCAGGCAATATTCCGCCTCGGAAGTTAGCCAGCCGGGCCCGACAAATACAGTTATTCCCCGGCCCTTGACCTCGCGGAAGGCATCTTCATCGGTCTGGTCATCCCCCAGGTAGATGGGTAGAAGATCTTGGGGCGAGCCCTTCAATATCTCCTTTACGGCTTTGCCCTTATGGAAATCAACTCCGGGACGGATTTCGAAGACCATCTTCCCGTGAGCAATCTTCCACCACCCCTTCTATTTCTCCACCGTTTCTTTCAACGCCTTGTGAATCCACCGGAAATATTTTTGGGCTACATTCCGGTAATGGATCGCCAGGATGGATCCCTTGTCTTCCAAAAGAATTCCTGGAATTTCTGCAAAAGACTCCTGCAGGGTCTGGAGGATTTTTCTTAGCTCTTTCTCCCTGGCGGGAGACAATTTCTTCTGGTGTAACCCGGCAGGATTCTGGATAGCCAGGCCGTGATTGCCCACGTAGATGATTCCGGGGACACCCACTTTTTCCCGAACGTCTTCCAGAGATCGACCGCTGATGATGACCAGAAAAACATTGGGAGAATCCCGCAATTTTTCTAAAAGGAATTTTACTTCCAGGGGACAAAGAGCCAGTTCCGGACTGGAAACAATGGGGGTGAGGGTTCCGTCATAATCCAGAAACAGGAAAATATTTTTAGCCCCTTGAATTCGAGCTTGAATATTTTCCCAATATTCAAAAAGATGTTTCAACCCTTCCGCCCTATCTCTCTTTCTTTTCCTAGGCCCACCCCATTTCTGCTCCAAAGATGAAGAATATAGAGGAGAACACGGGTGTCCAATTAATAATCGAATAAAGTCAATTGGTTGTCTGGCATGGTGATCAGTTTTGTGCATTTTGGTGGTACGAGTGCCGATAAAATGGGCTTTTTCTCGAAAAGTGAGACACTCAAAAT
>Ga0194113_10006529_pt1 | contig 14797 bp, 9 predicted proteins | sample TA2MahC200mmetaG_FD_146193 | JGI IMG/M metagenome (GOLD analysis project Ga0194113, IMG submission 146193) | Freshwater microbial communities from Lake Tanganyika, Tanzania - TA2015017 Mahale Deep Cast 200m | ecosystem: Environmental > Aquatic > Freshwater > Lake | place: Tanzania: Lake... | reverse complement strand
ACTCGATGAACTCTTCTTCCCCTATCCGGGAATCATCGAGCCCAGTCCGTCGGGCGATCTGAAGTTCACGACCCTCGTCAAGGCACGCGAACTGGGCGGCACGGTCGGCTACGAACAGTTCATGATGAACCAACGCGACAGGGAGATGCTGCGTGCATTGCAGCGCCGCCGCGAGGACGTGACGCTCGTCGCACACATTCAAGGTGAAGCCGATACCGAAAAGGACGCCGATGACAAGGACGCCGATGACAAGGACGCCGATAAAGACGATGGCGACGGCAAGGAGGCCGATGAGAAGGAAAGCGACGGCAAGGATACCGACAGCCAGCGCAAACGACCGATCAATGTCATCTACGTCACCGATATCGACCTGATGATCCCCGCGTTTCTGCGCATTCGCGCCCGGCCTGACGAACAAGAGGATATCAAGTGGACGTTCGAGAACGTCACGTTTCTGCTGAATCTGGTCGATGTCCTGGCCGGAGAACGCGATTATGTCAACATCCGCAAGCGCAAGCCCGAGTTCAGCACGCTGAAGGTGGTCGAGCAACGGATTGAGGAGGCGCGGGACCGCGAGTTCACGAAGTGGGTCGAGTTCCAAACCGAATACGACAAGGCCGTGGAGAAGGCGGAGGAGTCGCGCAGGAACACGCTCAAGAAGTTCCAGGATATCGTCGACGAACTGCAGAAGAAACGCGACGCCGGAGAAGAAATCGACGAAGTCGCGCTCCGCGAAAAAATCCAAAGGCTTAAGGAACAGGAAGAGGTGCAGAACCGCCGCCTCCAGATTGAAAAGCAGGGTCTCGAGAGGAAACGGGACCGAGCCATCGAAGGAATCCAATTCGAGGTGGACCTGGGAATCCAGCGCCAGCAGACGGTCTATAAAGTCCTGGCCGTGGCCATCCCCTGGATCCCGCCGTTCCTGGTCGGCCTGGTTGTCTTCGTGCGACGCAGACTGCGCGAACGTGAGGGCATCGAGAAGTCGCGACTCCGCTAGCGCCGACAGTTGCCTGGAGTCGGGCCCCCCATCGCCCGCTTCCGTCGATTCGCATACATATTCTCGAAACGGTCGAGGAGATTGAGCATGTCCGAAAGGATGAAAACGGTCGTCTTTCTGGGTTCGGCTGTCGTTGTTGTGGCCGTCGCCACGTTCGTCTGGTATCCAAGACAAGAGGATGTCCAGACCACCGAACGCGTGGGAAAGACCCTGTTCCCGGATTTCAAGAACGTCCAAGACGCCACGGAACTGCGAATCGTGCGATTCACGGAGGGCGTGGGCGAGTGGTCCGAGTTCAAAGTCGCCAGGAACAGCACGACCGGGCTGTGGACCATCCCCAGCAGTTCGAATTACCCGGCGGACGCGGAAAAACAGATGTCGGATGCCGCCACCGCACTCGTCGACCTCCGCATCCTCGACGTGGCCTCCGAACGGTCGGCCGACCACGAGATTTTCGGCGTGATCGAACCCAATCGAGAAAAACTGGAAGCCAGTCAACAAGGCGTGGGCCTGTTCGTGTCCATCAAGGACACGAAAGGAAAGGACCTCGCAAAACTGATCATCGGTAAGGCGGTCAAGGGAGCCACCGACCAGCGATTCGTACGCGTTCCCGGCCAGAACCTGGTCTACGTCGCTCAGATCGACCCCGAGAAATTCCCCACCGCTTTCGAAAAATGGATCGAACAAGATCTGCTCAAACTCGTCAGCTTTGACGTCGATCGCGTCAAGTTGAGGGACTACTCGATCCTGACCACCACCAACCCGCTCACCGGTCAACTGCTCCTGGATAAATTCGAACAGCGTCTCGAGGCGGACGTTGACTGGGACCGGGACAAGAGCGCGTGGAACTTGGGAAAACTGGCCGTCTGGCGCGGTGGCCAACGCAAGGAAACCACCCTGCTCGACACCGAGGAACTGAACCGAGACAAACTCAATGACTTGAAAACGGCACTCAGCGATCTCAAAATCGTCGACGTCCGACGCAAACCGGAAGGTCTCGGAGCCGACCTCAAGGCCGGCGACGACATCATGAACAACAACGACAGCCGCGTCTCCCTCATGAACCGCGGCTTCTTCCCCATCAGCATCCAAGGCAGTCCCGCCGAACTCCGCGCCGCCAACGGCGAAGTCCTCGTCGGTACTAAGGACGGCGTCGAATACGTCCTCCGCTTCGGCAAGATCGAAAGCGTCGATGAAAAATCCGAGGAAGGAAAACTCAATCGATTCCTCTTCGTCACCGCCCGCATCGATGAGGCGGCCTTCCCGCCCCTCCAACTCGAACAACTCCCCGCCGACCCCGCTCAACCGGAAGACGCAAAAACCGACCCGGCAACAACCGAAGAGCCGAAGACCGAAGAGCCGAAGACCGAAGAGCCGAAGACCGAAGAGCCGAAGACCGAAGAGCCGAAGACCGAAGAAGGCCAATCAGACGCCAAAGATGGGGCGCAGGAAACCGCCAAGGACGACTCGGTCGCCAAGAAGTCGGATCTGGAACTGGAACGCGAGCGGATTACCAAGGAAAACCAACGGAAGATCGACGAGCGTGACGAGGCGTTGAAAAAGGCCAACAAGAAAGTCCGCGAACTCAACGCGCGCTTCGCCGACTGGTATTACGTCATCTCCGAGGACGTCTACAAGCGGATCCACCTGGGTCGGAACGATCTGATCAAGGAGAAAGACTCGGCCAAGGACGAAGGCTTCGGCGTCGACGCCCTGCGCAAACGCGAGGAAGAAGGCCTGAAGAAGAAGGAAGAGTCAACGTCCACGTTCCCGTCGACGCCGGATTCGTCCTTCGGACCGCAGCTTGACTGACCAGGCACTGCCGCACACGCGGGTCAGACGGCTGGTCTTGGCGATCTCTTCAGCGTTGAAGTGTGGGCTCAAGGGGTTGGAGAGGACGAATAGGACTATCGGGCGAATAGGACTAATGGTCTTGGGGAGCTGAATTCAATTCAATTCGGCGCGTCGCGTCCGGTTTCGACCCGGAACTTGACTCAATTGCGACGGATGCCGCGCCGTCAGTGCGCCGAGCCGCTCGCTCAGTACCACTGATACGCGTACTCGCGGAATCTACCCCATGCCGCGGCCCGCGCGCCGGGATCCGCGTACTGATCCAACGGGCGGTCCAATTCGCCGAGTTGCCTCAGAACGAGGTGCTCGACCATCTGAAAGGACGTCCAACCTTCCTGCTGCTGGGCCGCGCTCCGTTGCGCCGCCTGCTCCCACCGCTCAGCCAAATGTGCCCGCACGCCCTCGCGGATCAACGGATTGTCGCAGTCCACCAGCGGCGCGAGCAGCAACACGCCCTCCCAACTGATCGGATGCTCGGTGATCTGCACGGACGGCGCCGGATCCCCCGCCAGAATCCGGTCCACGTTGTACCGCACCACGATCGCGTCCACGGGCGCCACCGCGAAGAGATAGACGGCGAAGGCCACCGTCCACAGGTGGCGATGCACCAGCCAGAGAAACGAGTGATGGCGGGCGATCTTCCAGACGACCAGCAGAAAACCGACCAGTACCGCCGAGATCCCCAGCAGGCCGACCACGCGCATCCTCGTCATGCCGTTGAAGCCGATGTATATGAACAATCGATGGTACACCGCCACGGCCAGCAGCACGTTCTCCAACGACCAGAGCCACGCCAGACGCCGCAGCGATTTCAAACGGGGCTCCCTCAGGATCGCCCCGCGAAACACCAGCGACAGGACCACCGTCGCCAGCGCCAGCGCAACGGTCAACCAGGCGGCTCCTTGATGCGCGTAGCCCGAATAGTAAAACCCGGCGGGAAACGTGCGGAACCATAATGTCTGGAACTCAAATACCAGGTAGATGGCGAACAGCACAATGACCGTGATCAGCGTATTGCGGCACGCCGCGTACAACGGCGCCGGCGAACCTGTGACGAATCGCTTGCCGTCCGGCAAGGACTCGCCGAACAACGGCTTGCTCGCTACCGGCCGCAACATGCCCACCACAACCCACGCCATGGCCAGCCAGAACAGGATCTCGGTGGGATGCGGCGAGTAGCGGATCAGGAACTCCCGAAACGACCGCAACAGCTGCTCCACGTGCCGACCGAACGAGGCCAAAAGGTCCGGGTTTGCCAGCACAAACAGCACGCCGAATGCCAGGAACGTCACCAGCGGAAACACCACACTCAGCCAACGCAACCGCGTTAGCCTCCACTCCGGTCCCCGCACACTCCGACGGTACTCGGCCAATCCCAACAGTCCGCCCAGCATCATGCGGGCGGGGAACACCGCAACTTCGAAGACAGTCGGCGCGACACCGCAGAAAGACACGGCCACCGCGGCCACCAGCACGAGGCCGACCGCCACTTGCAGCGGCGACCCTTGCCACACCATCCTGATGGTCAACAAAGTCAACAGCAGCCCCACCGTCCAGGCACCCGGCCGATGGCACCGGAGGCCGCGCATGTTTGAGCGCGGCGCGCCGAACAGAAACGCCCACGGAACCGCCGCAAAGCACACCGCCCATCCCGCGAATCCATGTCCGCGATAGATGGCGATGTCCGCCAATGCGACGAGAATGACTACGGTCAACAGCTCGCGCCAACGCACCGGCGCCGGCTCGCCCGCCGGCGAGTCCACAACCTCGGCCGAGACAATACCATCACCAGCCATGACACACCTGCTTCAATTACGCCAAGACAACGCTCATACTACGGGCATTGTACCGCATCCGGGCGTGCGTTCCGCCCCCTGGGTCGTCCGCGCGGCCAAACCTGAATTCGGTCCGCGACGGGACAATTCTGTCCAGGAGGTCTCCAAACGCGGTCCCGCCCTTACACCGCGGTGCCAGAAAAGACGACCATGACCAAACACGCCGGCTTCCAACGACTGCGCAACCGACCGGAATGCTCCCGTAGCGCGAACCGCCTCGCGCTGGCAATACTGCTCGTCGCGTGCGGGTCGGTGCGATGGACCAACGCCGCCGAGCCCGTGCAGGCCCGACCGGACCTCGTGGACTATTGTATCGTGGTGACGGGAAACGAACTGCTGGAAGGTGTCTACGCCGACAGCCACACGCATTTCATCACGCGCACCCTGCGGCCGCTGGGATTGCACTGCGTCGGATCGTTGAGTGTCGAGGACAGTGCGCCGGACATCAAACGCGCGCTGGCGTTCGCCGCCGAACGCGCGCGGCTGATCGTCGTCACCGGCGGACTCGGCCCCACCGACAACGACATCACCCGCGAAACCCTGGCCGATTTCACCGGATCGGCGCTGCGCGAACACCCGGCGGTTCTGGAGTGGATGGAACGTCGGTTCCGCACGCCGCGCGATCAGCTCCGGGCGAATCTGCGACGACAGTCGCGAGTACCCGAGACGGGCACCTACCTGAAGAACGAAACGGGATCCGCCGTGGGACTGGTGTTTGAACGCCGGGACAAGGTGATCGTCGCGCTGCCGGGACCGCCGCAGGAACTTCAGCCCATGGTCCGCGATGCGTTGGTGCCGTATCTGGCCCAGCGGTTTGGGACGCGATCGGTCGGAGCCGCCCTGACGTTGCGGTTCATCGGACTGGGACAGTCTCAAATCGATCAGACCATGAAGACGCACATCCCGTTGCCGCCGAACGTCATGCAGTCCTCGCAGTTCGCCGGCGGCCGCGTGGATTTCACGTTCTCTCTGCCCGGTGACGAACCTGCCGATCGCGACCAACTCGCGCGGCTGCGAGACGCGTTCTTTGAACATCTCGGCGACTCCATCTACGCCGACAACGGGTCCGTGACCCTCGAAGACTGCGTGGCCGGCCTGCTGGCCGCGGGCGGCCACAACCTGGCACTGGCGGAAGTGGGCAGTGGCGGAAACCTGGCCGTGGGATTCGAAGGAACTAAGCAGCGTCACGACGTGCTGGCCGGCGCATATGTCGCGCCGAACGAACAGAGCCTGCGACGGATGCTCGAGATCCCCGACGACCAATGGCCTGCGACGGCCGGCGAGACAACTGTCCGGCTGCTCGCGCAGGCCGCGGCCAAGCGGGTCCACAGCAACTGGGCCGTGGCCGTGGGCGAACCGCAGCAGGAACCCGCGTCCGGCCGAATGTTCCTCCGCGTCGCCTGCCAACAACCCGATGACCAGTGCGAAGTACGCGAACTGCCCTTGTCAGGCAGTGGACGCGGCGACCAGGAACGGCTGGCCACGCAACTCCTTGACATGCTCCGCCGACAGATGCGCGCCGCCGATGCGAGTCGGAACACGAATGGAACGTGACGGGACGACGTGGTCAAGCAACTTGCGCGGAAAGATGCCGCGATGCAAGACGGCACGATTAGTGCACTTATGGGACGGATTTCGTTGCCTCTGAGTCAAGTTTTCAGGGCGGGGTGCCTCTTGGTCCTCCGAATCTCCGTGCCAAAATTATCTCAGCTGAATTGCCCCACGGAGATTCAGAAAACCCAGCGCGGCCTTCCGGCTGAAGCCAAACGCAGATGCGGCGGTAGCCCCAACGAATTAAGGCGTCAACGAATCAGGGTCGAACATTCGTTGATTCCTTCATTCGTTGGGGAAAAGTGCTCGAAGGAAAACAAGAACTCGGCAACTAGTAGGTCGCAGTGGATTCACGCGATCGTTGGTTAGAGGTGATACCTCGCTAGAGTCTTACGCTGTAACACTTGCGTGCCGTGCGCACGTCCTTGTAGGACGGATTGCCAATCCGTCCTACTTTGGGTGCGGCCACAGGCCGCGTTAAGGATTATGGGACTAAATAGGACTCACGGGTTGGGGGCGGGCGCGCAACACAAATCGTCGCGCGTTGGGAATTGAAGTTCGTTGTTCGGTATCCTCCCTTGTGGGGGACGATGCGCGGTTTGATGCCGCATGGATGTTTCGCATTTCATGAGGGTATTGAGATGTCTCCACACGATTGTCGCAGTTGCTGTATGAACCGTCGCGAGTGTTTGAAGTTCGTTTCGGCCTCCGCGCTGGGTGCCGCCTTGCTGCTGCCCGGTAGAAGCAGTCGGGCAGTCGAGAAGGCCGAATTGGCGCCGGACGACTTCGTCGACCCGGCCGCCCTGCGTCCGAAACCCGCGGTGCGCATCGCGGCGACGTTTCTGGAGATGCCGCGGCCCTATTGGCTCGGCTGGCCGGGAACCACCTACGACTTGGAGACCCACCAGAAGCGATACCAATCGGCGTTGGACGAGTCCGCGCAGCGGCTTGGCGTCCAGGTGAGTATGGAGGCCGCGCCGATCAGCAGCGAGGAAGCGGTCACGGCTTGGGTGAAGAAGGTTGCGACTCAACCGCCGGACGCGCTGCTGGTCATGCTGCAGCACATGCAGTGCTGGAACTGGGCCACGCGAATAGCCAAGGAGACGGGGATTCCGCTGTTGGTGTTCGCTCCGGTTGGAACGGCCTTCACCGGCCACATCGACAACGGGTCGCGCGCGGGTCGAGTGCACGTCATCTCCACGCTGGATTGGTCGGCAGTGGAAGATGCCTTGCGGATGGTCAAGGCGAAGCGGTTGTTCGAGGAGACGCGTCTTCTCTGGATACGTTCCAACCAGCGGAACGAGACGGTTCTGGACCGATTGGGCGTGAAGGTGCGCGCGATTCCGCGCGACACGTTCAACCAGGAGTTTGACAAGCAGCCGGCGACGGACGAGGTCAAGCAGGTCGCTGCCGATTTCGCGAAGGGTGCGGAGAAGATCGTCGAGCCGACGGACGAGGACGTGGTGAACTGCGCGAGGGCGTATGTGGCGGCCAAGCGGTTGATGGCGTCCGAGACCGCGAACGGGCTCTCCATGGATTGTCTTGGCATGGTGGGAGCGAGGCTCGTCCCGACGCCGCCGTGCGGAGCATGGACGATGTTGCAGGATCAGGGCATCACCGCGGGGTGCGAGGCGGACTTGTTCGGCGCGATCTCGATGATGTTGACCAGCTATCTGCTCGACCGGCCCGGCTACATGAACGATCCGGTACCGGAAACGTACCACAACTCGCTGATCGCCGCCCACTGCACCAGCGGCACTCGGCTGGACGGTTTCGACCGGCCGCCGGCCCCTTACATTCTGCGCGACCATTCGGAATCGTCGTTGGGTGTTTCCACGCAGGTGCTCTGGCCGAAGGACCAGCCGACCACGCTCGTGCGGTTCACGAGTCCGCACGAGATGATCATCGACACCGGCACGGTGCTCGCCAACGTTGACACGCCGCCGGCCGGCGGTTGCCGCACGTCCGTGGAGATCATGATGGACGACGTGGAAGACTGCCGCGACGTCCGCGGATTCCATCAGGTGGTCGTGCTGGGCAATCACCGTCGCATCCTCGAGGATTTCTGCGAGCTCTACGGCATCAAGCACATTCGTTCACCGCGACATTCCACCTTTGCGGAAGGAGATTCGGTATGAGTCCGAGGGATACTACTTTGCTGCTGCTCCTGTTGGCGGCCGCGGGCAACCTGGCGGGCGCGGAACCGATCCCGATCGGTTCGCCGGGGTTTCCGCCGTCCAGCGTCGACGCTGCCGGCCGACTGGTCGAGGATTGGGGTACGGTCGATATCCAGCTGAGCGGTGAAGGCATTGTCGACGGCCAGGCGCGGCTCTCGCCGATCAAGCTCGACGACGTGATTCCGGCGGCGCAAGCCGTCTCCGAGCACGGCGCCGTGCGGATGACCCGCACGGTTTACCGAGCGCCGATTTTCCCAGAGGGAGTGGACGTCCTGCAGGTCGGCTTGAGCGGGACGGGCGAAAAGTCGGTCGATGTTCTCATGACGTTGGACATCTCTGCCGGCGTTCAGCTGGGTCGGCGCACCGCGCGCATCGGCGGCAGGACGGTGCTGGTGCTCCCGAGCGATGCGGCCGCCAGCCAGCAGTTGTTGGATTGGGGATACTATGACGAGTCCGTGTCACTTCCCGGGTGGGGCAAACCGGAAGGCAAGTGCGATCCGGCATTCACCAACATCCGCGCGGGAATGGGCGGCGTGCCGATCGTGTATCAATTCACCGTGGCACCCGGAAGCCAGGCCGACGTCGTGTTGGGGTTGTGCGAGAGCCATTGGGCGGAAGCCGGCCAGCGGCCGCTCCGATGCCAGGTAGAGGGTGCAGCGATCCAGACGGTCGACCCGGTCGCGAAATGGGGCCAGCACAAGCCCGGAACGCTGCTGTTCCGCGCGCGGGACGCGAATGGGGACGGCAGGCTGGAGGTCAGCGTGCGACCAGCGCCGCGCGCGCCGGATCGCAATCCGATCCTGAACGTCATCTGGCTGTTCGCGCCCGGCGAGTCGCCGCCGCTGGAAAAGCTGATCGCCGGCCAATGCAACGATCTCGCCTTGCGTTACGTGGACGTCGGCGGACAGAACGACCAGTCGGTCTTTCCACCAGGAAAGCTCGAGTTTCGGGTACGTCTGGAAAAGGACGGGACACAGGAGCTCACGTTCCTGGTCGCCTGCACCGGCGGCTCCGCGCCCGTGCCGGAACTCAGCGATTGGGACAACGACTCGCTGCTGCGCGCCGCGCGCGACGTGTGGCGCGACTGGCCGAAGGACCATTAGCCGCTGCTCGGCGGGAGGCGGCCGGCACGAGACCGCCGGACAGCGCGACCGGCCTCGCACGCCTCGCGCCTGCCGCCCTCCTCCCGAGCACCAAGGCCGCTTCCGCCGGAACCTGCTCAATCCAGTTCGCGGATGGTAAGGATCTGTCAAGAACTAAGTTACCGAATCGTCGTAGGACGGATTGGAAATCCGTCCTTGTCTTCCTGGACGGATTGCCAATCCGTCCTACATCCGATTCGGCAAGTTATTGTTTTACAGCGTCTGAAACCCTGGTCGGCTGGAAGCCTGCGGTCGCTGGCGTCAATTCGGGTCGCGGTGCGCGGCGGCCGACGAGAAGGCGGGCAGGCAGATGGCAACGTACTCCGCTCCTTCGGGTGCCGGGGTGCTGTAGCGCACCCATTCCCGCGGCAGGGCAATCACCGCCTGCCCGGCGCCCACGTCCATCACGCCGTCGTTGTGTTCGACGCGGAGCACCCCGCGAAGCACCACGATAATCTCCTCAAAATCCGGACATTGGCCCGGTTCCTCCCAGCCGCTAGGACTCGCCATATAGGCAACGCTCACGGCTTCGTGGCCCGAGTTGACACGTCCGATGTATTCCTCGATACGTTTCGGCTTGCTCCCCGCAGCCTGAATGATCGTGGGCGCTCCAATTAATCTCGGCATGGCATCACCTGTTAGCAATGGGATTTCGGTTCAGTCATCCCGCCACTTGGTAGTGTATCCAAAGGGGCACGGCAGTGCCAGTTTTCGCGCAGATCGTGGCGGTCCGGTCCCCTGTGCCGAAATCGTAAAATGATGATGGTCGGCCAAATACGAGCGAGCCCGGCGTATTGCCGGCGGGCTCTTTCGCATCAACCCTGAAAGAACGTCCGTGTCCAGGAGCGTCTTCGGTTCCATCAGCCATCGCTCCGATGCCCGAAAAAGCTGCGGCGATCGAGAGCGATCCCCTCGATTTCCGCAATCTCACTGTCGGACAGCCCGTCGTAGACGGACACCGCAAGCCGCAGGGCCTCGGGATCGCCTTCCTCATCGATGGTGATTCGGACACGCTTTCCGTCCGCGATCGTTAGTCGTTCGCCATGAATGGGCCGAAACGTTCCGTTCTCGTGGATGGCGTCTATTGAGCGTTTCATGTCAGCGATTCCCCTGCTTTGGACCACATCCGGTGAGCATCATTCTACCGTGCTCAACCGACCGCTGCCAGACTGCGCACGCCCTGCCGAACACCGAGGCCGATCCAATGGCCGCACGTCGTCCGCCCACGGATCCAGGCGGCGCAGAGTGGCCGAACGTCCCCTTCGCCAAGCGTTCAGCGTTCAGCGTTCAGCGTTCGACGTTCAGCGTTCAGCGTTCGGTTTTCAGCGTTCGTGTTTGTCTTTGCCGTAAAGAAGTACGAGGAGCTCAAGAACATCGAGTTCGACCCAAATGGCGAACAGAATCCAGGTCGAGCCCACGAGTAGCCGAGTACCGCTGTCCGTCCATCAACTGACGTCCTGCTGCGGCGTTCGACGAGCCACATCCCGCGACGCACTGGCTCCGCTCGCCGCTCGACCTTTTCGTGATGGTGGGACGCACACGGCTCGCTCAGCCAGTGGCACGCGCGTCACTGCTTGAGGAACCGCGTGTTGCCTTCGCGTCGCAGGACGCCGACGCGGTCGAAGTAGTCGAGCAGCGGGATGGCGAATTTGCGGGACGTATCGAGCAGGTATTTGAACTGGACGCTTTCGAGTCGGCCTTCGCGGCGGATATGTTCCACCATCCGTCGCTGCGCTTCGTCCACTGCTTCCTGGTGGAAGTGAATGGCGCCTTCCACGCGGACGAGCCGTTTGTGTTCGCGCAGCGTCTTGAGGATCTTCTCGGCCTTTGCCGGCTGGATTCCGACCCGGTCGCAAACGTCCTGGGTGCTCGGCGGCTGGAATGCCGCATTGCGAAACAGCTCTTCGATCATCTCAGCGTGCCCCGCATCCTCGCCTTGGAACGCGGCCGTATGGTCGGGCGCGGCCCAGCGTCCACCGTGATCCCGCAATCGACCGTCGGTCTTCATGCGTGCGAGGAGTCCGTCGAGCACGATGCGGTCGATCCCGCAGCGCTGCCGCAGCTCTTCCAGGTCGATCCCGAGACTGGCGGGCGTCTCGCGATGGAAGCCGTTGATCACGTCGAGCACGTGGCGAGTCGTCTCGGCTTCGGAATCGGGATGCATGAACAGGCTTGGCGAGAGGGCGAGCACTTTCCCCGCCGCGACCAGTTCGGCGAGAATCGCGCGCAGCTTCTCCGGTCTTGTCTTCGTGCGCGCAGCCAGGTCCGCCTCGCTGGCCGCCTTCAATTCGGCGTGTCTCACCGCGCATTCGATGAAGCATCGCGTGTCGGCCATCGCGCGATCGCGCCGCCGCAGATCCTCGACCAGCCCCGGGCGGTTCCTTTTCAGTTTGTGCTCGACGCCTTCGATGATCACGCCGCCGCCGATCGTGCGGACGGGCGACAGCGAGCGGATGATGAACCGATCGCCGGGCCCAGCGACCAGCGGGGCGTTCGTGCGGAACTGAGCAAGTTTTTCCTCGCCGGACGCCATGCGGTCGCCTTCCAGCAGGAAGACGGTCGCGGCGACGTCCGAAGTACCCGTGTGCAGTTTCAACTGCATGCCGTTCTTCACGGCAATCTGCTCGTCCGAGAGCAGGGTCAGCCGCGTGACAAACCACTGCTGTGGCGTGAAGTAGCCGGGCAGCGTGACGACGTGCCCGCGGCGGATCTTCTTGGCATCCCAGTGACGGACATTGACGGCAGCACACTGTCCCGCCTTGACGACGTCGCTCGACTGGCCATAGACCTCGATCTGCCGAATCGTGCTCAGCAGGCCCTCCGGTAGCAGCACCAGTTCCTCATCGATGCGTGCCGATCCGGAGACGGGGATGCCGGCCACGACGGTGCCGTAGCCGCGCGCCGAGAACGCGCGGTCCACGGGCAGGCGAAAGACGCCGTCGAGCGGTTTCGGGTCCAGGTGGGAGATCAGATCGGCCAGCGCGTCGAAGTATTCGTCGAACCCTTCGCCCGTAATGCTGGAGATCGGGCAGATCGGACTGTTCTCCAGGAACGTGCCCCGCAGGAACCGCCGCGTGTCTTCCTGCACCATCTCCCGGTGCTGGGCGTCCACGCGATCGATTTTCGTGAGTGCCACGAACCCGTGGCGGATGCCGAGCAGCGTGAGGATCTCCATATGTTCGCGCGTTTGCGGCATCACGCCGTCGTCGGCGGCCACCACCAGCATGACGGCGTCCATCCCGCTGGCGCCGGCCACCATCGTCCGGACGAAATTCTCGTGGCCCGGCACGTCCACGATGCCGACCTCGAAACCGGCGATCCGGCACGGCGCGAACCCCAAGTCGATCGAGATGCCGCGTTCCTTTTCGGCCTTGAGCCGATCGGTTTCGCAGCCGGTGAGCAACTTGACCAGGGCCGTCTTGCCGTGATCGATGTGCCCGGCCGTTCCAAGCGTGATGTTGATTTGCGGGACTGGCATGTGGCGGTTATCCTTGAGCGGCGAGCACGCCGACCAGCGCATCGATCAGGACGGGCTCCTCGCCGTCCAGCACCGTCCGCGGGTCGACGAGCACGCGTTCTTTCTGCGTGCGTGTGAAGATGGCGGGCCTGTATTCGCGCAAGCGGCGGGCGAGCGCGCCCGCCGGCTCCCGCTCCGGCTCGATGACGACGAGGCGCGTCGGGAGGTTCTGCGTGGGGAGCGAGCCGCTGCCCATCTGGGAATACCCTTTTGCCGTCGAGACGGCGGCCGGCACGCGCCGCTCGCACAACGCGGCGGCGATCCGCTCGGCTTGCTCGGCGATCTCGCGCAAGCCGCGGGCAAGCATGCGCAGGGTCGGGATCTCGGCGATCGCCCGTTTCTCGTCCAGCAGCAGGGGAAGCGTCGCCTCCAGCGCCGCGAGCGCCAACTTGCCCGGCCGCACGATCCGCGCCATGGGGTTCTTTCGCACGGCTTGCACGCACTCCGCCCGCCCGAGAATGATGCCGCCCTGCGGCCCGCCAATTAGCTTGTCCGCGCTGCAGCTGATGAGATCCGCGCCGGCGCTGACCGAGTCCCGCAGCGTCGGCTCCGGCGCGAAGCCGAACTGAGCGACGTCGACGATCGCGCCGGCACCCAGGTCGTCATAGACCAGCACTCCGCGCGCGTGGGCGATGTCGATGAGCGTGCTGAGCGGCACCTCGCTGGTGAATCCGGATATCTTGTAATTGCTCGGATGCACCCGCATGATCGCCGCCGTGTTCTCGGTGATGGCCCGCTCGTAGTCCCGCGCGTGCGTCTTGTTCGTCGTCCCAACTTCCACCAGCTTCGCACCGCTGACCTCCATCACCTCGGGCAGCCGGAAGGAGCCGCCGATCTCGACAAGCTGCCCGCGCGAAACGATGACCTCCCGCCCGCGCCCGATCGTGTGCAACACCAACGACGTGGCCGCCGCATTGTTGTTCACGACCGTCGCCGCCTCCGCGCCCGTCAACTGCCGCAACAGCCACTGGATCCGCGTGTCCCGCGATCCACGCCGGCCCGTCGTGACGTCCATCTGCAGCAGCGAATAACCCGACAGGTCCTCGACAATGTGCCGCAGCGCGGCCGGCGGCAGAACCGCGCGCCCCAGCCCCGTGTGCAGGATCACGCCCGTCGCGTTGATCACCTTGCGGTAGTGCGGCTCGCGCGCCATACGCAACTCGCCCAACGCGAGGGCAACCACCGTGCGTTGAAGCTGCGCCTGATCCGCATCGTCCGGCATAGCGGCCAGCAGATGCTTGCGCGTGGCCGCGACCGCCGCGCGAACCGCGGCTCGTATCACGTCCCGAGGATATTCGACAGCCGTCTCCGCCAATTCGGGGGCCAACAACAGGACTTCCACCGACGGGATCTTGCGCAATACGTCGTTGATGGGTGAAGACATGTTCCCCGCTCCCGCCGGTCGCCCGAACCGCCAAGCAGGTTCCGCTCGCAGAGCGGACAACAAGGGCCGCCCAGCACGCCGGGGCCTGCCAGCGCGCACCCGGCGATCTGCCGCCGGACACAAACCACGTGCTCGCGGCGATGCCAGTCGCTCAGGAACACGCGCCCGCCGCATTGTACTCAGCCGTCCGGAAAAGCGTCAACCAACGAGTTGCCTTGGATATTGCCTTCGCGATTCCCCCCACGAGCTCGTCTCGTGGGAGGAACAGTCTCGTCAGCTAAAAGCCGACCTCTCCGCGCTCCTGCAGCGGCTTGGGGCCACCACCACGCATTGCCTTCGCGAT
>Ga0194113_10006523_pt1 | contig 14807 bp, 16 predicted proteins | sample TA2MahC200mmetaG_FD_146193 | JGI IMG/M metagenome (GOLD analysis project Ga0194113, IMG submission 146193) | Freshwater microbial communities from Lake Tanganyika, Tanzania - TA2015017 Mahale Deep Cast 200m | ecosystem: Environmental > Aquatic > Freshwater > Lake | place: Tanzania: Lake... | reverse complement strand
TATTCTGGGTGGTATCATCTATACAATATCAGAGAACATTGATGTTGATTTTGGTGTAAAAGGCGGATTGAACAAGCCTGAGACTGATTATTCAGTCCTTGCAGGAGTAACGTTCAGGTTTTAGTTCGTTCGGCCCTGAAGGGCTGAAGTACAAGAAACTGAACCTGTTTTTCAACAGGCTGTAAGGAAAAGGCCATGAAGGCTGAACACCAGAAGGTGTGCTTTCGTGGCCTTCTGTTTTTCGATTCTAAATAAGCAAGCATTGAAGGCTTCGGGGACCTCCTAAGAAGGGAGCGAAATACATAAAAACTTGGGAGGGAAAGATGGAAGAAATTAAAAAAATGAAGGTATTGATTGAACACTGGATGGTTCATAATGATGCACATGCAGAAAACTATATGAGCTGGGCAGAGAAGGCGTTATCGCTCGGGAAAGGAGAGTTGTCAAAGATTTTCGTCAGGCTCTACTTTGAATCAAAGAGGGTAAACAGGCTATTGGAAAAGGCAAAAAGAGCAACGAATTAGCTCTCTCTGATGCAATCATCGGTTTTTCCTCCGGACACTTGCTAACCCTCCGGAGGACGAGTGCGGGGTGTGGGGCTGACGCTCCGCATCCGGCTTTTTGCCTGAATGATATGGTTTTTGAGAAATGATAAAGAATAGACATACAAGGGCAGATACAAATATGCAAGGATTGGATAGCACGAATGAGCAGCAATACGGGTTGATAACATCACTTTTCATCCATTCAATCATCTTTGTTATTTTCTTTATTCTCTCTCTGCAAAAAGGCAGTCCAGACATAAAAACATATTATATCGAATTTGCCCGTATGGCAGAGCAGACTACTCAGGCACCTCAGCATGTCAAAGAGATAAAGAGACCCAAACCTGTTGAGCCGGAGAGGCGAGAGATTAAAGAAGAAACGCCGGTGACAAAGGACACTCCTGTCAAAGAGCATGAGACAGTCATCAGGAACGATGCACCTGAAAGCATTGAGACAGTCTCTGTGGCAAGCACCCCTGAACCTGTGATTCAGCCAATCCCCCAGCAAGGTGGCGAAAGTACGGGGAACAGTGTGGCGTATGCTGCCTCGTCCGGCACATCTTCTGTTGTCGAGACAGCGTTTGGCAATAGAGGTGCTCCCTCTTTTCTGAAAAGGCAAATGCCTGTTTATCCCATGATGGCAAAAAAGCTCGGGAAAGAAGGCAGGGTTGTCCTGAGGCTTTTCATAAATGAAAAGGGTAAGCTCATGAATGTTGAAGTTGTTGAATCAGCAGGATATGGCTTTACAGAATCTGCCGTAGAAGCAGTAAAGATGTCAACCTTTTCCCCTGCACATCATAACGGTGCAAGTATTGCTTCAAAGGCTTTGCTCACCATACGTTTTGTTCTGAAAAAGGATGGATGAAAAAAAGGAGAAACACTCATGGAATGGCTTTCGGCAATAGTTGATTACGGGATTATCGGGCTTCTGATAATCATGAGTGTAATTGCAGGCTCAATTGCAGTGGAGAGATATCTTGTTTTCAGGAAAATCAGGGTGGAAAGCTTCGATGAAAGAAAAAACCTTGAGATAGAGCTCACAAAAAAACTGCATATCATAGCAACCATCGGAAGCAATGCACCGTACATAGGATTACTCGGAACCGTGCTCGGCATAATGCTTACATTTTATACCATAGGCAGGGAAGGGTTGATGGATACCGGCAAGATCATGACAGGACTTGCCCTTGCGCTAAAGGCAACAGCAGTGGGACTCGTTGTTGCAATCCCCTCAATAGCCTTTTATAACTTTTTACTGAGGAAGGTGAAGGTGCTTCTTGCACAATGGGAGACAATGAATGGAAGAAAAAGAATTTGACTATATGAATGTTATTCCCCTTGTGGATGTAATGCTCGTACTGCTTACAATCGTCCTTACCACATCAACGTTAATCGCCTCCGGAATGATTAACGTTTCGCTTCCAAAGGCATCTGCCGAACATAAGGAGATTCTGAAAAATCAGATTATATCCATTGACAGAAACGGAACAGTCTATCTCAATTCATCGGCAGTGACTCTTGATAGATTACAAAACAAAATGCTTCTTCTGGACAAAACAACTCCTATCTTGGTACGTGCGGACAGGGACATCCGGCTTCAGGTATTTGTGGATGTCCTGGATATCATTAATAACCTGGGATTCAGGAGAGTAGCAATCCAGACAGAAAAGGGAGGTGATGATAACTAAAAATTTAAGATTCAAAATTAAAAATTCAAAATAATATGGGCAGGGCTGACCTTTGGCGAGGATTCCCTGCCCCCGAGGACATTGGCAGCCGCAGGTTTTAGCCTGCGTTGAGAATGACCAACGCCCCTTTTTATTTTAGCAGAAAGGGGGGTGAGAAGAAAGAAGGAGGTTATTAATGAGAAATGTTCTGAAGATTATTTTGAGTGCCCTTTTGGGTTTGTTGATTTCCACTTCATTGGCAATGGCAGAAGAGATAAAGAAAGAGGAAAAAGAAGAAACAAAACTTGAGGAAATCGTTGTAACCGTTACAGGAAAGATAGTAGACGAAGCCACCGTCAACATGCCTGCTGTTGTAGAATCGTTAACTGCTAAAGGTATCGAGAGGATCAATGCCATCGACACATCGGATGTATTCAAGTACATGCCCGGCTCCTACCTGCGCAAACTCTATCCTGGTTCCACCAACAGGCCATTGGTCATCCGGGGCAATGCCTCATTTATGACCGCAAGGACGCAGGTGTTTACGGATGGTATCCAGATCAGCGATTTTCTCGGGGCAGGTAACAGCAACGCGCCCAAGTGGCAGATGGTCTTTCCTCAGGAAATAGAGAAGGTAGATATAATATATGGTCCCTTTTCCGCTGCGTTGAGCGGCAATTCCATTTCCGGAACAGCCATGATCACAACCCGATTTCCACAAAAAAGGGAGATTGAAGCAGACGCTACATACTTCTATCAGAACTTCCACGAATATAAGACCGATGAAGACATCCAGGGATATTCAGCATATGGATCTTATGGGGATAAATTGGGACGACTTTCTTTCATGCTATCGTATGACCGGCTCCAGACAGATATCCAGCCAATCAGCTATATGGCCAAAAAAGCATCTGACGGCGGCGCCACTGTGGGTAATCCAGTTACCGGATGGGTATTGGATTTCGACCCTCAGGGGAATAAAAGATACATTCTGGGGTCTCCCGGAAAACAGGAATTGATCAATAATACCTTTAAAATCAAACTGGCCTATGATCTGACCACTGAGTCGCAGATTCGTTTTATCTGTGCCTTCTGGGATAGCACACAAAATGCTGACTCACCGGAGACGTATCTTAGAGACTCCAAAGGAAACCCGGTCTATTCAGGCAAAGTGGATATTGACGGTGTCAGCTATAATCTCAGCTCTTCTACGTTCACGTATCAAAAGAGTGAAAAACAGGATATCTCGTACGGACTCACCTATTCTCTCGATTCCTCCAATGGGCTGAAGGTATCTGCTACGGTAAGTTTCTACGAAAATGTCAAAGACCTCACCCTTACATCAGGCACCACACCACCTCAATCTGAAAACGGCGGCTCTGGCAAGGTCGCGGACAACGACAGCGGCTGGTATACGGCAGACCTGAAAGCCTCTTATTACATCAAATGGACGGGTCTGCACACTATGGGAGCCGGCTACCACTTCGATCTTTATTTCACAGACAGTGAAACATGGAATGCGTCAAATTGGAAGAGCGATACCAGAACGACCCTGAGCCTGGGGTCTGAAGGAAAAACACAGACCGATGCTTTGTTTATTGAAGACACATGGGACATTAGCGATCAGTGGGCCGTGTACCTGGGAGGTAGATATGAAATGTGGGAAGGTTATGACGGCGCAAAATCAACCGATGGATCATCAGGAAGAGTCAAAACAGAAATAGCCGATAAAAATAAAAGTAGTTTTTCGCCAAAATTCTCCACAACCTTCAAACCAACCGAAAACTGGAGGCTGCGTTACTCCCTTGCTCTTGCCGAGCGATACCCCACAGTCGGGGAACTCTATTACGGTGGGATTAACGCCCAGGGAGTTATACAAAATGCTAATCCTGATTTGAAACCGGAGAAGGCATTGTCCAAAGATTTCACGATCACCAGAACCATTGGAAGCGACGGAGAAACGCGGTTAAGTTTCTTTCAGGATGATATTCAGGATGCCATCAACAGTCAAACAAACACCTACACCAACGTGACAAATTACCAGAATGTTGATGAGGTAAGAACCAGGGGTATCGAGTTTGCTGTGAACAAACGTAAATTCCTGATTGAAGGTCTCGGGATTTTCACTAATCTTGCCTGGACCGAATCCAAGATTCTGAGAAATGACAACGTTCCCGCAAGTGTTGGAAAGACTTTTCCACGGGTGCCGGATTGGCGCATAAAATGTGTTCTGGATTATGCTCCTTCCGATCAATGGTTCGTTACTCTGGCCGGGCACTACGCAAGCAGACAGTTCGCAACACTCGATAACAGTGACGATAAGGGCGGCTACGGCGGAATTGACGATTTTCTGGTGTTCGACACACGGTTTTCATATAGATTCCAGAAGAATCTGACGGCAACTCTCGGGGTTGACAACATCACCGACGAAAGCTATCACGTTTCACATCCTTATCCAAGGAGAAACTATTATGCGAACCTGAATTACACTTTTTAAGGGATGCCTTGGCAGGGTAATATTTAGAAAACTAACAACAAAATCTAAAAAGGAGCAGCAATTATGAAAAAAAATAGGCGTAATTTCTTACAGATCATCTTTTGGATATTTATTTGTTTCTTTGTAAATTCCAATATGGCAATGGCTCATGATCTATGGCTTAATGTTGATAACCATTATCCGGAGGCAGGAGGAAAGACTACTGTAAAGGTAGTATTCGGTCACAATTACCCTTATTACGGTATTTTAATCAGCAGAACCGATCTGACAGGCTTTTCTTATCTTTGTCCTGATGGACAAATAAGGGAAATTGAAAAGACCTGGGAAGATAAAAAGGGAGAAAAGGCAGGGGCATTGGCAGGTGAAATCACCTTTGACAAAAAAGGAACCTACGTAGTTGCTGCTCACAGAAAAAGAAAGGGCGATAGGGAAAATGTCACATCAGAAAAATACGGCAAATCCATTATTGTTGTAGACAAAACTGTTGCAGACAAAGGGAATGCGATTGTCAGCAAACCTTTTGGCCATAGGATCGAGATTGTTCCTTTAAAGAATCCTACGGAGGTAAAATCCGGGGACTCTATGCCCGTTAAGGTGCTTTTTGAAGGGAAGCCCCTGTCTACTTATGTTTACGCCACCTATGCGGGGTATTTCTCCGAAGATGAACCATTCCCCATCTCTGCAAAAAGCAATGAAGAGGGAGTAGCTTATGTCCGGATCAGTCAGCCTGGAGTATGGATGGTTGTATCAAATTACAAGGTGGACTTCTCTGCATCGTTGACCTTTGAAATAAAATGAGACAACAGGTCAGGCCAGTTAATAATTCCCTTGCAGTACAGGGAGGAATAGGAATATGAAAAAACGTATTCTGGCAATAGTTGTTATCTTGCTGTTTGCTCAATCAGCCTCTGCTCATCATCTCTGGATTGAAAAAGATGGAGACAGGTTCAGAGTCTCATGGGGACACTATCCCGAAACAGACCCGTATGAACCTGAACGAGTAAAAGAGGTAAAAGCTTTTGATAAGAAAGGAAAAGAGGTTACCTTCGAGAGAAAGGACGAAAAGGATAAAGTATTTTTATTATCAAAGAAAGATATACCCATGATAACCCTTTCCTTCGAGGGTGGTTATCTTGTAACCACGCCTGAAGGCAAAAAGAGGCTCACAAAAAGAGAGGCGCAAAAGACCGGTCTGCAGGTGATAGATGCGATATATTCTTATCAGTTTGCTAAATCCCTTTTTGGCAACAGCGATACTGCATCAAAGCCTGCCGGGATGAAGTTTGAAATTATGCCTCTGAAAAATCCTCATGCATTGAAACTCGAAGATCTTCTGCCGATAAAGGTGCTTTTTGACGGAAGGCCGGTGGAAGGGGCTTCCATTGAAATCAATAATAATAAGGAAACCGTTAAAACAAATAAAGAAGGTATTGCCAATATGAAGGTGAGCGAAAAAGGAAAGCAGTTTATTGTTGCCAAGAAAAGGATACCCGCAAAAGGTGATCCAAACGCGGATTACCTGTCCTTTACCACCGTTCTTACCTTCGAGCTAAAATGAAATACACGAGCATACTTATCATAGTTATCGGGTTCATAGCCGGGCTTTACAGTCCGGCTATTGCCCATTCCGTCCATTATCAGGTCGAAAACAAAGGCATCAGCGTGCGGGTATTTTATGCGGAGGATGACCCGGCAAGCTACTCTTCCTATGAAATTTTCGGGCCGGGAGACAAAATCCCCCACCAGAAAGGAAGAACGGACAGGAACGGGTTTGTCTCGTTCCTGCCCGACAGGAAAGGGAAATGGGTCATAAAGGTCTACGGAGAATCCGAGCACGGGATGCACGGTGCGCAGATAGAAGTTAACGTCAACGAAAATCTCTTTATGGATTCCTTCAAGAAACCCCTCGTTGCACAGTACACAAAGGCATTTGTGGGGATCAGCTTCCTTCTGGCCATATTCGGACTATGGACTCTATTGAAAAACCGAAAAAACTTGCAAAACGAAATATCAAAACATCATTCTTCTGAAAAAAGCAATTGATTATGGATTGTTAGAGAGGATAAAAGATTCCGAAAAATAAATAAAGGAACTATGATTTGGTATTAAAGAATTTTGAAGGACCTGAGAGGACATGCCATTCAGCTTCTCTGAATATTTCCCGGCACTGCTGCACAGTCAATCCCCTTTTGCCTTCTGTATCCTTTTCGGTATCACGGGGATTTGATCCTGTTTCTGCCCATATTAAATTAGCTCCTGCTGCAACACCGACAATATTAGGCTCATGCGTACAGTTTCCCGGAATATCGTATCCGGTGGCTAATCTTATAGCAGCAAGTATATGAGCCATTCTCGCTTCGCTCACGATGCCATATTTTTCCATTTCCGTATTTGGGATAGGGATTCGTCTCATACCACCACTGAAAACCGGTTTCGCTTCTCTTGTTATAATGGTCTTTTCGACAAGCTCATTAATACCATGTTCCGGCCCTATTGGTTCAACACAGGTCCCGAGAAGTAAGCCCGCTTCTTTTGCATTCCTGAAAGTCTGGAGCCTCTTTGCGGGTGGGATTGAGGTGTCCTTACCTTCACCTAACCTCAAAGCATGATAGATGCCTGAAAAACCTGTATCTTTTAATTGAACGGCCTGTTTTTCTGAGAAATCATCAATATTGGCCACAAGCATAGTATCACTCCTCAGTGATTTTCTGACTTCCTTTGCCACTTCAATAAACTTCTCAAAGGGATATCTTGCTGTGGTCATAAGATAGATTGCATTTGCTCCATCATTTTCAAAATCACAGGCACGATTTACAACATCTTCAACAGGCAAGTCAACATTTTCAGAGAAAACGCCGTTGCAGGCTGCAAAAGAGCAAAAAAGACAATTGCGCGGGCAACGGGCAATATCAAGGCCGACCTGTGCATGCACCTCTGCAAAACCATTTGATGTCTTCTCGCACATCTGCCTTGCAGCAGCCTGGATTAATGATGAATCATAAGAGAACAAAGGCACTTCAAATAACAGAGAAATTTCCTCTGTATTAATCGTACCGCCTGATAAGGCTTTTTCAACAATCCCTTTTACCATATAGCACCTCACACATAAAATAACTGTTTCGAAAAATTAAAATCTAATAGTTATTGTCAATGCGTATTAATGAATTAATAGATTTTTATTATTAAATCTCTTGCATAAGATTCTCTCCATCCAATATATCAGATTCATCTTGTATCCGTCTTGAAATCTGGACTATTGTGTGTTAATTTATAAGAAAGAAAGGAGGTGAAGACAGAATGTGTTGCCATAACAAGGATAAGCATGAACACGCGCATGAGCACAAGGAAATGACTCATACTCACGATGGTCATGAACACAAACATTTAGTAGAGAAGCATATCCACGAGCATCGTCATGATGACGACCATCACAAGCATGAGCATAAGTGCTGCCATTAAAGGGAAGCCATAATTTTTAAGAGAAACAAGCCACGAAGGCTGGGACCTGGTCAGAAGACTCAGGGGGTATTCGTGGCTTCCCTTTTTGTACAGGATATTTTTTTCTGATTTTGTGGGCCTATGTTGATGCGGTATCAAAGGTTAAATCGTTTACATCAGGTATTTAGCTCTTTATAATTTTATCAGGTAATTTTTTATTGCCTCTTCAGAAGCTTCAAACGCAAATTCTTCAAAGAATTGTTTGAGGGCTTTTTCATAAAGTGAAACACTGCCATCCATCTCCTGGTAATTCCTGCTCAGAACACACTCAAGCTGTTGTTTTCCCTCATCCCATTGCTGGCCGATAATTTCTTCGATCTCCTTGCCTGAATTCATATATCGGAGAGGGAGAGAAAGCTCGATACCAAACCGTTTGAGAAAATCTGCATATGCATCTAAGGCTATTCCTATCTGATTGATTTTAATTTTTCCATTGTGAGATTCTCTTTCGCCGCCAATCACCAGATTACAATTCAACTTTTTAGCAAGGGGTATCCGAATAGCATGGAAATAGAGGTGGCATCCAACACAATGAGAGTAAAATCCATATGCTTTGAAAAAATGGGCAACATATCTTCCGCAAAGCGTCCACCAGAATCTTGGAGAACCTAATACAACCGGATCGAATACATGAATGTTGTTTCTGTGTAATCCATCTTTCAATATATCTATCTTTTCAAAGGGCACCTGCCAGTTGCCATATTCTGTCCCGGTATATGCTATCGTCGGAACTATTGCCTTAATCGGACGCATTTCACTTGCACGAATTACAGATGCAACGCTATCCCTTCCGGCTATTTCTGCTATAGCAACATTTTCAGTGTCTCTTATTGTATTGATAGTCGAGGCAGGGAGCATCCACTCTGGAAAATCTATAATAAGGTCAGGCTTGTTAGCTAAAATATCAATGAGTTTTTTATCTATATCTTTCATAGGGTCAATGCCTTGTAATTTCCAGGATAATACGGCTGGTCAACTGGTGTATCCATAAGCCCCTGCATCTTTGCCCTGTCAAGAAAATTGAGGATGAGGTGCATTAATTCCTTACCCCTTACCATTCCAAGCCCTCCGGTGGCACAACTTATTTCATCAAATGCATGAATGCTGTCCTTTCTCACATATTTACCAACCATGGTGAGGGGTACCGTCTCACCGGTATGTATCATGGTTCCTGAACTCGCCGTGGAATGGTCGGCTGTAACAACGAGCAAGGTTTCCCTGTCTGTTATAATCTCGTTAACTGTAACAGACATCGCACGGTCTATAGCCTCAATCACTTCTTTCTTATACCACGGGTTTTTTGTATGTCCTGCCTCATCAGGCATCTTTGTATGGACATGGATAAACTCATAATCCCTTGCATCCTTCGCAAGGCGGAGGCGGTATTTCAAATCCTCTTCAATATTACCTGTGTCTTTAACCCTTATTGTATCAATTCCCAATTCACCACAAAGTCCCCAATAAATCGCACCCGAAGAGATGGACAAACCCCTCAAGCCCCACTTCCCATTGAAATGTATCAATTTCTTTTTTTTACCCGCCCGTTGAGTAACAAGAGCATTCACAGGTGGGAAATTACTTGCTAAGCGGTTCCGGTTTATCTGGTGTTTAGAAAGTGTCTGATAGCACCAGATAAGATATTTATTTAAAATAGCTGATGTCTTTCTGGAAGACGATGGAATCTTCTTTTGTCCTGTGGGCATAATCTCCATGACTGCCTTACCTTCATAGATTGGATCTGAATCAGTTATGGTATCTGTTACCTCTCCGCTCAATATAAGGAATCCATCAATGCCATCGGCAGGTAGCAAATGAATCTTGGTTTTATTTATTTCATAAGATTCTATTGATTTCTTAAGTTCCTGAGCCTCTCCATATGCAATATCAGGACGGCCCCATGTGAGAATAAGATTGCCATCCTTATTCTCAACACAGCATATATGACATAAGACAGCAACATCCCTATCCTGAACAGGTATCCCCTTCCCTATTGCCTCAATGTAACCTCTTCCTGGGAATTCCTCCATTTCATATCCAAAGATTAAAAAATGAGCTGTTTCGCTCGACATCGGAATACCCTGCATGAAACTGTGGTATAAGCCATTCATTCCTATTGAAGCAAGGTAATCCAGTTTCGGGGTGTATGCAGCTTGAAGCGGTGTCCTGCCTTCAAAACAATCCTGCCCCCTATCCCCGATACCGTCTAAGATTACTAAAATACATCGCATATTTTTTTATAACACAGCATAAACCTATAATACTAATCAATATTATCTATATATAAAGCTCTTTTTATCGATTTTCTCTATTTGACAATGTTGAAGGTCAAGGATATTATTAACTTATGCTGGTAGATATGCATATCCATACACGATTTTCCCCTTGCAGTTCCATCAGAATTGCTCAACTTCTGAAAAGGGCAAGAGAGGTAGGAATAGATGCTATTTGCATAACTGACCATGACACCATAGCTGCAAAGTCTATCATAGAAAATGGAGTTGACAGCTCAGGAATCTGTGTTATTGTAGGAATTGAGTACACAACTACAAAGGGTGATTTTCTGATATTTGGCCCTATAGAATATATCCCAAAAGGAATGGCTGCAGAAGGTCTCCTGAAGTGGATTAAAAAAGAGGGAGGTGTGGCAATCCCAGCACATCCATTTAGAAAAAGCAGACCCGTAGACATTCGCATCCTTCCGTCCTTTGAGATAGTAGAAGCGTTAAATGGGAGAAACCATGAATCTGAGAATGAATCATGTAAAAATTGGATCAAACGGCATGGAGATGGTGTAAAAGAGATTGGAGGCAGTGATGCCCATACAATCGCTGAAGTAGGTCAGACAGTTACAGTATTTGATAACAATATTTATAGTGTTGAAGATTTGATTAAAGAGCTTCGAAACGGAAATTACTCGCCTCTGCAAAGGTATCCTTTGAAAACATGTAAACAGGTCGGTTTGTAGCACACCCCCTTATAAAAAGCCACATTTATAAGTAGGATAGAAAATATCTATCAATTTAATCATATGCATTCAAAATAACTATTGGAAATATTTGTTTTGGAATGGTTACTTTTTAAAAGTATAACTCATACTCCTGTTGAGGATATGAAGGATTTTTAAATAGTATGGCTCGGTTAAATTGGCAAGGATGACGTCTTTCTCAGTAAGATGGAACCTTTATCCTGATATGAAGAGTGGCAGTTGGTAAACAACGGCATTTCTGTGATAATTCCTGCACTCAATGAAGAGCGAAATATTAAAGCCTGCATAGAATCAGCTAAAAAACTGAACCTCTTAGAGATTATCGTTGTTGACGGAGGAAGTACTGACAGGACGAAAGAGATTGCCATGAATGCAGGGGCAATTGTAGTTAAATCTCCAAAGGGAAGAGGTGTCCAGATGAATAAGGGTGCCTCTCTGGCAAGGGGTGAGATTTTACTTTTTCTTCACGCTGATACACTCATTTCAGAAGAAGTATCCTCTTTGTTTCACCCTGACCCTGAACGTGATTCAGGGGATTCAAGATCTCAAGAGATGCTGAAACGACCCATGAAACAAGTTCAGAGCAAGGTTCAGAATGACATATTGGGAAAATATATCGGTGGGTTTTTCAAACTGAAATTTGATGATGATTCTCTATCCACAAGGCTTGTGGAACTTTTTGCAAACATAAGGTCAAGATTATTTTTACTGCCGTATGGTGACCAGGCAATGTTTATCAGGAGAGATACCTTTGAAAAAATTGGTGGTTTCAGGGAATACCCCTTTCTTGAAGACATTGATATGGCATTGAGACTTAGAAAAATTGGAAGCTTGAAGTACATACCCTTACCTGTTACTGCATCTGTACGTAGAATCAAAAAAGGTTATCCATTATCACCCATCCCTTCAAGTTTAAGAAATGTAGCCATAGTTTTGCTTTTTATACTGGGAATAAGTCCGTACAAACTTATAAAGTTTTATAGATAATGATTCAAAATACGATGGAAATGTCATTCAGGATGAAAGAATTTCTCGATAATTGTAATTCTTGTGGTAAATGTAAAAAGGTATGTCCTTTCTTAAATCTTTACGGAACCCCTGATATAGTCATTACTTATTTCCCAGATTATGCCTTTTTTTGCACTAACTGCGGAAAATGTACTTTGATGTGTCCACAGGGTATTTCACCGAATGAGGCTTTATTTGAAACTAAATACCAGATGATAAAGAATGGATCTCTTCCTGAAACAATAAATACAGCGATTAACTCTGCGTATCATTTTGCAATGAGAGGACACAAATTCCCATTTTCTTATTATCCATCTACAGACACGGTTTTCTGGCCGGGGTGTAGCTTATCCGGGATAAGTCCTGAAATAGTTAGAAAGACTGTTCGTCTTCTCAGTAATCATCTGAATAAAAAAGTAGGCTTAGCACTTGATTGCTGTTTTGATCCTCTCTATCAGATGGGAGATATTGACTCATCAGAAAAGGCAACAAAAAGAATTCAGGAGAGACTGAAAAAACACAGGATTACCCATATCATCACAGGATGCACCAATTGCACAAAGATACTCTTATCTCATCTTCCAGAAATAAAGGTTGAACACATATTAGAGGTTTTGCCTGTGGAAGCAATTAATCCCCCCATCCCCCCTTTAGGAAAGGGGGGCGAGGGGGGATTTTTCCTCCACCACCCCTGTCCTTCCTTCAGACTTGATGGGATAAGACAGCGGGCAAAAGCATATATGAATGGTGATGGTAAAATAAATGAATCATTAACACCCTCCTGTTGTGGTTGTGGAGGTGGGATGAGTTCATTATCAAAAGACCTATCAGATACATTCACTGAAAGGGTTATAAAGGCATCGAAAGAAAAAACCATAATTACCTATTGTATGGGTTGTAAAAGTAGGTTTCTCCAGAAGGGCAAAAAGGCATATCATATGCTTGAATTCCTGCCAGGTATTAAGCTGATTGAGAAGCCTGTCTCATCTATGAAAAAATGGACGAACAGACTCATTCTTTCCATGAATCAGCGATTCATGAGCAGGAAATTCTTTTTAGGGTTGGCAGTAATTCTCTTAATATTCCTGACCACCTATTTAAGAAAGAGTGGATTCATTTCAACAGATGGCATATTTGAATTTTTACATACATATAAGGTTGCCGCACCATTATTTTTTATCATTTTCTATGCGATAGGCCCGAGTCTTTTCATCCCGAGTCTTCCCCTTACCCTCGGCGCTGGTTTTCTCTGGGGGCCTTTCTGGGGAGTGGTATTTTCTATAACAGGTGCAACATCAGGTGCAACAGTCGCATTCCTCATTGCACGTTATCTTATGGGCGATACCATAAGAGAACGCTTTGGTTATGAAAGGTGGAAATGGCTGAAAGAAAAAGTTGAAAGACACGGTTGGAAAGCAGTAGCGTTTGCAAGATTACTCCCTGTTTTACCGTTTCCGGTCTTAAACTATCTTTTTGGGGTCACACCAATACCATTTTTACATTACCTATGGAGTACATTTGTCTTTATGTTGCCAGCATGTGTGGCCTATGTGGCATTTGGTAGCTCAATGGGAGAATTGATTCTCAAAGGGAATATAAAAGGTCTCATAATCGGCATTATTGTTGCTTCTGTTGCATTGCTTCTGCCTTTTGCCTTGAAACCCCTGGTCAAAATGGTATCAAATTCAAAAAATAATTAACACCTGTTTATCTGCCGAACCAATCTATTTGCCTTTCCGCACCCCTTTTCATGAGCTATGTCCTTAAAAGTTGTCTCTGCCCACTCCATGGCTTCCTCTTCCCGCTTTTTGTCTTTTGCCATTTGGGCATAGGCTGATTCCAGTTTTGGGCGTACTACATATGGGCGCACCAGTTCCTCAACAAATTTACTAATTTTGCGAGTACCAATTGTCTTATAGAGGCCCGCATATACTTCCTCATCTACGGTTATGGTCAGTTTCTTTCGCATTGAAATCTTCCAATCTAATATACGTGCAGTTTATGTATTGTTTCCGGATATGTCATGCCTAAACAATTAACAGGAAGGTGGATTAGCTCGTGGGGTTAATGCGGCAGTTGAGCAGTGCCCCGGAGGGGCATCTGTCTCGAACTCCTGGTTCTCCCCGCAGCGGAGCGGAGGGGAGGTTCAGGAGTTCGCTGCTCAACTGCCGCATTCCCCCCGGAGCGAAGCGGAGGGGGGAACGCTTGCATGACCAGCGCAGGCCACTAACGCCGGAGTGAAAACATGCCAGGCTTAACCCTCGTCTGGTCGATGCTGTTGTTATATGGCTCTTTTCATTTTGTCGTTGATATTGCATTTCTCTCCAACATTACAGGAAATCCATCGTGAATGGGATATCGATGATGATGCTCGCAACACAGGTAATCCTGTTCTACTATGACCTTGCTTTTATCCAGTGGACAACGCAACAGACTGGTCAGTCTTTGTTGTTTGGTTTTCCCTTTTATAGAAATTTTACTAGTGCTTTGTAAACTTAATTCTTAATAGTCTCGTAGAATCTGGTCAATTTTTTTCGAGCGTCGTTCTTTGTGAAATTCCAGCAAATGGTGGCTTTGAGCCGATTGCGCCGTCTTGTCCAGCTACC
>Ga0194113_10006521_pt1 | contig 14810 bp, 12 predicted proteins | sample TA2MahC200mmetaG_FD_146193 | JGI IMG/M metagenome (GOLD analysis project Ga0194113, IMG submission 146193) | Freshwater microbial communities from Lake Tanganyika, Tanzania - TA2015017 Mahale Deep Cast 200m | ecosystem: Environmental > Aquatic > Freshwater > Lake | place: Tanzania: Lake... | reverse complement strand
GGCGAGGAGTCTGGCGATACTGGCTGAAACCGGCGCCATTTGCGCGAAGCTGGGTGGAGAAGGGGTAAGGTGTCTGCCGCTCAAGGGTCCCGTTCTTTCTCTCGCGGCGTACGGCGATCCGTTCCTGCGCAACTCCTGGGACGTTGACATTCTCATTGACCGGCGGGAGATGGGCCGCGCGTGGAAAGTGATGGAGGACTGCGGCTACGTCTGGCAGGGGGGTCTCCCGACCGAACGGATGCCCGTTCACGCGCGGCTTACGGGTGAAATGTCTTTCCGGTCGAAACGCAGTCCTTTGAGCGTTGAGCTGTCGTGCGGAGTTGTGTCGAGACACTTCATGCCGTTTCCCGACTTCGATGTCTTCTGGCGTCGCCGTCGTCAGGTGATGATAGACGGTTGTGAACTGCCGTCGCTATCGCCTGAGGACCACCTCTTTCTATGCTGCATTCATGGTGCGAAGCACGAGTGGGACAGGGCAATGTGGGTGATGGACGTTGCCGGGTTGCTGTCGCGGCGCGACCGTCTTGACGGCGAGCATGTGTTGCGGCAGGCGCGGTCGGCCGGTTGTGAGCGCATCGTGCGTACGGGGCTCGTGCTGGCGGCTGGAGTGGCCGGCGTCCCTGGACTTGAAGGATGGCCGTCGGGCGGAGACGCGGAAGCAGAGCTGCTTGCCGAGAGGGTGTTGCACTGCATGGCAAAGCCTTCCGGGGCAGGCTCAACCTGGGACAGGAGTCTGCGTTTTCATCTTGCGATCCGGGAGCGGCTGAGGGACCGGATACGGCATTTGTCCCTTCTGGCGATTCTTCCGAGCTACAGCGACTGGAAGGCCGTGAATCTGCCCGGATGTCTGGCGTTCCTGTATTTCCTTGTCAGACCGGTCAGGCTTTTTCTGTCTGGCGCCAGGTCTCTGCCACGGGTGGCCGTGCGCATAAGAAGAAGGATGGCCGGGCAAGCATGACGGCTGTCCCGGCCATCCTTCAGTTTCTGATCCTGACCGTCAACCCAGTTTGAGCGGATTGCTCTGCCACAGCCCGTGCAGGTTGCAGCGCTCCACGGCTGTCAGCGCTATGCTGCCCTGGGCCGGGACGACGACGGTGAACGTCGCTATCGGCTTCGTGATGCCGGCCGCGAACTCGGCCCGGCCGATGAAGAGATCGTTTGCGCGGAGTTCGACCCACTGGATGCTGTGTGCGGCCTCGTTGGGGTGTTTGCCGCGTCCGACGTCAACCGTGACCTTCACGGCGTTGCCGGGTTTGGCATCGCCTTCAACGGTGAGATAGGGCGTGTGTTTCTCGCCGGTCTCGCCGGTTTCGTCGGTCTGCTTGTTCATTTTCCACCACAGGTCCGATGCAGTTCCCATACTACCCTCCTGTTGCTGTCGTGTTCTTCTTTGCCTGACGTACGGTCCTGGCGCACATTATTCATGAACCTTCTGCTGCGAGTGCACATGATACGCCACCTCAGCGACTTGCCTTGATGGCCGACTTTGACGTGTGTCAACACGCCGCCATCCGGCCCTCTTCGGCAAGCCGTTGATCTGACGCACCCTGCGCCCTCTCGCGACGAAGAACATGAACAATGTGCGCTAGACTTTCGGTTCCACCACCCATTCAGCGCCAACTATCCCTTTTGCACATTCGAAATGGTATTCTCCGGCGGGGGATGAGACCAGCACTTTGTTTCCGTTGCAGGTTATCCCGACCTTCTCGTCCGGCCGCCTGTTGTGAAGGATATTGGCCAGCAGGAGAGCCTTCTCAACTCCGTCACCCCGGCCGAAGTTCCACACTTCATCCGGCTGGGCCAACCGGCCCTTGCCGTCGTAGATGGAATCTCCGGGCATCTGCGCCAGTTTTTCCAGCACATCCGGCAGGTCCATGTCGGCGGTTGCCGTGAGCGATACCGGCGAACGGGCGCAGGCCGCTGTGACAAAAGGGGCTGCGTCCGTGGAAAGCACATCCCTGAATGCGTAGAAGGAAAGGTCCGCCGTACGGGACCTGTCTCTGAGCGAACCAAGGCGTTCGATCACTTCCTCGCGCGTCATTTCGACGTCCAGACCCAGCGGGGTTGATGACGGGGCGAATGTCTTCCCTGCCGTATCAGGCAGCCTTGGGCGCGTTACGCAGAACCGGCGCAGGGATTCTATTGCGATCTCCGCGTTCAGGCAGCTTGTCGCGAACCTTTCCTTCAGCCGCGCGGTTCCGGGCCCATCCAGGATGCTGATCTTCTCCGTCCGGAGGAAATCCTCCAGATCGTTCAGGACGATGCGGGAAGCGAGTGGGTTGGGGCTGAACTCCTCGGACTCTACCTCCTGCATCAGCTTCGGCCTCGTGCGATCGCTCAGCCTGTAAGGGCACGAGTTTTCGTATGCCAGCACCTGTTCCACGCCGATATACGAATCGGCCCCGTGCCTCGGCCAGCGGACCTGGAAGCATTTCTGTATGGAAGTGTTGTGGCGCAGGAAGTTGCCCAGGGTGTCTGCGGTGAGATCGGTTGCGAGGAAGCCGGAAAGCTTCGCGCTGAACCGGTTGTAGGCGGCCCTGTCCATCGTGGCTTCAGGATAGAGCGTGTGGACATGACCGGACTCGTGGGCGACCACGGTGACCCGTTCGTTCTCAAGCGCCCGCCGGGCCTGTGCGGAGAGCGCTGTCCCGTTGAACCACATGTTCTTGGTCACGATACGGCGGTTGTTGGTCAGGACGCCGTCGTCAACATCCACGAAATTCTGCGAGTGAAGCGGCGTGGCGAGCAGGAAGATGTCATTCAGGGGTATCCGGGCGACTATGAAGAGCGCCGCGGCGTACAGAGTGGAAAGAGAAACGCATTCGCCCGCGCCGGTCGAATAGCCGGGCCTGTGGCGGAATGCGTCCATGGCTTCGACCGTTTCCGTCTTCCAGTAAGGGATCGTGTCGGTGTCGTACTTGTCCAGGCCGAAGTGGCGCCGGATATCTATGTCGAAGTAGTACTTGTCTCCCTCGTAACCGAAGAGAGCGTTGGATTCGGCGAGGGTGGCGGAATCGATGAACGGGGCAAAGCGGCTGATCTCGCGCTGTTTCGTGGTCAGGCCCCATGTGTCGAGGTCCAGGTTGAAGGCATAGTGGTCCATAAGGTACTGCTTGAGCCGGACTATGCGCCGGTATGGCGTCATGCGCTCTATCCCGTCAAACCAGGGATCATCGCGCCAGAGCCAGACCCGGGGCGACATGATGTTCGCCAGCACGAGCGAGTACATGAGGTCGGGGAATATGAATATCTCCATGTCGGACAGGGTTATGGCGGACGATCTCTCCTCGAGAGTCGCCTTCGTCATGGTCCCCCTGCCTCCGGTCGTTTGGTTGCGCGCGGACCTCATGCCATCACTCTCCGGCCAGCAGGCTGTCTATCGCGGACGAGTACTGAGACTTAGGCCCCAGTCCGACGAAGCGCTTCTTTTCCTGTCCGTCCTTGAAGACGCGTACATCCGGTATTCCGCTTACACCGTGTCTTTCCGCGAGTTCCCTGTTCCGGTCAACATTAACGGCAAGCACGGCTGCCCGGCCCTCGTACGTGTCGGCCAGTTCATGGATGGCCGGCTTCAGTTTCCTGCAGGGCCCGCACCAGTCCGCGTAGAAATCAACGAGCGCGACGGGGTGGGCCTTCAACAACGCATCGAACGCCTCGACCCCCGCCACCTCAATCACATGCTCCGAATGCACCGCACTGGTGGATGTTCTGCCTGCGATGGACGAAGCCATAAGAATGCCGATCACCGCCCCGAACATCGCTCCACCGGCCGGATTCCCCATGAGCGGACAGCCCCCTCCGGAACACTTGCTTGCGTACCCTATCCATCCGCCAATTGCCGCACCCAGAGCCGCACCAACAACAAGCTTGATCATATCCCGTCCTCCTGTTCTTCAGAAACGAGTCTCTCCCTTATGCAAGCCGCATGCCAAGCAGTATATTGCTTTGATGTGATGCCGACGCAACGCCCGGTTCGACAGCAACTTCCGCGCACAAGAGGTGTGGCGGACGGATGGCTCCCGATGTGTCCGCGTGTCTCAAAGGGGCCGTGAGACGACGGCAAAGTGTCGCATGCGCCGGCACCGCGGGAGTTGCGTGTCGGGCCGGATTTCGCGTGAGCAACGAAGACGTATTGACATATAGGAATAACACGATATGATGCGCGCCCATGAAGAAGGCGCGTGTATCTGATCGGACGCTGGAGAAGATGGCTGAGTCGCTGAAGCTGATGGCGCATCCGCAGAGGTTGCGGATGCTGATTGCCATTGGCGACGGTGGCGCTGCTCCTGTGCATGAAGTAATGGCGAGGACGGGGATGAAGCAGGGGGCTGTGTCCGGGCACCTGGCGCGTATGAGGCAGGCTGGGCTGGTCCGCGCGGAAAGGCGCGGCAAAGAGGTGTGGTATGACCTTGCGGACAGGCGCTGCATGAGTGTGCTGTGTTGCATGAGGGGGAAGGGGAAAGCGCGATGAAGACAGTAACCTGGCTTGCCGGGGTGTTGGTGATGTGCGGTGTCGCCGGCGCGGACGGTGTTTCTGCTCCGGCTGTCATTTCCCTGGGAGAGTGTGTGCGCGAGGCGTTGTCGGGAAATCCCGGGGTGCGCGCGGCGGCGGCGAGGGCCGTTTCGGCGCGGGAGGCGGTTGGGCAGGCGCGGTCAGCGTGGTGGCCGAGGTTGGGGGTGGGCGCATCGTGGGCGATGACAGACAACCCGCCGCAGGCGTTCATGATGGCGCTCAACCAGCGTTCGCTGGACATGATGGATCCGGCTTTCAACCCGAACGAGCCGGATGACAGTGCGAATATGAGGTTCTCGGCCGGTCTCAGGTACAGGTGTTTCGATGGCGGGCTGCGGGCCGCCCAGGCCGGGATGGCCGAAGCCGGGGCGTCCGCGGCCGGCCATGCGGTGAGCGCTGCCAGGAACGGTTTGATACACGAGGTGACAAGGGGGTACTACGGCGTTCTGCAGGCGCAGTCCTTCGTGGGGGTGATGGAAAGTTCCGTCTCGAGCCTGGAAGAGAGCCTCAGGGTGGCGCGCGAGAGGCTGTCTGCAGGCGCGGCTGTGCAGACGGATGTCTTGAACCTGGAGGTCCAGCTTGCCCAGGCGAAGGAGGATCTCATTCGTTCCAGGAACGGCGTGCGCATGGCGATTGCCGCCTTGAACACGGCTATAGGGATCGAGCTCGTTCCGGAAGCAGGGATAGCTGATGCAGGTGATGGAGCGGGAGAGGTGTGCGAAGTGCGGGGCGGGCAGGATGGGGCGGAATTCATGCGGGCCGAAGTCGCGGCGGCCGATGCGATGGTGCGGGTCAGCGAGAATGCGCTGGCAAGGGCGCGGCGCGCATATTCTCCGGCGGTCAGCCTGTTCGGTTCATACGACTGGGACACCGAGGAAGGCGATTCGTTTGAGGGAAGCTACATGGCCGGGCTGGCCGCGGAATGGGATGTCTTCACCGGATTCCAGCGCGGTCACGCCGTTGCGCAGGCGAGGGCTGACCTGGATGCCGCCAGGCATGAGGCTGTGGCGGCCAGGAGCAGCGTTGCGCTTGACGTGAAACGCGCCGGCCTGATGTTTGACGAGGCAATTGAAAGGGCCGAGGTAGCCCGGAAGAGCGTGGAGAACGCGTTGGAGGCGGCGCGGATAACAAGGGAACGTTACAGGCAGGGCGTTGCGGACATATCGATTCTCCTGACCGCGGAGCTTGGGTTGACCGCGACCCGGTCGCGGAATGTTGCGGCCCGCTACGACTGTCTCGTCGCGCGGTCCAACCTGGCTCGGGCGAGGGGGGAACTGGTTGGCATTTACAGCAATGCGGAAGGCGCGAAGAAGTAGCGGCGCGCGACAGCGGAGGGGAGTGACATGAACATATCACGGATGGGGGAGATCCTTCGGAAGGCGAAGCGTTCGGTACGGTGGATCGCGGGATCGGCCGCGCTTGCGGCGATAATGGCGTGGGTTGGCGGCGCTTGCACGGAAAAGGTCGCGCCAGGGGTGATGGAGGACGGCCGCACAGGCGTCGCTGTAGGCGCGGATGCCGAAACCGTTGCCGTGAAGGCGGAGGAGGCGCCGGCCCTTGTGCAGGTTGTCGGGACCACGGCATCGGAGGAGAAGATACACCTCAGCGCGCGGATTCCGGCGACGATCAGCAGCGTGCACGTCTCGTCCGGGACGGCGGTAAAGCGCGGGGACGAACTGGTGGTCCTTGATGACCGGGAGATCCGGGAGCAGCTTGCCGGCGCCGAGGCGCAGTTCAAGCAGGCGGAAACGGAATTCCTGCGCACGCGCCAGTTGTTTGACGGGAAGGCGGCCACGGACCAGGCGCTTGTCGCCGCGGAGTCATCGTTCAATGCCGCGAAGGCGCAGGTGGACAGGGTGCGGGTGATGCTGACGTACGCGCGGATATCGTCGCCAATAGACGGGGTGGTAACCGAGCGGCGCATTGAGGTCGGCGACCTGGCGGGGCCCGGGCAGCCGCTCCTCTCGGTGTACGATCCGGCGCGCATGCGGCTGGAGGCCGACATTCCCGTGCGGCTGGTGGAGAAACTGAAGCTTGGCCAGGAGGTGGACGTGGTGCTCGAGCGTCCCGCCAGGGCGTTCAGGGGCAAGGTAACCGAGGTCGTCGGGGAGGTGGATCCCGCGAGCAGGACTCAGAAGGTGAAGATAGCGCTTCCGGAAGCGGGCGGACAGGTTCTGCCGGGCACATTCGGGCGGCTTTACGTAGAGGACGATCCGGTCCGGAGATACATGCTGCCGGACTCGGCGATAACCAGGGTCGGCCAGTTGGAGTATGTGTATGTCGTCCGGGGCGGGACGGCTTCAAGGCGTCTTGTCAGGAGCGGGATGAGGATGGACGGCAGGACCGAGATCCTTGCCGGCCTGACCGAGGGCGAGACTGTTCTGGCCGTGCCGCAAGAGGTGTTTTGAAATGAGCGTGGACTCTGATCGTCCGGAAGGTTTCACCAGCGGCCTGATTGACCGCTTTCTCAGCGGCAACCTGGCCGTGCTGCTCATCCTCATCAGCCTCGTTGCAGGTGCGATAGCCCTGGTTGCGACGCCGCGCGAAGAGGAGCCGCAGATAGTTGTTCCGCTGGCCGACGTACTGGTTTCGTATCCCGGCGGCAGCGCCGAGGAAGTCGAGCAGATGGTCTCGTCGCGGCTCGAGCGGCTTCTCTACCAGATAGACGGCGTTGAGTATGTCTATTCCATGTCGCGCCCCGGCATGGCGGTGGTCACCGTCCGGTTCAGGGTTGGGGAAGACCGTGAAGCCAGCCTGATCAAGCTCTACAACAAGGTCTTCCAGAACGTGGACAAGACGACCCCGGGAATAGCCGGGTGGGTGATCAAGCCGATCGAGATAGACGATGTTCCGATTGTCACCGTCGCGCTTCACAGTCCGCGCACCGATACGCACGGGCTCTACCGCATTGCGGAAGAGGCGGTGCAGCGGATGCAGCGCATACCGGACGCGGCTGCCGTCACCATACACGGAGGCGAGCGGCGGATTATCCGCGTGGAACTCGACCCCGAACGTCTCGCTGCTTACGGGCTCTCGGCAATGGAGATAGCCGGCGCGCTGAAGGTGTCCAATGTCCAGTCCCAGTCGGGCTCGTTCTCGCAGGCCGACAGGCGGATACTGGTTGAGGCCGGGCTGTTCCTGCGCGATGCGCGCGAGGCGTCCAACTTGCTCGTCGGCATGCACGGAGGCAGGCCTGTGCATCTCCGGGACATCGCGACCGTAACCGACGGCCCCGATGAGATTGTCTCCTATTCCAGGATCGGTTTCGGGCCCGCCGACCCCGAGCGCCCCGGCGCGCCTTCCGAGCAGGCTGTGACCGTGGCCGTGGCGAAGAAGAAGGGGAGCAACGCAGTGCGGGTGGCCCGCGAAGTCGAGCACGCGGTGGACGCGTTGACTGAGACCGTACTTCCGGCCGACGTGACGGCGCGGATCACGCGCAACTACGGCGAGACCGCCAACGAGAAGGTGAACAACCTGGTGTTGAACCTGGCGCTGGGCGTCATAACCGTTGTCGGGCTGATATGGCTTACGATGTCATGGCGCGAGGGTGTTATCGTGGGACTGGCGATTCCGATAACCTATTCGCTTACGCTGCTTTTCAACTACCTGCTCGGATACACGATGAACAGGGTTACTCTCTTTGCCCTGATCCTTGCCCTTGGCCTTCTGGTGGATGACCCGATAGTCGGCGTCGAGAACATATCGCGGTTCCTTGCGATGAAACGGTACCCGCGGCTCAAGGCGATCTCGCTCGCGATGAAGGAAGTGCATCCGCCGATCGTGCTGGCGACACTTGCGATCATGGTCGCCTTCGTTCCGATGTTCTTCATCAGCGGAATGATGGGGCCTTACATGGCGCCGATGGCCCTGAACGTGCCCCTTACGATGCTCTGTTCCATGCTGGTGTCCTTCATGATCACCCCGTGGGTGGCAAGCAAGCTGCTCAAGGCTGGCGGTGAGGAGGGGGGCGCGGCGGAGGAGAGCGAGACGAAGACATACCGCATCTACTCGCGCCTCGTGGGGCCGTTTATCGGGCACCGATGGAGATCGGTTGCCCTTCTGGCGGCCGTCGCGGGTCTCTTCCTCTTTTCTGTAATGCTGGCTGTTACCGGCCGTGTGCCGCTCAAAATGCTGCCGTACGACAACAGGAACGAGTTCCAGGTGGTTGTCGACATGCCGGAAGGCAGCACGCTGGAGCGGACCGATGCCGTGGTGCGGGAGATCGAGGATTACCTGCGGACGATGCCCGAGGTCGCCAATTTCACCTCTACCGTGGGCAAGGCGTCGCCGATGGATTTCAACGGCATGGTCAGGCACTACTACCTGCGCCAGGGGCCGCACACGGCCGACGTCCGGGTGAACCTGATGCATCGCGCCAAGCGTGAGATGAGCAGCCATTCGATCGTTCTGCGGATCCGGCGAGACGTAGGCGAAATTGCGGGGCGCAACGGCGCACAGGTGAGTCTGGTCGAGGTGCCGCCGGGGCCACCGGTGCTGGCGACCGTGGTTGCCGAGGTCTACGGCACGTCGCCGCAACCGTACGCAGGCCTCATCGCCGCGGCGGGGACGGTTCGCGAAGCGCTGGCGCGGCAGGAGGGCGTTGTCGAGGCCGATGTGACGGCCGAAAGCGACCAGGCCAAGCTGGTTTTCGAAGTGGACCGCGAGAAAGCGGCGAGGAACGGGCTTTCGACCGAGGACGTCACGTCCACACTGGCCCTTGCGCTGGACGGCATGTTTGCGGGCACGCTGCATGTCCCGACCGAGAAGAACGAGTTGCCGATCATCCTGCGCCTGCCGCAGGAGAAGCGGTCCAACGCCGCGCTGCTGCGTTCCCTGCCGGTGAAGGGGCGCGGGGGCTCCGTGCAGCTTGGGGAACTCGGAAAGTTCTCCGAGCGTGTGGAGGACAAGACCATCTTCCACAAGAACCTGGAACGCGTGGTTTACGTTACGGCCGAGACGGCGGGCAGGGGGCCGGCCTACGCGGTGCTCGACGCGCAGCGGCATTTCGAGAAGAACCCGTTGCCGGGCGGTATCCGGGTGGACTGGAGGGGAGAGGGCGAATGGAAGATAACGCTCGATGTCTTCCGCGACCTTGGCATCGCGTTTGCGGTGGCGCTGCTGGCGATCTATGCCCTGCTGGTTTACGAGACGGGGTCGTACGGTTTGCCAGGGGTCATCATGCTTTCGATCCCGCTGACGCTGATAGGCATAATGCCGGGGTTCTGGCTCCTTAACACGATTGTCAACAGCCCGGTGGGAGGGTATCCGAATCCGGTATTCTTCACCGCGACGGCGATGATCGGGATGATAGCGCTGGGCGGCATAGTGCAGCGCAACGCGATCGTCCTCATCGATTTCATCCGCAACTCGATGGCGCGCGGCGCCGGCCTGCGCGAGGCGGTGATAGCGGCCGGGGCCACGCGTTTCAGGCCGATCTTCCTTACCACCGGAACCACGCTTCTCGGCGCATGGCCGATCACGTTCGACCCGATTTTCAGCGGATTGGCCTGGTCCATCATATTCGGACTGTTTGTGTCCACGGCATTCACGCTGGGCGTGATCCCGGTTGTTTACGCGATGATGTACGGGGGCAAGGCGCATGAGGGGGTGCGGAAATGAAGCTGTTGATGGTCATATGTCCTCCTGACCGTGTCGAGGGTGTTCGTGAAGTCATCCGGGGCCACGGGGTGCACGCTTATTCGGAGCTGGAATCCGTGACTGGCGAGGGCGAAACGGGGCTGAAACTCGGCACGCACGTATGGCCGGAACGTTCGGCCCTCCTGTTTACCGCCGTAAGCGACCAGAAAGGCAAGGACCTGGCCGCGGCGCTTCGCGAGTTCCGCAGCGGGTTGTATCCGGGCGAGGGGCTGAAGATATTCTCGCTGCCGGTGGAAGAGGAGATCTGAAACAGCCTGCCGGCCCTACCACGAGTCAGCCAGCATCGAGACGGCCGGACTTGCGGGCAGCGAAGCGAGCACTTCCGACACCGTGCGGTTCGCGCCCGGGAGTCTGGTGTCCGGCATTACGTCGGCCAGCGGCTGGACAACGAACCGCCTGGAGCTCCATCGCGGGTGGGGCAGGACCAGTTCCGGAGTGTTGATTTCGGCGCCGCCCGCAAAGATGAGATCCAAGTCTATCGTGCGCGGCGCGCCGGCGGCTGCGCGCGCCCTGCCTTGAGCGGACTCGATGTCGCGGATGCGTCGGAAGAGGTCCGCGGGACTGAGCGCGGTCCGGACTATCACAACAGCGTTCAGGAATGTCAGGCCGCCGAACTCGTCAGGCACCCCGACGGGGGCGGTTTCGTAGACGGGCGAACACGCGATCAGCTCCGTTTCATCAAGTCCTGCAACGGCTGAACGGGCGGCGCGGAGAGCGGCGAGACGGTCTCCAAGGTTGGATCCGAGCGAAAGTCCTGCCTCAATCTTCATTCAAACGAAGAACGTCGGTCATGTCGTACAAGCCAGGCTTGCGTCCATGCAGCCAGGAAGCGGCGCGGAGCGCGCCCATGGCGAATGTGTCGCGGTTCGTGGCCCTGTGGCAAAGCTCGATCATTTCCCCGTCCGCCGCGAAGAGGACGCGATGGTCGCCCACGATGTCGCCGCCGCGTACCGCGTGAAGGCAGAGTTCGCCGGGCTTTCGTTCGTCCGCATCGCCCTTGCGCCCGTAGATGGCTATTTCGGCGAGGCTGCGTTTCCGGCCCTCAGCCAGCTTCTCCGCGAGCTTCAGGGCGGTGCCGCTGGGCGAATCCTTCTTGTGGCGGTGATGCATTTCCACGATCTCGGCATCGTACTGCGGTCCCAGCGAAGCGGCGGCACGGCGCACGAGTTCGAACAGCAGGTTCATGCCAACGCTCATGTTCGGCGAACGCAGGACGGGAATCGAACGGGCCGCGCCGCGCACGGCGCGGATTTCTTCAGGTGTGAGGCCGGTTGTTCCCAGGACGTAGGGCTTCCTCAGTCGTTTCGCTGCGGCCAGGTTTGCGGCGAGCGAGGAATGTGCGCTGAAATCTATGACAACATCGCATTCGCCGATCGCGTCGAGGGAATCAGTGATTGCGACGCCGTTGCATGCCAGGCCGGCCAGTGTTCCGGAGTCGCGGCCGAGATCAGGGTGGCCGGCCCGCTCGATGGCGGCGGCAATGCGCAGCCGTGGAAACGACTGCGAACACCTGACCAGCGCGCGGCCTATGCGGCCGGCGGCGCCCACTATGGCGACGTTTATCTGCGCGGATTCCGTCTTCCTGTTCCTCACTCCACCAACCCCAGTTTCCGGAGAGTTACGGCCAGTTTCTGCTTCATCGGGTCCGACATCGAACACAGCGGCAGGCGGAGCGACTCGTTGATGAGTCCCATCATTGCCATGGCGGTTTTCACGGGGACCGGGTTCGTGTCTATGAACAGGTCGCAGAAGAGCGCGTAGTACTTGCGGTGAAGTTCCAGCGCGTCGGCCCACCGGCCATCCATTGCCATGCGAACCATGCGAACGACCCCTTCGGGTGCCACATTCGACGCAACGCTGATCACGCCCTGCGCGCCCACCGACATCATGGGCAGGGTCAGTGCGTCGTCGCCGGAAAGAACGCAGATATCGCACGACGCCAGGATGGCCGAAACCCGGTCCACGCTGCCGCCCGCTTCCTTCACTGCGACTATGTTCCGGTTGCCGGAGAGACGGGCGATCGTTTCGACTGCGATTTCGCGGCTGGTTCTGCCGGGAACGTTGTAGAGGATCACCGGCAGGCCCAGTTCCGCCACCGCGGAGAAGTGCCGGTAGAGGCCCTCCTGGCTGGGTTTGTTGTAATAAGGCGTCACCTGCAGAGTGGCGTCCGCGCCGGCTTCCATCGCCTTTCTCGTGAGCTCCATGGCCTCCGACGTGGAGTTGGCTCCGGTTCCGGCTATGACCTTCATCTTGCCCGCGCAGGCATCAATGGTCTCCTCGATGACCTTGATGTGTTCTTCAACGTTGAGGGAAGGGGATTCACCTGTTGTGCCGACCGGGACTATGCCGTCTATTCCGGCCGACGCCTGAGCCTCAATGAGCCGGCGCAAGGCTGCGTAGTCAACTTCCCCGCGGTCATCGAACGGGGTTACCAGTGCTGTATAGGTTCCGCGAAACATCTTGTGATAGTCTCCCTGCACTCTTCCCGCCTCCGCGGGCAGTGCATAGCACACAGCTTGTTGCAGTGTCAACGAGTGGGCGACACCGGGCGCCGGCGGCGGCAGCCGGAGTCATTGCCGCAGTTTGCCGGAAGACCGAGGGAGGGCCGCAAAAAGGATAACCACCTTGTTCCGCCGCCGGGCGAGGTGTATTTTGGCGGCCGCAAGCCGATGCCGGTGGACGGGAATCCTGGCGCAACTGAGTCTGATGGATCGGAGTCGCGCCAGATTAGAGGAACATTGGCGATCCGAATGTTCAACAGGCAGGGGACCTCACTACCGCAGATGACAATTGACAGCATCAGGAAACTGCTGGACCAGCGCGGTCCGATGATTGCGCTTGCATGGGCGGTGATCAGCGTGGTTGCCGCATGTCTGCTGTGGATCGGATCGCCTGTTCTTACATATTGCCCGTGGGATGTGCCCATGTTCTACGACGGTGCATGGCGTATCCTGAACGGGCAGATCCCTCACGCTGATTTCTTGCTGCCTACCGGGGCACTGACCTGGTATGTGGCCGCGTTGGGAATGCGTATTGCTGGACCGTCCGCTTCGGGAGTCGTAGTCGGCAACGTTGTTCTGATGGTTCTTGTGGCCGTTGTGGCGTCGTATGTCTTGCGCCGACGCGCACCGCCATGGATGGCAGCCCTGTGCATCCTTTTGTGGTCGGTGATGGTAGTAGCGCCAAGGCCCATAGGTAACTGGTACCGTGATGTTTCGTTTGCCGTGCTGTACAACCGGCACGGAGAGGCGATTCTGGGCCTTCTATATGCGGTCCTGTTTGTGCCGCGCTGCGAGCGGGCAACGCGCACTGATCGCGTCATAGAGACGGGCATTGCCGGCATGCTGGCGGCCGTGCTTCTCTTTGCCAAGATCAACTACGCATTACTCGGCATCACGGCTCTTGTCGCCGCAGCGGTTACCCGGCGGGACGGCAGAACGGGAGTCCACGCTTGGTATGCATTGGGTGTAGCGGCTGTCACCTCCATGCTGATCTGTGCCGTCAGCGGCATGACTCCTGCGACCGTTCTTCATGACTACTTCAGGTGTGTTTCTGAAGAAGCAGACGCCGGACGAATCAGGCAGTTCATTCTCGGGTTGATGAACATGTCCTGGCTCTTGCCGGTACTGGCTGTTGCAGGAGCGCAGATGCGCGCTGAAGACCGCCGGGAACAGGCGGCCAATTGGGCCGCGGCCACATTCATGCTGGTTTCCTGTGCGTTGGTTCTTGCCACAAACAGGCAGTTCGACGAATCGCCTCTGCTGGTGGTTGTTCTCCTTCTGTTTCTTGTGACGGCGAAAAGGCCGTGGAGTGTTCCTTCTGCCATTGCCGGCGCCCTTCTGGCCGTGGCGAGTTTCAGGACGTTGCAGGCTGACCTTATGTCCTGCTCGTATAGTGTGACGAAAAGGCCGTCGGCAACTGCGCCCGCGAGTCTTGCAGGTACTGCCCTGCATGACTTCAGAATCGATCCAAGGACCCAGCGAGCATACTTTGACCGCATTGAAGCCGGCGCAGCGCTCGTTGGCGCCGAGTTGGGGCACAAGAAGAGCCTTGTTGAATCGATGCGTCTTGCCGTGTTGGATTGCACGGACCCGTATACTCTTGCCTTCCGGTTGAGGCCAAGGAAGGGAGGCCTGGTCTGGTTTGTCGCCAACGATGAGGAGCAAGTCCGCGGCGCAAGCCATGTTCTGGTGTTGCTTGAGCGCACGGCTGGCGCTTGGCAGCCAAAAGCGCCCGATGGATGGCAGACTGCCGGCATTGTGTCGTCGAATGCCACCTACGGTCTCTTGGATCTCAAAGGCTCTTCCCCCTGAACAGTACTTGTGGTTGATCCATGTGCGACCATGGCGTCGACTGCTTGTTAGGGGCGGGGCGGGTTGGTAGCATCTGAGCCATGCCATTCGAGAAGAGGATCAGGCATCTATGGCTTCCGCTGCTTGCGGCTGATATCGCGGCGCTTGCTTCGTCCTACGGGGTGACGTTCCTGCTTCGTTTCAAGAGCGCGGCGGGAGAGTCACTCTTCACGGCTCTGAACAGGGCGCTGGGGGTGCGCGAGCACGGGGGGCTTCATCCGCTGTACGAAGACTTCTACGCCGGGGCAGCCTTCCGGATCATCGTCATCATGGCCGCTGTGCTGTCA
>Ga0194113_10006505_pt1 | contig 14836 bp, 12 predicted proteins | sample TA2MahC200mmetaG_FD_146193 | JGI IMG/M metagenome (GOLD analysis project Ga0194113, IMG submission 146193) | Freshwater microbial communities from Lake Tanganyika, Tanzania - TA2015017 Mahale Deep Cast 200m | ecosystem: Environmental > Aquatic > Freshwater > Lake | place: Tanzania: Lake... | reverse complement strand
ATAAACGCCTTTATGTAACTGATCAATATGGAATATGATAGGAACGACCTTAACACCCTTTTGATAGGCATAATCGATTAACCCTTGATCCATTTCCACCCAACCTTTGCCATCTTTATCAATTCCATGTTTATTATTAATTTGGGGACATAAAGCTCCACTACATTAAGTTTATTCTCCGAAAACCATTTTATATCGTTTGTGTCGTAACCGTGTCCCCAAAAGCCTCGTTCAGCCAAATCAGGCCAATCAAAAACGCTCATTATTGGCAATCTAGCAATGAAAACGTTCTTTTCCTTCTTTAAAAAGGGCATGATTAATTGCTGCAAAGTCATCGCCCCATAATGCAACCCCTTCGGGCCAAGAGCAGCAATAGTAAGCCGGCTGTTTTCAAAGAAGATAACGTATGCCTGATCAGAGTTTGGGACCGACGAAATTCTATTGCATCCCGCAAAGGTTACGCCCTCAACTCCGTCTCTTGCATTGCAAATCAAAAAATGTATCTCAAACCCTTCAGCAATGGGAGTAGATATATTAACGGAAACGCCGGTTTGTTTTGAAAAAAACTCCTCCATAGCAGAAATAGATTCATGCGAAGATCCTATATAACTTGGTGCATAACTCAACCATATCTTATTGACCGGAACTTGGACTGACCCCATAATATTTATTTTTTTTGGCATTGGGATTACATAATGTGCCCATCCTTCAAGAGCTTCCTTAAAGTCCTCCCGGCACATTGATGCAGACGGAATCATCAATGCGATAATAATTGTTATCAAGAATGCTTCCCTCATACAAAGCAATCTCTATTATCCATAGAATAAAAGTTTTGGCTAAGTCTTTTTGGTGCTAAGCGCTAACTAATCCATAAAAGACACTTTTTGCTTATTTTGGTCACCTCATCGCCATTTAACCGAGTGTGGTATATTTAGAAAACTTTCACCTTCATTTATGATAATCATTAGAACAGATGTTATTCAGAAAAGCACTTTGATGTAAATATATCATATCTCCCTAAAAATAATCTTTATATTCAGAGCCAAATCTGATGCCAACATAGCTATTTCATTTGATAAGAAGGGAAAGGCTCCTTCCCTTTAGTTGGAGATGGTGTCCCTTAGTTTATTCAGAGAGGAAATTATTATTTAGCTCAAAATTATTTTTGTTAACTCCCTTATTGTGTGTCTGATTCTTTGTGTTTCTAGACCTCTTTATTTTCACTCGGTCCCTCACGCCTTAAATTTCTTTAAAAGATCAATAATTAATGAAACTTCATTATCAGTCAAACGTGGATGAATAGGAATACTAAGTGCTTCTTCATTCAGTTGCTCCGTTATAGGCAGATGGGCGTCTGACTTGTAAATCGCGTTCATATGAAGTGGGTGATAGCGAAGGGTTGTATAAACATAATTTTCATAAAGATATTGGGCAAGTTTATCACGTACTCCCGCAAGAGCGCGAATAACATATGTAAAATAAGAATGTTGCTCATCTGGTGCAGCATTCTGTGGCCTTACCAACCATGATAATCCTGCCAACTCTCTTTGGTAAGTTTCCCATATCTCTTTTCTTCTCGCCTGTAATTTATCAAGCTTCCTCAGCTGAGCTAAACCCACGCTGGCGCAAATATCATTTGGAAGTAACTTAGGGAAAAAATCAATTATATTGTACTCCCACCAGCGGTTATATTTCTGTCGTGCTGCCTCAAAACCGGATTTTCCTACTCCACAATAACGTACTACTTTTGCCTTTTCCATAAATTCGGCATTTTGCGTAGTGATACCACCACCTTCCGGCATGGCGAGATTTTTTATTGCATCAAAACTGTACATTCCAATATCTCCTATAGAACCACATGAGCGCCCTTTTAACTTTGAGTCCACTGCGTGTGCTGCATCCTCAATAATTGGAAGACCAAATCCCTTAATTTCGTCTACACGTACTGGTTTGCCTGCATAATGAACAACCATGATTGCTTTTGTATTTTTATTGATTTGTGGCTCGATGGTTTCTCGCGTGACGTTTTGAGTCTGAAGATCGACATCACAGAAAACCGGTTTACACCCATTTAGCACGATGGCATGGGCGCAGGAAATCCATGTAAAGGACGGCACAATCACCTCACTGTTGGGAGGGAGATTGAGCATTTTTACCGCCATGAGAAGAGCGTTTGATCCACTGTCAAGCAGTACGAATCCCGGCAATTTTAGTCTTGCAGCAAATTCTTCCTCAAACTGCCTGACTTTTGGACCTATTCCCATCCACTGGTTTTCAATACTTGTTTTTATTTCATAAAGCTCCTCTTCACCGACTGATGAACCAAATACTGATATCATTCCGAATTTTCACTCCTTGAGATTAAATTTAATTGCCTATTAGTAACGTTTACACGTATCTAATTGAACGAGATGAAAATCGCTATTTAATTCAATAACTATGAAACCATTTTTTTGATACCACCTCAAAGCAGGATTGTCTATAATAATTTTTGCAGTAATGTTTTGTGGATAATGGGATATAATAAAATTGATCATTACTTCCATTGCTTGAGATATCAAACCTTGACCGCCATATTTTTTATCTCCTAAAATCACATTATAAATGTCAATGGTATCATCAACTAATCTGAAACCCATGCAACCAATATTCAAATTATCATAGCAAATAAGAAACATGTAGTCTTGTTCCCGTTTGCAAAATTCTGCAAACCATTTTTCTTGTTGATCTGGTTGAATTATATTTTGGTCAAAAAACGAATACCGATGGTCATTCTTCCACTGCCGAAGCAGTTCAATATCCTCTTTCCTTATTGACCGCAGGGATAACTTGTCATCTGTTTGTGATACAAGTATGATTGACTGTTTTGGAATTATGCTAATCCCCCAACAATTAGAAAATTATGATAGCGAACAGCAAATAATATTTGCACCCTTCTCCGGCGGCCATTCTTCTGCCGTTATTCTTGCTTTTTGACCCATCGAAACGAGAGATTCCTTATTTTGAAGGCACCAAACCATATATTCAGCCAATTTATCGGGATTAGCGGAAGGGAAGACAAATCCGTTCCATTCATGCCTTACACGCTCTTTCACGACGCCAGCACCATCTGAACCGATCACTGGAATACCTAACGCCATGGCATGGAGGGTACCGCCACCGAATGCATCGAACCTGGCCGGATGGATATACACATCTGTGCAGGCTATCAGAGCTTCAAAGTCTTCGGGTGCCATCCAGGGTTCTATTATAATTGTATCCAAAAGGTCAAGATCGGTGATCTGCACTCTAAGTTCTTCTTCCTGTTCACCCTTTCCAACGATGACGACTTTAAAAGATTGATTTGCCTGTTTTTTTACAATATACACTGCCTCGGTCAAATCCTTATATCCTTTGGCTTGTGTCAGACGACTACCACTCACGAATAAAATTTCCTCATTCTGAACATTATATTTGTTACGTATTGTATGATACTTATCGGCAAAGTAGATTTTTGTTTTATCGATATTAATAAAAATAGGTAGATTGGTGAGTTTAGATGCAGGATAGCCAAGCCGCTTGAAATGCTCAACCGTATGCATTCCAACTAGAAAGATACGTTTGGCTCTCGTCTTTACAACATGATACAAAAAAGACCTTATAGCATTGATATGTAAAGGATAACTGCAGGGGTCTTCGTTGGGAAAATCGGACCAGAACAAAAAAGGTCGCCACAATATCCAAAAAATCAGCAGTAACACTCTCGCAGTGTTGTTCGGCCATCCGATGAAAAGATAATATTCATGTGGGTGGGTAACTGCATGAAGTATCAGCGGCCAATAAATGCCGGTCTTCCCTATTTCAATAGGTTGGCCAATAGCCCGGAATACCTCCTCCCCCCAGGAATACATTTGCGTGGTTTTTGTGGAATAATAGAGATAAAGGGAGCATTTCCCTGATTTTTGCAAAGCCGCCATCAATACATTGTTATGGGGTGTGGCGATATCGGAGATTACATGAAGGATCTTGTGCTTTTCAGTCATGGTGAATTCAGGAAGGGCATTTTGGATGAGATGTTCTCATACATCTCTATAGCTTTCATCACCTGTTTCATTCTCGCTACTACATCGTGACCGTTTTTCATCACTCTCTCGCGGCCACGCTGGGCTATACCCTGTCGCTCAGAATCGTGTGAAAGGTAATATTTGATTTTATCCAACATTTCTTCTTTCGACCGGAAAAATTCGGCTTCTTTCCCTTCCAAGAACAGAGTTGCCAGATCATCACTATATTCGGAAAGCATAAACGTACCGGTTGCTGGAATCTCAAAGTTCCTTCGTGTATAGGTGTCCCGGTTTAGTTTGGATAGAAAGGAGAGCGCAATTTTGGCACCGGATAATGCTTTCCTATAATCCTGATCTACAACAGGTGCAATTGGATACAAACCTAGCAACGGACTTTGGGGGGAAAGCACCGATTTCGCATTTTCCCATACACCTCCAAACAGGTTCAGCTTTACGCTCTCTTTCATGATGGCTTCAAGATACTCAACACGCAAATCCGCTTCATAATGGCCAGCAAAAACAACATCACAAACAAATCGCTGATCATTCTCCCGAAGCTCCAACGGATAATTTCTCTCATTAATAAAGTAGGAGCGTAGCAACTCCACTTTTCTTGCACCGGATTTATTAAAATCAACAATATTCTGATGTCGGTAAACAAAATGGATATCATAAAGAGGGATAGCCCTTTTCAGATGCCGCCAATGTATTTTGTTTGCCATTGGACTAAAAGGATCATCATTACAATACTGGATAAAAAATACCTCAGGAAAAATCCTTTTAATCTTTCTCAAAGTACTTGGGAAAATATGGGTGGGACGATAAGCGAATAGACAATGAGGTCGAAATTCCCTCACTGATTTGAGTAAATCGGCGTTAAGGGCAAAGACCTTAGGCCCCCATAAGGCGCGGTTTTGAAGCTCAGCAAATTTCGAAATGTATATCGGTTCAACTTTCCCATTTGTGAAATTTCTGAATCTCTGCTCCCAGGAAAACCGTCTGACTTCGTACCCTAACTTAGTAAGTGCATCAGCACATGCCTGTTCATACCAGGGCCATTGCCAGGCACCAGCTATCAGAATTCGCAAGTTGTTACAACGAGACCCGATAGTAATCACACCACATCTGGAACACAATCAACGACCAAACACGATAATGGCTCGCATCACCTCTCAAAAAGTGCTTAATCGCTTTGTTGACAACTTTTTCTTCAAAAATGCCTTGTTGCCGAATCTTGGCCGGATCGAGATATTCTTCAATCATCCATTTCAGGCCACCGCGCAACCAGTTATCGAGAGGAGCACCGAATCCTCGCTTTGGCCGCTCCACCAGTTCAGGCTGGATATACTTCTTTAAAGTTTTTTTCATCAGTATTTTGCTATCGGTTCCTTTTATCTTCAAACGTAACGGTAAACGCAGTGCAAATTCCACAATTTGGTGATCAAGAATTGGGACTCTTGTCTCCAACGACACGCCCATGCTTGCCCTGTCCACTTTGACCAACAGTTCGTCTGGTAGATAAGTCGTGAGATCATCAAGCATGAGTTGGCTTACGAAATTGCCCTTCTGAAGTTCCCGGTTCTGACCCATTTTGAATTTGAAACCGTTACGACATATGAAGTCCATTTCTTTGAATCGCCAGCAGCCGACCACATTTTGCAAGAGCTCTGCAGCATCATTTGAGCTAAGTACGTTCATCGCCTTCTGCATTCTTCCCCAAGGTAATTGGCTAGCCACGCCGGATATGGCACGGCGGCATGGTTTTACTTTATCCCAAGCAAAATACCACCGACGAATATTCTGATATTTTTTGGCATATCCTCCAAAAAGTTCGTCACCACCATCACCTGAAAGAGCTACTTTCACGTGCTGCTGCGTGAGATGGCTGATCCAATATGTAGGAATCGCTGAAGAATCTGCAAGAGGTTCGTCGTAGACTTCAGGCAATCTTGGCGCAAATTCCAACATTTCTTTTTCTGAAACATACATTTCTTCATGTCTTGCACCTAATGCATGAGCGACCCTACGCGCATGTGGGGCCTCGTCGAACCGGCCCTCGAAACCAATCGTAAAAGTTCGAATCTCGGCATTGGCTTTGGCCATCATTGCCACAACTAAGCTCGAATCAACCCCTCCGCTCAAAAAAGCGCCGATTGGCACATCACTCACCAATTGCGCTCTTACAGCGTTTTGTATAAGTTGATCGAACTCCTCCTCAATCTCATTCTCATTTATACATAGGGGATCACTTTCAGTGAAAGTTGCTGCTGACCAATACTGTCTGATTTCAAGGTGGCTGCGCATCGGGTCATAAAATAAATAGTGGCCTGGTGATAGTGTTGCACAGTTTTGAATAATACACAGGGGAGCAGGAACTCTCCTCAGGGCAAGATACCAATAAACGCTTTCCCGGTCAATCTGCCGCACAAATCCAGGAACCATCATTAATGCCTTTAATTGAGACGCAAATGCAAACCTACCCCTTTGTTCCTGCCAATAATAAAATGGTTTTATCCCTAACCGGTCACGAGCAGCGAATAGTCGCTTCGACCTCTCATCCCATAAGGCAAACGCAAACATTCCGTTAAACCGAGTTAAACACTCTAAATCCCATTCCTCATAAGCATGAATTATAACCTCTGTGTCCGTACGTGACCGAAAGATGTGCCCTCTTTTTTTGAGTTCACTTTGTAATTCTAGAAAATTATAAATCTCTCCATTGTACACAATCCATATATTTTCATCTTCGTTTGCCATTGGTTGATGCCCTAGCGGGGAAAGATCGATGATGGAGAGCCGGCGGTGCCCCATCCCGACCACACCATCAGTGGATATCCACACACCTGCGCCATCGGGGCCACGGTGGCTCATGGTATCACGCATGTGCACAATGTCGGCCTCTTGTACTAAATCCTTACCAATTAGACCCGCAAATCCACACATACTTTATACTCCCGATATCTGTTATTCCACGTTCTTGACCCTCGGATTTGACAATACCCGCTCGATTATCCTCCTGAGTTCCCCACTCTGTCTTTCAGCGCAGGCTTGGGCTTTGAATTTACCCGCCCTCTCCTTCAATGCTATCATTAAACTCGTGTCTAATAACTTCCCCCTCAGCTCATCTGCAGACCGATAAGTAAACCCGATACCATGTTCTTTAAGAAACCGTTCGCAAGCATTAAGGTTTTCCGCACGTAGGGCTATTGGAAGCCCACATGCCACTGCGGCGAAAAATCGTGTTGGATAAGTTGACCTAAAGCGTTCACTCTTCTCTGGAATATTATATACAACTAGCGTCGCATCGAACTGAGCCGCATAGCGAGAGAGTCTCCCAGAAAACACTTCCTCATTTCCAAACCTCGGATAGGTATGACCAAACCCCGTTGACCTAACCCTCGCGCCTAACGTGGCACAGTATATATGCGTCCTCGTATGGGCTATTTCCAAGAAGTGCTCATCCAACGCATCTATATGTCTCCCAAACCGTTCAGGAGCACCCAGATAAATTATTCTCGGTTCGATATCCGTACGTTCTACCCTTGGGACATCAGCTACTCCCTTGAAGCCCTGGAAAGACCTCGGAAGGTAATCAGGCAGAACATAGCATCGTTCAGGATTCACTCCAAATTTACGCGTAATATACTCAAACATTTCATCTGAAGCGACTATGATCGCAGCAGCATCTCTTAGCCATATGTAATAATTTACAAACTCGATCTTCGCCGAACTACCGCCAAAGAACCTCAGTAGTCCCTTGTGGAAGTTCAATGCGCTGGGGATAACATTGATAATATTTATTATAGGGAGGTGGGCGAAAGATCTCCTCACAATCCTTGTATAGTGAATTGAGATCGGTCCGTAATGCGTTACGCATATGTCCGGATCTAGATCGTTCACAATATTTTTCAAAGGCTTGTAAGTCCTTTCACTTTCATGGAGAATCTTTATGCTCCGGAGCATCTCCGCAATATGCCGACGCGCCTGAGAAATCCCACTATCGTAGTAGGGATCTCTTAATACCACTTTACGCATAACTCCAACTGCCGGGTATTCCTCACCATTCCACCTATGGTCGCCACCGTCTACGAGAGAAAGGTCACACCCAGCGGCAGCAAGGGCAGCTACACGACCTATCACTGCGTGGTTTGCCAGCGGACCGATAAAGAGACACTTTACTTTTTTATTTCTGTTTGAATCCAACGGTATGTTCTCTCTATTCCCACTTCTAGTTCCGTTTTTGGCTCCCAACCTAATACTTCTCTTGCCTTGTCACACAGTGCCACTCGCCCTTTGTCCCCTTGTGGCTTCTTTGGGTCAAATTCAATCTTAATACTCTTGCCGGTTTGGCGAACAATTAATTGCGCAAGAACCTTGAGAGTTGTTGCCTTCGTAGATCCGATCTGAATTAAGCCCCTATTCATACCCTGCTGAAGAACAAGCACAAGAGCATCTATCGCATCATCTATAAAAACAAAATCCCTATATTGATTGCCCGTACCCCATACAACAAATGGTTCTTCAGGATATTTGATCGCTCTTAGAATAAGGGCCGGTATAACCTGGGATGTTGATGGGTTGAAGGCCACCCCGGGACCATAAACGTTATGGAACCTGAGTAGGCCAACATTAATAGTACCGGATTTTGCTGCAAGTTCTGCCTCATATTCTCCCATCAACTTACTCCACCCATATGCAGATTCTGGGTCAGCCGGGTATGTTTGATCCTCTTTCAATATGTTTATCCCTTCACTCATCTGTAAATGTTTCGGAAAGCTACATGCAGTGCCCACATAAATATAATTGGGGATTTTATTAAGAATAGAAGCGGCAAGAACATTTGTATTGATAAGAACGTTCTGCCTAAAAATAAACGGTTCATGGCTAAATGAGAAATGAACTCCACCAACCACATCGGCAAGATGATAAATCACGTATGCATCTCGGATAAATTCAAGACATTTGGAGTAATCTGTTAAATCCGCAAGATGAAATTGATGGTCTATATCTATGACAAAAGACCCATCTGCCCCTCTCAAATTATCTACTTTTCCCCGCCAGAGATTATCAATTACGTGAACATCCACGCCCTCCAATGCTAATCGCCTCACCAAGGTACTACCTATAAACCCAGCCCCACCAGTAACAATCACTTTTCTCTTTTCGCTTTTCATCAACAAATCAGCCCTTTCTTACTTCTGTCAGTAATAGAATTGGTTCTCATTAAGCCATCCATTTTTATAGCGTGAAGGTAGCAGACTGTATCTTTGTACCCCTTTTGCCAGTGTACTTTATCGATTCGGAAACCACACTCAGAAATTAAGTCTCTGAGTTCTGTAAACGTAGGGTGTCAAACATGATCATTGAATTGGTAAATACCAAGGGACGAGATAATGCTTTTAAAACGTTTCCTTATGTGGCGATTAATTCCTGGCTTCCCCGTTCTGCCTCCATATACATAACTCCCCACAATAAGCTGACCATCCGTATCCAATACTCTATATGCCTCATTAAGAGCCAATTCTGGATTCAAGAAATGGTCAACGACCGATCGCATATGAACAGTCTGGAAGCACGTTGATTTAAAAGGTAAAAATTCTGCATAGCAGCAGATAAAACTGAAAGGATCAAGTATGAAAGGATAGGCCTTAATCAAATTTCCGCGGGTATCAATATCATTAAAAACCCTTAGGAAAGGATCACATGAAATGTATTTCTGCTCTACCGAAACAAATCTCCGAAGCCTTCCATCATGGCCTCCAGCATCAAGACAACAACCAAGAATAGGTATTTCTTGATATACTTCTTCCATATTTTTGCATTCAGCAAAATAATCAATCTTTTGATCCAAATGTTTTAATTTATTAGAGAGAGATTCGTAGAGATTTTGTGCATTACTCCAAGCCTTTTGATCTCGTGTTGTCCTGTTATTAAGGAGGCGAAGGTCAAGTACACCATTAACAATCTGGTATTTCCTTCCGTATGGAGACAAAAGATAGTTCTGCCCTTCAGAACCAGTTAGTGGTTCCTTACTCAACGGATCGACAATTAGACTCCAGACCCAATCATCGACCTTGACTATTCTTGCCTCATTTTTGCTGTCTCCTAACATTAGGGTTCAATTTTTTAGTTTTTTAAGTAATGGTGGGTAGAATTTCTGCAAATTGTATTCTTCGTTAAAACACTCTACAGCTTTTTGGCAATAGAACTTATAATCCTGGGAAATTAAATCCGCCGCATCAAAAATATCTCTTTCATTTTCCACGACGAGTCCACAATTCCAGGAACGGACCAATGGCGCCAGTGTTCCCTTATTATTCACAATCACAGGCACCCCGCACTTAAGGTAAAGTGCTAATTGACCTGACGCATGAGCAATCAAGCGATCATTTTCATTAGAAGCAGTATAAAAAACGAGGCCTATATGTGCTCCTGCAGCTACTTCTTCTAGCTTTTCTATCGGTGCATTGGGCTCGCTGAACCAGCATTTGGCCTGGTTATAATTTCTTTTTAAATAAGGACTTAATTTCCCATGGAAAACCATTGAATAAGTCTCGGGACATTTCGTGCTGACCTGCAGCAACTCTCCTGTGTGCCGTTGTGGCACCAGGCTACCATGCTGCAAAAGAAGCTTCTTTCTTTGCAACTCTGGAAAACGCTGAATAAAAAAATCACTACGCCAGATACGTGCTTTACCTGGCCAAGAAACAGGAAAGTGAATTACCTTTTCTGGTTGATATGGTACCCCATTGTCACGAAAAAGCAGGCCCGCGCGGTCTTCATCCTGAATCAACACTAGGGCAACGTCATTGAATGCCTGCTTTTCCAAGTTTTTTTCGAGCGAAAATTTGGGCCCATGAAATTCAGGGTGACCATTGTAAAAGATTTCATCGCTGAAATACACCAGTGGTATCCCTGGCAAAGACATGTGGGCCAGAATCAAACCCTGATGGCCAAGGCCAATCGCAAAATCATAGAGAACATTTCGGCACTTTCCATCTATTATTTCCAGAAGCTCTGTGCTTGCAAGTACTCTTCTTAGGTCACCAAAACTTCCCCAAATCATTTTACGATCTCTAATTTTATTCTTAATGGTATCCCGAATAGCATCATGCACCATGGCAGTGAATTTATAGCCCTTTAGGTAATCTTTGAATTTTCGAATTAGACTTAAGAATTTAGCACCTACATATTCAGAATCGATGCTACTCCTACTACTTCCATGCACATAGATGCAACCCACATTCTCAGGAAGGGTTAGTCCACTTAGCACATCATTTTGGCTAAATACATCAATTCGCTCTATATCGTTCGCCAGCAAATGCATTAGCGACCAAACGCTACAATGGCTTGAAAATGAAGGGCGAACTGTAAAAAAGGCAATTTTCATCTTACTCATTTATAACTACTACTAGGATATCGCAGCAATTGGCCAAAAGTTTTCTTGTGCAATGTTATAACGGTTGTTGGTAATTTTGTGCCAACGTAACAACATGTTACTATTGTCCAAAAGGGTATAGTAGACTGAGGGAAGCTCAAAATTTTATCATTCCCCACCGCTGCAATATAGGTTCCTAACATGCTTGTAATACCCGCTATTGCATAATAGCGTTGTATTGGAAAGTCTGAATATAATTTTCTAAGAAATACATAAATATAAACACCTGTTACTCCCCAAAAACCAATAATTCCAAGCAAGCCTGTGCCGTTTGCCGCCCATGCAAAAAAATTCACTTCGTCCAGTATGCTTTCTATCCAGAGTGTGCCGAAACCAACCCCATGAAAGTTTTCAAACGCATATTGGTATGAGGACTCGAAGAGATGCCTCCTAAACTGAATGTTCGGGGTTTGAAAGCCATGCTCTTTTAGTTCAACGAATTTATTAATTGCATCTAATGGAAATGTCATAATCAAAGATAGACTAGCGAAAAGTAAAGCAAAGAGGACCAATCCTCTAGATATTTTCATTAAATTCGACCTTCTAAGAAAAATATGTAACAAAATGATTAAAGTAAGAACACTTATCGATATACCGGCCACAGAACCCCGAGTGAATGAATTTATGAAAGTGATAATACCTGCAAGTATGACAAATACCTCAAGTAATCGTTTCCGCGCAAATATTTTGCTTCTAGACTGCCTTATAAGCACCAATGGCATAATCATAGCTACAATCGCTCCCGTCCATGTAGCTGTTGTATTAAACTCAATTCCCCCAAGTTTCAAAGCAACGTTAAATTGATCCCTTATCATCGCTGATTCTGGCTCAGCAAATCCAAATATAAATCCTAATACAACCAGACAGAAAAATCCCAGCATGGAAATGAAAACAGATGATAATGTTCTCTCTATATCCTTTTCCGTAAAGACGAGAGAACGAGTACAAATAAAGACAGCAAGTGGAACAACACCACTCGAAAAGGTTGGAAAAAACTGCTGACTCCTCACAAGGGGAGGATTGGTTTGTAAAAAATAGGTGAGAAAACCCCCTGATATGTATATAAACCACATCGCCAATATAAGAGTGTCACTTGTATTTAGCTTCTTTTTAGCAAATCGAGTTATAGCAACTAATGCAATGAATGTAAGCCCCCACGAAGAAATGGACAACCGATTAATACGCCACGCCAAAAAGGAAATTGAAACCAATATCATGAAAAGATTAACGAGTTTAACTTTGTTTTCACTGACAACCATATTCATTTCTTCTTAGAGATATTGACTCCTTAAAACATGAGCAAGCAGTTGCGAATCCTTTTTTACCTCTTCCCTGTGGTATTTCCAACCCTTCATCCATGCTAGGTCTATAGACTTCTGAATTGCTACCATTTCCTTATTTGCTGAATGATATATCTGTATCCTTCTTTTCAGCAATTTCACCGATCTTCCCAGTTTTGTTCTGCCTAGCCAGGCTCTACTTTTTCGCAGAAAACCACCGGGTATCTCCGGAACTCCAAAATCTTCGCCCATGCCATTTTGTCGACGAAAATCAGTAAAGGAATTGCTAATACCTTCCTTGTAAAGCCTTTTACATAAATACTCTATGGTTAACTTCTGTTGCGGTATTACGTGATATACGATACTAATGGGATCATACCATGCTCTATAGCCTGCATTCCTTAGCTTACACATAAGGCCACCTTCTCCGTCCCCCCGATATCGCAGAAGATCGTCAGGCATTCCATCTGGATGAAATCCTTTAAGCTTAAAGACCAGATCGCGGCGGATAAAAAATCCGGCCCCCCAAACCATTAAAGGATCAACAGGGTGTCTTTCATTACCCAAATCCAGTAAAGTCAAAGGCCCATTACAACTTGTCGAAAAAAGCTGCAAAAACCACTCCGGTGGTGGGACTTCGCATTTTGGCAATATTCGACAGCTTATGGCATCAGCTTTGCCTATTCTGATTAATTCAGATCCAGAAAGCCACGTTGGTGATAAAATTGTGTCGTCATCTAGATAGCCAAGAATATCTCCTAAAGCTTCAAATGCGCCACGATGACGTGCTTCATGTAACCCAGGTTTATATTCTCTTATATATCGTATATTTATTGAGCTATTCTTAATTTTTTCATTAACGGTTAGAAATTTCTTATCATTTGAATTGTTATCAACAATAATTACTTCCCATCTAAAAGGGACCGGTACCTGTAAAAGGAGAGAATCTAGCAAAGTAGATAAACTCTTTTCTCTATTATAAGTTGGTATTATTACAGATACATCCATTGAACCCTATAAAGATGGAGTTTGCAAATAATATTAGTATGATATTTATGTGAAATATCAAGATCGTTTTCCTTTAAAGATTTTATCTACATTTATTCTTTTTCCACTCACAATATCTTTAATGAACTGGCATGTTCTTTCTGATGCCTTGCCATCAATCATGGCTCGGTCCACAACAAATTTTGAGGCCTTTTGTCTCATTTCGGCACTCAATTCTGGGTTTCTCAAGATCTTTTCGATCACTGAAACTAAATGTGTATCATTATACGCCATCAGACACCCACCATCACGAATATAGCCATAGTAATCTTTTTGAGATGTATCAAAAAGTATTCCGATCTTACCCAATGCAAGTGCTTCAAGCAGCATCGTAGACCCCATTGTTATGACTACATCGCTCTCCATGATACTATGATAGCTTGGCACTTGCCTACCTTCTTCAATAATAATTTTGTCATTCATTCCGGTTATCAATATTCTATAACGGTCTATACTTTCTCCCTGACGTAATCTATACTTAATAATAACTCTACCCCGAAATGATTCTGCCAGATTTTTCAATCTGCTTATTTCAGATTCGACACTTGAAATATGACTTTTTGGTATACCAAATTCAAAACCCCATTCCTGAGGATATAGAATTACAATCTTAGTAGATTTATTTTTTAACGATGTTTTGTAATATATCTTACCCATATATTCCCCAATTTCATCAAACCTGGCCAACCCCACTGGTCTCAATTGCTGCGGGGATAGACCTCTTTCTATTAACTTATTGGAGTAATAATTGCTTAAAGTCCCCACATAATCAACCCCGTTTAAACCGAAAGGTCTACATTCAGGCAGCTTTGCGAGAAATATATTTTTATAAAGCTTCTTTAACAGCGCCTTAGGATTCCTCACATTGCTCAGTTTGACTCTTATTGATGGCCAAACTTCTCTAAATGAGGATTTAATACGTACTTCTTCAGGATTTAGCAAGAAGTAATTAGGGGGTTTATTAAATAAGCAAGCTTCCTTGTTATCATCGGTAATTATCAAACCTTCTTGCAAAAGGAGAGTCTTTA